>Ga0255772_10001907_pt1 | contig 20529 bp, 42 predicted proteins | sample 071ome_34_FD_179970 | JGI IMG/M metagenome (GOLD analysis project Ga0255772, IMG submission 179970) | Coastal salt marsh microbial communities from the Groves Creek Marsh, Skidaway Island, Georgia - 071411BT metaG (version 2) | ecosystem: Environmental > Aquatic > Marine > Intertidal zone >...
CACCAAAGATACCACCACCACCTAAACCACCAGAAGCATTACCGCCATAATATCCAGTTCCGCCGCCAAATCCACCTAATAAACCTTTATCACCTACACTAGGGTCAACACCCATCATAGTGCCAACCATTGTTCCTCGTCTGACATCTGGGTCATCACTAAACATAGCAGATAAGTTTCTCATTCCTGAATATGCCATGCCAATAGGGGATAAACTGAATGCAAAATCTAATAGACTTCCGCCTTTGCTTTGGTCACCCATTAGTGCATTAGTATCAATCATTTAATTTTGTCGTAATTAACTACTAAATATCCGTTTTTGTCTGTTGTTACTGCTTGAGGGTGGCTTTCCCTTACCTCTTGTGCAATAACGCCTATTTCGGCAAATTTATCAGCACCAATCTCTTTTGCTTTAGCGTTCCATTCCCATCTATAAATGTTCACGCCTTTCCAATCACCGACTTTTTCTACATTAGTTTTAAGTCTAATATCAGAATACTGCATCATTCTAGGTGCTACATTAGAAGCCATCGTTAGATAGTCATACAGTCCTGGTTGTCTAGTGACTTGTGAACTTTGTGGAATAGTACTTGCACCAAGTGCTGTAGATACATAACCTAAACTTTGTGAAGGTGCTGCTGTGTATCCTGCGTATCTTTGTGCTGCTAAATCCATTAATTGTTGTTGCATTGCTTGTTGTTGTGCACCTTGTTGCATCAGATTTTGATTTATAGTTTGACCTATACCAAAACCAAGGTTGCCTAATTGCCCTAGTTGGTTTGCTGCACCTAATCTAAACTGTGCACCACTTAAACCTGCTTGTTGGTTTGCCAAATTCGCTTGCATTCTACTAGCAATATCTTGTTGTGCCATTTGTTGTGCTTGTTGAAAACCTGCTTGTCTAAGACCTGCTGATTGTTGTCCTAGTGTTTCTGCAACACCTCTCCCAATCTCACCCATAGCGATACCATGTCTTGAACCACCGAAAGCACCTGCTCTTTGTGCTTGTGTGCCTAATTGGTTTAATCCTAGTTGTGCATTTCTTAATACATCTTGTGCTTGTGCATCAATAACTTGTTGAGTGTATGGATTTTGATATTGTGCTAAATTAGTTGTTGCTAACTGACCTGCCTGAACTTGTTGTGGGTTATACCCCATTGCTTGACCAGTCCCTGCCATAGCACCTGCTATTGACCTTGCTGATGCTGTATTTATATCACCACCACCAAATTGATTTGGAGATGATGCAGGTTTAGGAACATTTGCAGGAACAATACCACCAGTTGGTGCTGCCCCCGTCATGCCCATCATTCTTTGTAGTGGAACTGCTGTTTGTTGTCCTGATGCCCCTGCCATAATATCACCTATTTGTATAATTCTTTATATCGCTCAGCAAAAGTTGGTTCTTTTTTCGCAATTTCTGCTACTGCTTGTTCATAAAGTGGTGCTGCGGAATAACCACTTACCATTTGACCCCCACCTAAATCATATTGTTGTGCTTGTGGCATTCCTGCCATAGCGTCCATACCTTGTGGAGCAAGACCAAATGCTTGTGCTGCACCTATGTTAGTTTGCATTGCTTGTTGTTGCATTGGATTGAATGCTGCAATATCGGGACCATAATATGGCATATATCCGATTTTTTGAACATCTTCTGCTCTTTGTATGTTTCTTATCGTTGGCTCTTTAGCCCAATCTGGTATTGTTGTTTGTGTTGTTTTACCGCCACCTTTTCCGCCACTCATTTCAAAACTCCTTTGCTAATACTGTTTGATGAGGTTGCCATCCTCTGCTCATTAGTGCTTTAGTCCATCCCTTGCGTCCTGAGAGCGTCATACCTGAACAACCTTGTGCTTTTGCCCACTCTATAGAATTATCGTGTAAATCAAGCACTTTGTCCAGTTTTCCACCTGCTAAAAACACATGAAATACTTTTTTATTAGGATACACTACTATCTCTGTTATTGCACACGCTTTTTCATTAGACCATAATTGCATGTGACCGCTTAAAACACCTTGGCAAATATCTATAAAGTCATGAGTGTTACCACCCTTGTTTAAAGCATCTTCAATCCACTTTTGACAACGCAATAATTCTTCTTTAATCATGATGTTGTTATTTCGTTTATTGTCATTGTTACACTAGGTGTTGCAGGTGAAAACGCTGTTGCTGATTCAGGTGCTATGTATAAATCTGTATCATCTACTCCCCACATTGCTTGTAGATAATCCCCTGCACTAAAACTAAATATTCCGTTTCTAGTTACTACTTTTCTTTGTCCGTTTTCGTGGACTGTGCTAATAATTCCTGAGTTTGATACATCTACACCATTAACTCTTGGAAAAAAGTAGACTGTTTTTGTTGATGCACTTGTAGATTCCATCGTAGCAGTAAATGTAATTAGATACTTTCCTGCTTTTGCAAAATCAATTCTTGATGAATCACCACTATTAATACTAATATTATTAGTCAAAGCACTATTATTAAATGTAACAGCGTATGCAGTATTTATAGCAGTTGCTGTTTGTGTAGTAGTATCATAAAACAAACCATGACTACCTTCGTTAATACCACCGCCTTCTGAAAGTGGATGCCATGCACCATCATAAGATACAATGACCTTATCATCACTTCTTCTCCACATCATTAGACCATCTTGGTATGCAGAATCGCCAGACTTGTAATTAGTTATTTTGTCTCTGGTTGCAATTAACCATTTATTAATAGACTCACCCCAGACTTTCCAACGCTCACCTAATGGTGGTGGTGGATTAAATGAACTCATCTACGCCCACCTGCCTTTGCTTCAATACGCATTGTTCCGACACGCCAGTTATTGTTTCCATTGCCTTCTATTCGCATACGAATTTGACGACCAGTAAAGCGTGTGGATACTGGATTACCCATAGTTAATAGGTCATGTGTAGTTTCTGTATCATTAGGATAATTTCGGGTCTTAAATCTTATTTTTACTTGACCTTGTGTTAATTCATCAGGTATTAATTGATTAACTTTCATCACTTGGTCACCATTGCCGATTGATATAGGTGCTGACTCTACAAAAGGTGTTTCGCTGCCATGTGTGTAACCATCTTCATGATTGTATAAGTTATTAGATGCGTCAATCCATATAGGATGTCTAAATACACCACTATCAATACCACTTGTACGCTCTAATTCTCCGATTTCCCAATGGTTTTCTTTGTAATCAAAGGCAACATACTTGTCGCACTCATTTGACCCACCAGAAGGATAGAACCACCATACTTCCCCATATTGTGAATTATGTACTGCGAATGATTTTGTTATTTGGTCTTGGTTAATATCATCAAATACATAATCTGATACTTCGCAAGGTAATTCTTTTGCTACTGAACCATCAAACATAAAAAATGCTTTTTTACCCATCCAGAATGCACCTTCATCAATCGCTACTAATGTCTTTCTTGATGCTACACCACATGCCGTGCCTACTCTTTCAAAACCATAAACAAATGGTGCACCTTGATATGTCGCAGTATGAGCATCATTATCTGTCAAAATTAATGACCTGCCTTTCATTCTACAACCACACATTATCTGTCCAGTTGTTTGTAATTCAAAATCACCTGCTTGATTTACATCTGATGCAGTCCAGTCAGTATTATCTTCTTGGTTACACCATTGCACTTTTCTTGGGTTGCCACCTGCACCTAATAAAAATACAAATCTTTCTTCTGTAACAAACATTGCTCTGTTGTCTGTGGGAGCATTACTAACTGTTTGTGCTACTGTTCCAGTGTTAAGTTGCCACTCATATAATTTTCCATCATCAGCAGTCATGCCTAATAAGTATTCACCCCAGTTATCCAATGACCAAGTTGTTACTTCTTGAAATACACCACTTGAAGGTTGTGAATTGCCATATAAACTGTCTTCATCTAAACTTGATGTAGTGCCACCATAGTATCCACCACCATATCCAGTATTTGTTGATGCAGTTGCACTACCACTTGTAAAACCAGTTGGGGTTATGTCATAACTTGTACCACCATCTGATATGTAATATAAATTTGATTCTGTTCCGACTGCTAAGTTTGAGTTGTCTGAATTATCAACCCACGCAATCATTCCTCTAGTAACGCCAGTTATTGCGTCACCACCTACAACTCTTTGTGTCCATCCACCGATAGGTCTTAATGATTGGTTGTGCCACCTAACTAAATTAGCATCACGCCATCTGCCTTGATTTTCATAATCTGTTCCGTTTCTCGATATTCCTGCAGGTAATTTTAAAGGTATTAAACTCATGCCGCTATTTGACTCCATGTAGTTGTTGCCCTAGCAATTCTCTCCCACTTTTCTCTGCCTACTACTGCTTTACTTGATGTAGAAGATATTGTTGCACCACTACTTCTTACTCTTACATTATCTGCTATGACACTTGCAGTTGCTGTTGTAATAGATGATGCACTAGCAGTAACTCTACCTACTCCAGACCAACTAGATGTAGATGATACTAATGCACCAGATTCTCTTATCCTACTACCATTTGCATTTGAGGTAGCAGTTGTTGTTGAACTTGCACTTACATCATCTGGGTCTGCATCTACTATTAAATCACCACTTGCTGTTGTTGATGATGTGGCAGTTATTGTGTCTGGTGTGCCTTTCGCTGTAAATCTTCCGTTACAAGATACAGTTGCCGTAGATGAAGGGTTTGCATCTACTTCTCGGACTCTCGTTGCTTGAATGGTAGCAACGGCAGTTGCAGTTCCAGTAGCACTTCCATTAACACTAACCTTACCACTTGATGTGATTGTTGAGTTTGATGAAATACTTGCTGAACCATATCTTGCTCTTTCTACTGAGATTGAAACAGTTGCACTAGCACTAACTGTCGCACTACCACCAACAGTAAAGTTTGCAGTTGCAGTAGTTGAAGATGTAACGCTTGATGTAGCACTAGCACCTCTAATTACTGAACCATTTGCAGTTGTGTTTACAGAAGTTGTGGAAACACCATTAATGAGAGCAGAACCCTCTGGTACTCTTCTTGCATTACAAGTGATACTAGCACTAGCGTTTACTGTCGCTGATGTGCTTTGTTGTCTATTTGCAGTACAAGATGTAGAAGAACTAGCACTTGCTGTAGCAGAACCTTCAAGGACTGCACCAGTTGAGTACGCTAATCTTCCGTATTCGTAACTTCCGTAAACTGACATTTATTAGTCTAGTGTAATATCTAGGTCACCTGCAGGAACTCTAAATACATCACCAGTTTCAATAGTTTTGTCTGATGAAAGACCTGCGTATGCTAATTGATTACCACCAGTTGAAGCATCCATAACTGCTACTGCTACTACTGTTCCGTAGTTTGCTGTTGCTGTTGGAAACTCGACATCTGCTGAATTAGATGCTGTGTTGCCAGATACAGTAAATGCTACTGTTTGTCTTGCATAAGCACCACCAGATACCTCAGTACCACCACCAGTATCTGTGTTGTCAGTTGTAAATAATGCTAGATACAATGTAGCAGGTGCTGTATAAGCATTACCACCAAATACATGGTCTAGTATTTCTGTTTCTAAATAGTTTGAAAAACTCATCCCATTCCCCTTATTTTAACTGTCAGTCCAGAACCACTTAATTGACTCTTTTCTGACATTTCATTTAATCGGGATACTGCTGCACCATACATCTGTGCCCAGACTCCCACCCTTTCATCTTCTGCTAAATATGGTGCTGAATGTACTAAAGCACCGTATAAATAAACATCAGGTGAATCTAATAATAGCCAGTTATCTGCATTACTTTCAGATAAAGCATCTGTTTTCGCATAATACAATAATTCAACATTTGTAGTTTCGTTTGGAGTTGGATATAACTCGAACTGACTATCTGCATGTGTGTAGTATCTTGGCGTTCCGCTCATATTCTCGTTTCCTGCTCTTTTATCTTCAAGTGCCTTACGAGATATTAAATCTAGTGGTCTTGTGCCACCATCAGTGATATGGAAGCGTATAGTTTCTAACCAATCAGCAGGTATTTGCATGTAGGCATCTCCTGCACTTTGCTGTCCTGAAGCTCTTTTTTCCATCTTCCAATGACGAACATCACGATTAATTTGTGATTCTGCTAATGCTATAAATGTTGGAATGACAGAGGTTAAATCATCTCTGTTTAAAAAATCTGCGATTGCTGACTTTAATTCTGTATATGTTGTTATTGCCATATTAAACCACGCCTTGTAAGTTTCGTTTAATAGGCTCGCCCCAGTTTGTTGAGTTTGGACGATAACCTATTGCCAAATATCTAAACGCATCTGCACCATGCGAATATAAATCATGCCGAGGTCTTAGTCTCCATGTTTTACCATTTTCGTCCCAATCTCTGCTATAGTTTACCAAACAATCAACACCAAATTCAGTTTTTTCTTTATCAAACCAACATTTACCTAGCATTGACCTAACGGCTTGTATTCCATCATCTAGGTTTAACATAGGTGCTATCTCTACATTTTTCATTCCTAAATTATCTAATGTTTCTAACCTAGACATGCCCGTTCCTAGTTCTCTAACTCTAACATCATGCGGTAATATGTGTTTGTCGTAAACATAACCCTTATCTTGTAAGACTTTGACATAATGTTCTAATCCTACACCAGAACCCTCATAATAGTCAATTAAATGCACTTCTGTTCCTACAAATTGAGCAAACCATATTGCTGTTGAATCGCCAACGCCTAAGTCCCATGCCGTAACAACTGCTGTGCTAGTATCATATCTTACGCTTGTTAATCGTTCTTCTTCCCTGATAATACGCATTTCTCTACCATAATACGCACCCTCACTAAATGTTAAGAAGTCGCCTTCCCAGATATGTTCATAAACATCTGGTCTTTTCTCTTTATCTTCTAATCTTTCTTTTTTTAATACATCTGGAAACCATGGATTATCTCGCCAGTTCATTTCAACCATCTTAGCACCAGCAGGTGGGTTTATCCTAAACCTTTCATGAGTTGCTGAGTATTTGCTTTCTGGATTCCATGTGACCCAAATTTCAGACCCTTGTTCACGCACAGTTGGTATAAGTTTTTGCCACGCTGTATCAGAAACATTTTCTGCTTCATCTACCCATGCTAATAATATTCTTGATTTTGATTTGATTGAATCAAGTGAGCGTCTTAACCCTACAAAAGTGTAAGATATATTGCCATCTCTGGAATGAATATACTTTTCACCTACATCATAATAGGCATTGAGCCATGGTATGTTGCGTATCGCTGCTTTTATTTCTTCAAGTGATGAGTCATTAAGCGAGTTCATAAATTCACGCCCACAGACTATTTGACCTTGTCTGCCTGACATACCCCAATGATAACCCCATACCGCAGTCATAAGAGCAAATGTAGTCGTCTTAGCACTACCTCTGCCACCGTAACTGCATCTATATCTGGCTTCCCCTTCGAATAATGCTTGTAATTTGTCAGGAACAGTTATTTGCTGTCTAACTTTCACTATGTTTAGGCTTGACACCTACAATCTCAATAATCTGAGGTTGCATTGTCCCATCGCTAGATGACATATCAAATTCTTGTTTCTCGATATACCCACGAACTTTACCTTTAGTTTTTAGATAGAAGATTGTTGCACTATTATTGCCCTCATTGATTTGTTTATGTAGTTGGCTTTCTGCAAAGTCAAGTGCTACATTATCTAAATCTTTTACGGCTTTAGCGTATTCATCATCTTCTTTCAACCAACGATAATGTGTATCACGAGAGATGTCCACATTCTTACAAGCAGGAGTCACTACACCGAGTGATTTTTCCAACGCTTGAATCATTAATTGTTTTCTTTTGTCCATACCTTTTTTATGTGTCAGATTCTGTCTTATCCTTTTTACCAAAACCCATCAGCGGATAAAAGACTAATGAGTTTCTATATCCCCCTTCATGGGTAGGAATAATGGGTGTTACTCCATGAACATTCCGCCATGCAGGATAAACTAGCATTGAGTTATTACAACTATCAACAGTTGCCCCATAATCAGGGACTGTTGTGCAACCACCCTTGCTGTTTTTTCTCTTTGTTATTATTACATTAACACACTCTTTAATGTTTTGTCTGTCAATGTGAAATGGTGCAGCGATATTAAAGTTGCTAATAGAACTCGTAAATAACTCACCAAATCTCCACTCTTTAGGAACATTCTTTTCTACTGCTTTCTTTTGTGCAGTATAAATACTTGGTGCTAATTTCTTAATTAATTGTTCGCTTTCTTTACAAGCAAGTAGCATTGCTTTAATAAATGTTTGTGCTGACTCTACTGCATGAACACTACTTCTACTAGGATAAGGTCGTTTCATGTGAGGTCTAGGTGGAATACTGCCTAAGATAGTTGAGTATTGTGCAACTGATAGTGCTATGGCTTGTTTACGAGTAATGCCTAGTTTCTTTTGTGTATCCCATACATCACTTCTTTCCATTAAAGATTTAGGCACTCTGTCTGATAATAATTCATTGTTAGCCACAGTTATAAGTTTTTGTAGTTTCTCGCTGTGTTGCCCAATATTGCGAATGTAAAACCCTACTACTTCGCCATCTTCTACAAATAAACAATCTTCTGTGACATTTGGTTCAATATATGGACATTTATCACCGATTCTCGTTTCGTGTTCAACTTTCTTAAGAATATGTGTTTTCATTTAACTTGCTTCCCATACTTTTTGGCAATGCCTTCTAAATCTATCTTAACCTCATATCGGTCTTTAAATTTCTTTAATTTAGCAAAACCATTATATTTCATCAACAATATTTTATTGGCTTCTTGGTCTAATCCTGCTTCATAACTTTCATGCAGACCGCCTTTATTACTACCCATAGCAGGTGCTGAGAAATACATTTGATTAAACTTAACTATGCCATTACCCTTGATAATACAATCAACTAGCATTTTATAATCTTCTTTCATGCCGTTGTCATAATCCCATGTTATCTTCTTAGTATTAAGCAACATAACTGAGGCAAATAATTTTTTGTTAATGCTGTATGGTTTAGTTTCTGACCATGAGTATGGTGCATAACTAACTCCGTATGCTTCAAATGGAAGTTTCTTGGCTTTTTCTAATATCTTTAACCAGATACTGGCATCTTTGTTGCTTTTGTTTCTGCCATTAACAACAACGCCGAAGTCACTAATATCATCATCACACATAACAATCCACTCATGACCTCTTTCCCTAGCATACTTCATCATAAAGTTTCTAACATAGGGAACGCCTTGGTCGGTAGCACCAATGTTTACTTTACATGGCACATCATATAAATCCATCTCTTGTGGCTCAATGAAGTGGATAACCTGAATGCCGACTTTTTCAAATAACTTGTGAGTCTTTGTATTAGGTCGGCTTTTTGTAGGAATATAACAAATCACATTCTTTCTTTTTCTTGTTTTAACTTATCAATTAACCATAAACCGATATACGCTTCTCTATCTCTCCAGAATTTAATTAACTCTTTTGCTTCCTCAAAATGCTCAGGGTTAAACTCAATCTGAATAGACTTCTTGACATTATCAATCATGCTTTCAAGTTCAGCATCAACATCATCAGCATCATCAAGTATTGAATAATCAACATCTTCTGCTATGCCGAATAAATCTAAACCCCATTTCTCTAGCAGTTCAGTATCCCATTCATTGCCTAAAACATCCCAGTCCCAATCACCGAACCCGACATTATCTTTAATGACAAATTCTTTTTGTTGTTCTTCTGTTAAGTTTTTAACTTGAATGACTGGCACTTTCTTTAAACCTAGTTGACGACACGCTTTTAATCGCATGTTGCCACCTAGAACCACCATATCTTCATTAACTATCAGAGGTCTTAAATCTAACATCTGAGGAAAATTCTCAATACTGTTCACTAATTTAGCAAACTTTACTTCGCTGATATTTCTTGGATTGCTATCGTTCTCTATGACATTGTTAATGTCCACATACTTCATTTGTTCTTTTTGCATAACTAAAACGGTATTTCGTCTTCAGGGTCTTTTCTAAAATCTTGCACTTCTGCATCATGACTTGGTTGTGTGCCATATCTAGGGTTTTCTGTTGATGGTTTATAATCATCAATACACATATAGTGCCTACCAGATTTAGCGACCTTTACTTCAACATTAATCCATTCACCTTGCTGAGTGTTTAACCAGTTGATAAATGATTGTTTATTAATACCAAACTTAGTTCTTACAAAGTCTGGGAAATTAGGTGTTTCTTTAGGGAAATTTAACCCTTGTGCAAATATAACTTCTTTTTCTTCCATTATTCTCTCCTTGTTATTTAATTAGAGAGTGGGTTACGCCCACAACTCGGACTGTTTTTTTTAACCTGACGAGGACGGGGAGAACACAAGAAGTTTGTATTGATACCGCCCCCGATTAACATTGGTAGTCAGCCCTGCTAATCTGTTTTAATTTCCATTGCCCACTCTGGGTAATGTTTAATTAATTCGTCAATAATAATTGTTCTACCAGTTGCTTCAATCATTGGGTCATTTATTCTTTTGAACAATGCCCTTGCTTTTTTCTTTGAAGCGTCTAGTTTGCTTTCCTCTTTGCTATCTTCAACACATTTAGCAATAATATCTAGTGAAGCATTAATTTGTTGTTTGCTTAATTTTCTAGGCTCTTGGTTTAATATAGCGTTCTGCACTTCATCTGCTGATGCAACTGAACCCGTCAGCCCCACGCCAAGATTTGCCAACGCTCTACCCCACGCACTTGTTTCACAGTTCTCGATATAACTTGTCTTGTTAATAAAAGTGCTTCCCTCTTTCTCATAAGCATGACCAGTCGCCACTACTTTATCATTTAAAAATATAGTTGCCTTAAATACACAAACGCCATCTTCATTGCTGATTAATTCGCTGATAAGTGAAGCGTCAGGGTAATTAGCACGAAAGTGTTTAAGTCTTTCATCTACTGTGACATACTCTTTGCCTTTAATGTTGATTGTTTCCATCTTCATTCTCCTTTGTTTTTAGTCTATATTCTCTCTCTTGTTTTTTAGTATCTTCTAACAGTTGAAAGAATTCCCACATTGTCCACAAAACTACACCTGCAAACAATACTTCTATTAAGTCCATATTATACCTTACTTACGAATTAGTTTCGCTTTTAATTCGTTAATAAAGCGTTCTAATGACTCATTTAAAAGTTTCATTTTTTCTAAAAATTCACGCATCATTTGGTAACATCTCCAGTTTATATTTAGCATACCTAGATACATTTCCCGTATAAGGATTAACACTTTCTGTTTCAATAGAAGCAATAATCCAACCCTTTTCTCTTAACTTACAAATAATTGATGCTAGTCTTGATATGCCGTATTCTTCGTTGGCTGTTTTATGACTAATCAATCTTCCTTTTTTAAGTTGCACTTTAACCCAATCAATCTGACTCATTTTTCTCTCCTTTAAAAAATCGTATCGTATTTTGCTTGATACATGCTATCTTTATCTGCTTCCAGTTGCTCTAGTTCTTCCTCTGTGCATAGTCTATCTGCTTTAATGTTATAAGCACTCTCTATATAACCATCACAAAAATCTGGATAGTCGTTCATATCTATACCGCTTATCTCTACATCTACTACATCTTCCCAACTGATACTCATTTCAATATCTCCCCTAATATTACGATAATCGTATTAATTACTCCTAAATCCATACTATTGCCCCCGTCATAAATAACATTAAAACAACGAAACCGCTCATAACAATCAATGGGTAAATAAATTCCTCAATGATATATTCTCTATCTTTTTTGCTCACTTTTATTCTCCTTATATTTAGTCTTTAAAAAATTTCTATTTTGTTTGTAGTATTTAACATAACTACCATACTTACACTTTAACTTCCACCAACGGCACTCGTCCTTGTGTTTCATAAACATATCTTGAACGAATGCCTTAAAGTGTTTATCCATTGTCCAACCAATCATTAATTTCTTGTTGAACTTCTGGCTTTGCATACTGCACTTCTGCGTATGTTTTGTTGCCGTTAAGTATAGCGTTAGCATCTTCTACACTAATGTAGCCTTTACCAATATCTTCCGCTAATGAACTTGCAAAGTCTCCTCTATGTGTTGTGGTGCTTATAAATTCCATTATTTCTCTCCTTCTGGGTAAAAGTCTAAATCGTTTAAAACTTGCTCTGAAAACTTATTAATAAGAGTTTTATCTACTAACTGTTTAAACTCTGACCAACCGAATGTGCCTGAATAGATATAGATAGTTTTTATGCTATCTTGACAAAATTCATAATTACTTATAGTTTCGTAATCACCGTCATAATCTTTCGGTATGTTATGCTCAAAGGTTAAGCAAACAGTTTCGATAAAGTCTAGTAGTTTTTCTTTATCGTTTTGGTAATTAACATCTGGTGAGTCAAACTCAGGATGTCTAACATAACTAATCTCGTTTGTTCTGCTAGGTGTGTTCATAATATTCTCTCTGTTATTTGGTTAAAAATATAAGTTTTATCAACTTACTAACATATTATAACGCCTTTTTAACGCTAGGTTAAACTTTTTTTTAAAAAATTTTCTACTTTTTCTAAATGATATTCTTGTGTGCCGTATGTATCTTCCCATACTCTCATGCCTAACTGGTGTATTCCCTGATGACCTCTATGATGTTCAACACATAAACCAATCGTATAAATATCGTCTGCTTTCATGCCCATGCCTTTGTATTTATGACCGATTAAATGATGTATCTCTGCAGGTCTTTTACACACACAGCAACCCATCTGCGATATTAAATCAAATCTTTTACGCCTTTCGGCTTGTGTCATTGTAGAGTTTCGTTTTGACATTCTTCTTCTATTTCAAATAATTCAGGATTATCTATGATTGCTTCTATATGGTCATCAAAGTTTGATGGGGTAGCGTGGCTTGTTTCTGCTACATGATTTGTTATATCTGATAGCATCTGTAACGCTATTTCGTATTTTTGTTCTATTGTTGCCATTAGTAAAATTCCTCTAATTGCTCAACTACTTTATCTAAATCTTCTCTGCTGTAGTTTGTTAATATCTTTTTTAGTATGACATTTATTGTAGCATCATAAAGTTCAGCAAAGGTTTCTTCGTTCATTTTGTTAAACGCTATTGATTTGGCTTCTATCCTGACAGAGCCATCAACTCTGTAAACCGCATCATAATGTCCACTTAGTATGATTAAGTCTTTCCTAAATCTATTGAATGATTTTTCAGGAATAACATTATCCCATTTAGCATCTTGTAATGCTTCTGGTTCCCAGTTCTCATAAGCAAAGTTTAACAATGCAAAATACTTTTTGTGAAATTTGTAGTTTCTCGGCTTTTTAAACTCAGCAGTAATAACTTCGTTAATCTTTAGTTTATCTATAAAATCTGCTGATTCTTTGTCCTCTGGGACTATAGTAACACCAGTCACCTTTTTAAGATTTAATCTCATCTCGTTTGAAAGTATTTAATAATCTTTTCTTGTCTTTCTTGAGTTAGTTCCCTCATTTGTTTGTAGGCTTCTTGAGGGTTATCTTCACTAGGTGTTATCCACTTTGGACAATAATGAAAACTCATCATGTATTTAGATTCCCAACGCTTCCAACCTCTGTGCTTCATATTGTAATCATGAAATAAATTTTCAATATAAGAAGGAACATCAATAAATCTGTTTGTAATATAAAATTTAAACTTCGCTTTATCATCAGCACTTTCCCACTTACGCATCCAATCAATCTGAGTATCGACTTCTATCACCGGAAGTGCAGGTCTAGTTTGTTGAGCAATGCTTTTAATTACTTTGATAATTTCAGGAACAGTAGGTGGGTGTTGTCTGCCTTCCTCTGCTATTTGGTTTAATGCTTCCTGCCAACATAAAACCTCATGGTCATGTAATCTTTCTAACTGTTCAGCAAGAAACCTAATCATTTGTGGTTTATCTACGCCTTTAGCAGAAGCGTATTTATATTCCATCTCTAATCGCTCTAGTATAGATTGAGCGACTTCAATATAATCAATGTTTGGTGTGTACATCTTGTATTCTCCTTTGGTTTAATTCATTTTGACGCAGTTCTTTTATCTCATCAAGCGTTAAAACTTTCTTTTGGTTAATTTGTTCGTTTCTAACAATTTTGCCTATTTCTGCATACGACATTTGACTTTTTTCAGTTTTTGTTTGGTCTGCTTGTCTGCTCATCCAACTGTTAATAAATCTTGGCATACCTCTGTTAGTTTTTAATTTACTAACATTTGACTTGAGCCACATATTCATTTTGTTAAATTCCTCAGCACAATTAACAAACTGATAAGTATGTTGTAATTCCTCGAAGTGTTGTTCAGTCACAATGTATGTTCCGTCTTTTGTTAATAATTTATATTTAACATTTACATTATCATTTACATTTACATTAACTGCTTTTTTTGGTTCTGAAAAAACCTTTTGCTTTTTTTGGTTATCTTTGGTTTTTTTAGGTCTGCCACCTTTTGAGCCGTTTGCTCTCAGGGTTTCAACCCGTTTTTCATATTTATCATTATCTAAATCAAACTGATTTTTATAGAACATAAATGCCATATTTATGCTACTTTCTAGTTCTGGTATTTGACCCGTTATTTGATATTGAAAAATTGCTCTGAATAGTTTTCCGAGTTCATCATCTGATAGATGTTTGACTGGCTCGTAAAATGATTTATAAATTAAAAATGATTGTTTGTCCATTTAACCCCCGTATGATTAACCCTTGCTTGATGTGGGGTGGGTAATTAATCCACCCCTGAAAATTTTTAATGTAATTTTCAACCATACAAGGAAATTATTATTTTACCTGATATTAAGGCGTGTTTTTACCTAAATCATAATTAATTAAATAATCAAGATAAAGTTGTTTACATGGATAACCCTGCTCATATTTTTGCCATTGACGAGTTCCTACGCCAATAATTTCTGCACATTGTTTTTGTGTTAGTCCTAGTTCATGTCGCAGACTTTTAATTTCTGCCCCAGTCATTGATGCTTTTTTCATTATTTTCTCCTATAGGCTTTTATATTCATCATTCATATTGGCAAAATGAAACCTTATCGCTTTATCAAATTCTTTATTTTCTTGAGATAATCTCCAGATAATAGTTCCTATCCATTGAATAGACATTCTTCTTGGTAAGTTATCTACTAAATCTCTTGCGACTCTTTCGCTATCTTCCATGTTCATTCTTCTTCCTCTATTTTTTCAATTCTCATAGATTCAACGACTGCATAGTCATAGTCAGAAGTAAGCAATTTTGTTCTTGCATCATCCTCAGAATCAGCAATCACATCATAAACAATTTTTTCAGTTGTAGTTACTTTGTAAATCATCTCTCTCTCCCAGTTATAATTCATTAAGTTTGGTATCTGTTTCTTTTATTCCCATAGAATTAGCGTTTTCTATAAGAGTATTGTATAAATCCTTGTCGTGCTTTGCTAGGTTATCATACAGCCACACCACTTCATCAATAGCGGTATCTACATCCCAATCACAAACGACCATTTCTGCTAATCTGTATAGCATATATTCAGTTAATTTTTTTTCTGCCATTAGAATTCCCTCACTAAATATGTATTATCTTTACACTTAATTACGAGTGTTTCGTTTTCTATAGTTTCCATATTTGCTACTTCATCTTCATGAAATAGAAACCTATAGCGGTCAAAAAGATGTTGTTTTGTTTTATATGCTGACCACTCTGAACGCACTTCAACTTTATTAAATTCCCAATGATAGTTTTCGCCACCACATTGTTGTTCATAGTAATCTGCTAGTGCTTCTGCTTGTTCGTAAGTCCAACCTGCATATTTATCTTGCATTAATCTGTCAATAACATCAGTCATGTTTAAAGTATCAACTATCATTACACTCTCTCCTCGTTTTCCCATAAAACTTCTGTAACGGCTTCTTGTGAATCAAAAGCATCAAAGCCGTCTTGTATTAATTGAGCAACAATATATCTAGCGTTGTCGCCTTGTTTGACTTGTTCTCTAACTCTTTCTAATAAAATTTGTGAAACATGATTTTTCATTTGTTCTCCTTGCGGTTTGGTTAATGTAGGGATATTATAACGCCTTTTTAACGGGTAGGGGGAAATTAATCCCCCTTTTAATTAAAAATCTGGAAACGGGTCTGCTTCCCTGATTGATACCATTTCGGTATTATCATCAGTAAGCGTATAAAGTTCAGGATAACAAACTTCTGCTTCCTTCTCGTGTCTATCAATAAAGTCGTCCATGCTTTCGTCATCACTTAAAAGATATTTAGCACCGCTATACTTGGTGTTATAGTTTGCACAAAAGTCTGCAACCCTAGCATATATGTTTGCTAAGTTGTCATCCCAGAAAACCAAAGACTCGCCACCTTTCCATCTAAATGAAGGGTTTTCACTATCGCCGTAATTTTCTAACCACTGTAAGTGAATAACAAAACACTTAGTGTGAAAGTCCTCACCGAAGTTATATTTAATATCTAAGATTGATGGTTTAGTTGTGTTCATAACTTTCTCCTTTTTTTTTAGTTATGAGCATATTATAACGCCTTTTTAACGCCTTTTTAACTTTTTTTACATTTTTTTTATTTTTTTATATAAGATACTGCCATGGATAAACAACAAGAAGTAATTAGCAAAGCATTAGATATTAAATTAGTTATCGGTCAAATTCAGCGTTGTGTTGATGACCAAACTAAAGATAGTCTTTGTGAGCATATTGAAGATTTGTGTGAGGACATTCTTGAATTATTAGATGCAAGAAGTTGAACACAAAATACAAAAAGCAATAGTTCAATATCTTGAAATAAGACGCATTTGTTTTTGGTCAGTCCCTAATGGCGGTCACAGAAATATAGGGGTAGCCCGTAAGTTAAAATCCGAAGGCGTAAAAGCAGGTGTTCCAGATATAACCATAATTCATGATGGTAAATATTATGGCATTGAAGTTAAAAAACCAAAAACCCAAACCCCTAAGGGAACGCTCTCATCTATTCAAAGGGTGCGTATAAAACAAATCGAAGAAGCAGGTGGTCAAGTTGGCGTTGCTTACTCTGTTGAAGATGTCTATCAACTCCTTGAAGATTGGAAAATTAAATAATACCCTTACTCAAAACATGGTTACTACCCGTCAAAAAGGCGTATAATATTCATATTAACCTTGAGGTGACAGTGATAGGTTGCTCTCTAAAAATCTAAAAAAATTTGAATCTTGTAAAGATGAATCTTCAAGTATCTTAATATTTTATTTAACTAAATATAAGGAGAAATACTTATGAAAGATTTAACTGGTAAAACATTCAAAATTGAAGATAAAGAATTTGAAATCTTAGCCGATGGTAGAAAAGGCGAAGGTTACATTGGATTCGGTTTAGTAATGTTTAAAGAAATAGGCAAACCACTTCCAGAAGATGGTAGTTGCTATTCAGAAAGTGGTTATTATTTCTCAGACAACCCACCATACTTTGATGAAGCAGGTTGGTTAAAAAGAAATTCATAAAATAACATTAGGGGTTGGCTTAGGTCAGCCCCTTTTTGTTTCTAGAATCTAAAATTTGGAATCCGTTTTGGTGTCCATAACCACATTAGGTAACTAAATTTAATAACACCCATATATATGGTTTAAAAAAACTAATGCGGAAACGGACATAAAAAGTGGGCAGGTGCAGAGTGCTTTGAGGAACACTTACAAGTCATTGTTGGAGAGAACCTGCCCGATAGTTAAGATACCATCATTTATTTATTACAACAATCTTTTTTACTGCCAGTATCAAATAATTTGTCGGCTAATTTATAAACAAGGTTTCTCATTCCGAATACAACCAATACTAAAATAGTTAGTATCGTTGTGTACCACTCTGGTGCTTCCTTCAAATTAAGCCAAGCATCCTTCATTGTCATTTCGCTAAACAACGGCATGACAAAATTAATAACAACGGGTAAAGAAAAAACTATAACGATTAGTTCATCTTTCCAACTGTTCTCCATAGATTCTTCTTCTATCTTTTTAATTTCTAATTCTGTATCGCTCATAAAATTATCTAAATTTCCTCTATTGTATTTCATTAATCTGCTAATGGGTTTGATAATGCCTTATCTAACTTATCCGTAATTCTATCTTCTAATTCTTTCATGTCTTTACGGAAACCTCTTAACTCATCATTTAAATCTTTATTTACTTCTTTCACAAATCTGTATGAATCATCAGCAGTATCTTCGGCTCTTTTAATATCTGCTTTCAAATCTATCTTAATTGAATCTGTGTTTTGATTAATTGCTGTAACTTGCTGTTCAATCATATCCATTCTAGTTTGAAACGCCTCAATATCAAGTCCTGCTATTGCTTCTACTTTTTGATACATAACAAAACCACCATAGAGAGTAGCGATAACAGAAGATAATATACCGAAACCAAGTCCAAGTTGAGTTGGAGAAAAATCCCAACCAAAAAGCGAGAGTTTAGCATTTGCTATCTTTTCCTGAGTTGCTTCTATATCAATCTTTTTTGTCATTATTAATAAACTGTAAGTCTTTTAATTTTTTAAGTTCTGCTTCTAGTTTCATTACCTCTAATCGTTTTTTGTGTAATTCTAACTTATACAAAGTGTTGCAGTTAATTCTTTCTTTAGGTGCATTTAGCGGTATGTTAATTCTGGCGTATAACCCGACATCTTTTGTTTCATCAGCGTTTGATTCAAAAATATTACTAGCGTTATTAACGATACCCGTCATACCCATTTCAAAATTAATTGAACCCCCTATGGCATTCTTACACGACATATTATCAGTCGTTCTAACTTCATCATAGGAATAATTGTTATACGGACTAGGTAATTGCAGATTAAGTGAATTGTTTGCTTTTACCCCTAGCGTTATCATGACTAAGAAAAAAAAACGCCTTAAAACGGAAATTTGGAAGCCCATTATTTAAACTTTGAGCATATTTTAGATGCAACGCCACTAGATTTGACTTCGGTCAGCATTGACTCTGTGCAAACATAAACGGCATCTTTTTTATATTTATCGTTTATAAAAATATCAAAAGTAGCGTATTGATTAAAATTTACCCCTCTTAAATGATATTGCGTCACAAAAGGTATTGGCTTCATGTCTTTATCAAAAACGCCTACTTCATAATATTTGACATCTTCACGCTTATTAAACAATCTAACACGAGTATTAGATATGCCGTCTAAATAACTAGCCGACCATTCTGGGTAAGTTGGCGACATCTGATGTGCATTAACATTACCAACTAACAATAAAAATATTAGATAGCGATACATTCTGCTGTCACATAGGCTGTGTAATTACCGCTAGGGAACGCTCTGTCACCACCATTGTTAGCAGTAGATGAGTGTTTAAACCATGTTGAACCAGTAGCACTTAAAGTATATTCGTCACTCATATCGACTTCAACTTTGTCTGTTTCATAATCTGCCATGTTAGTTGCGTCTGATACGGCACTAACTTCTGTGTCGCCAGTAAATGTAACTACATCATTTAAAACGGGTGATGAACTAAAACTATCTGGTGCTGTAAATTTAACTTTATAAGCACTTGCCAGAGTTACATCAACACGAGTAATTGGCATTTGACCACCATCAGCAGGTGCAGTTGATAACTTATAAGCATTTGGTTGTCCGTATGTTCCGTTGTTTTCAACACTAATTACACAAGAACCCGTTACTGATGCTGATATAGGAACATCAAGTGCGAACGCTGATTTGCTTCCGCCATAACTCATAATTCCTACTATTCCTATTAATGCTATTTCTTTAACCATGTTTATTCTCCTCGGTTATATTGCATATCTACCATTTTATCATGGAGTATTTGAGTTGCTAAACCCATCCTAGCACCACGCTTGTTATCTGGTAATTTTTTATCTTTTAATACAATGGTTTCTTTATAAACACCGCCATTAATAGTTTGTTGATAATAACTATTCATGTTGATAGCATTGTTCATTTGGCTTAATAATTGATTCTGAATTAAATTATTACCAAACTTTAAAATATCTTTGTTAATGGCTAATGCTCTTTCTATTTCTTCTTCTTTGTTTTGCTCGTTTTCTTTTTTGTTTTCTTCTTCATATTCCACATCAGATTTTTCCTCCTTAATGTTTTCATCTTCTAAAGCGTTATAAATTTCTATGACAGTTGATTCAGGCACTAAATTTAAAACTGCATCTGCATATCCGTCGCAAGTAGGACTATCAAGAGGTGTGGTGCATGAGTTATCATATCTGTAAGAATAAACGACTCTGGCGTTTTCTACACTTCCCGTTCCTTCTACATCTATACTACCATTACCCCATAATTCTTTAGGTATATATTCAAGACCGATTGTTTTTACTATCGGTATGCCACCGCTTTTCCCTGACCAATCATCAGTTTGTCTAAATATATATCCGCCATTTGGGTTTTCGTTTTGAACATGCACTTTCATAGCGTCTGCTCGTTCTTTTATAGGCGTATATGTATAAAAT
>Ga0255772_10001908_pt1 | contig 20526 bp, 27 predicted proteins | sample 071ome_34_FD_179970 | JGI IMG/M metagenome (GOLD analysis project Ga0255772, IMG submission 179970) | Coastal salt marsh microbial communities from the Groves Creek Marsh, Skidaway Island, Georgia - 071411BT metaG (version 2) | ecosystem: Environmental > Aquatic > Marine > Intertidal zone >...
ATCAACATTGTTTCCTGTACGACCCATCCCCCTTGCAGTGAGATAGGTAATGTAGTGCCCTTCATCATATAACTTATTGATCTTATCAATCCTATCTTGTATAGGAGTGGCACCAGTATATCTTGTCTTTTCAGTTTCACCAGGGACACAGATTGTCCCATCAATATCTACAACATATCTCATATCAATCTCCTTTCTCAATCCTATAACTATCAGAGTCAAAGTGTGGTGTTGAGAACTCAAAGATTGTAGTATCCTTGAGTGCTATCATTTGATGTCTCATTCCACGTGGCACATGGAACTTCTCTCCTTCAATAAGGACTTTGAGATCTGCAGTTTCTAAACAATCATCATTGCTGTAGTAAACCTGCAATACTCCTGATTGCACATAGAATACTTCATCCTTCAGTTTATGATAGTGCCAAGAACACTTCCTATCCTTAGAGAAGAATAAGATTTTACCACAATATTCTGGTGAGTTTACAATCCACTTCTCATAACCCCACCCCTTTGGTACAAACTTGATGGGATCAGATGCGTGCATTTTTACACCTTCTGATGATGTCTGTGGAAGAGTATCCTCCAATCCTGTGAAAAAACCTAACCTCTTTCGCATACTGTCTGCCAACTCCTTCATGATTCCTCCAATCACCACCATCCACAAGAATATCAGGATTATAAAGTTCAATGAGGTTTTCCAGTTCCTCTTTTGAGTCAAAACCTATTACCAGATCTATATATCTGATTGACTCTAATAGAATTTTTCTATTCTCAAAGGAGTTGATTGGTCTTGTTTCTCCTTTATCTTTTTTGATCTTCTCATCAGAATCAAGACCAACAATTAGTTTGTCTCCAAGGGACTTTGCAATCTTGAACAGTTCTATATGACCTGGATGAAGTAGATCAAAACATCCATTTGTCCAAACTATCTTTGACATAATTTTCAACAGAAGTAAATTTGTGTTTACCCCATTCTTTCTTTGCTTTTGTATAAGTTTGGTACTTATTCTTCAGATGATCTGGGAATGGAATGTATTCTATATCTGCATTGTAGCACTTAGCAACCACTTCTGCAACATGTTGAAAACTTACTGGATGACTGGTGCCAAGATCATAGACTCCAGATCCTTTTTCATTATTGAGAACAATGTCAACCAGGTCATCTACACAGATGAAATCTCTCAGGTATTGATCTGAGTTCTCAAAGAGTTCTATCTTTCCAAACTTTACTGCTTGATAGATGAACTTAGAAATAGGTGATGATTGATTTCTTGCTACCTTCTTCTCTTCATGTAGACCATAGACATTGAAATATCTGAATCCTTGGATCAGTGGGAAGTCTTCCAGATGATCCTTTACCCAATAGTCAATGGTCAGTTTAGATAGAGCATAATAATTCAGTGGATTATACTCTGGATAATTGTTTCCATACACAGAAGCAGATGATGCATACTTTACAGGAATACCCTTTGCTCTTGCAGCGTCAAAGAGCGAAAGAGTGAAGTCAATATTGTAGTTATAGATTTTGTAGATATCTGTCTCTGTAGTGTCTGAGACAGCACCTTGATGCAAGATGAATTCCACATCATCCCACTCAGTGAAATGTCTCAGGAACTCCCAACAATCATTGATCTCTACTGGGACTACAGTCCAGTCATGGATAAGCTTTCTACGAAAGTTCTGACCAATGAATCCATCTGCTCCTGTAAGAATGACCTTACTCATATGATTGTGACTCCTTTGTGCTTAACTACTTCTGATGCATATTCATTGGCAGTATTAATAGCAGATTCAATATCGTATGTATCTGTATAAATTGTTGCCAAAGTTGCCATAAATGTATCACCTGCACCAGAAACGTCCATCACTTCTACTTTTTTCTTTACAGGAAAAAGTTTACCTTGATATTCACATCCATCTCCACCAATAGTTTTGATGATTTTATCATTGATTTGCCCATCAATAAATTTTTGTGATCTTTCATACTCATAATTATTGATCTTAATAAACTTTGCGTTCTTTGCCCAGTCACCAAGAACCTTTTTAGTATCCAGAAAAACCTGTGAATGATTAGAACAAATGTACTCTATTTGTTCTTCTGATAAAAATCCTTTATCATAATCAGAGACAATGATAGTTTCATATTCAAAAGAGAGTGACTCATGAGAGATCATATTGATCTTCTCTGCAGAATCAACTCTCATAAACATATGATTACTTTTTTCATCAACATACCTCACCTTCTGAACTTCTTTCCAATTTGAATTGGTAATGAGATCACAAGATGTTGTGAGAGAGTGTACATTGCGAAAAACATTGTGTGCCATTCCTGGTGTAGCAATGGTACGAATCTTTTCCAAAACAGGGACAGGTTTATCAGGTGCTAACCTGGAAGTTTTGCAGTAAGTATAGACATCCAGGCAACTATCACCAATAACTAAAATCTTCTTCATCAATAGCGTGATTTTCTTTCAATAATCATAGCAGGTCTGCCACTTTCTTTAGCACCTCTAAATGCTCTGATAACATCATCACCAGTCACAGGATCATGTACAGGGAAACTAACTGCCTCTCTGAATACATTAGTGAAGTCCTGAGAGTGAGTGATGCCTGAATAGAAAGGACCAGCATCAGCAGTTACAGCACGAATGATAACAGGGACTTTAAATTCACCATGAGAGATTCTTTCAATCTTATCAATATGGTTGATGATTGCATCTGCTGCCACCAACATAAAGTCATGGCGTTCAAAGTAAACAACAGGAGTGAATCCTTCAAATGACATGCCAATAGCCAGACCTGCCATCAGGTTTTCTGCCACAGGTGTTTCAAGTTTCTGTTCATCAGAAACATCCTTTAAAGTTCCAATAGCATTACCATACAGAACATTGTAACCAATGAAGATAGCACCCTCTTCACCAAGTTCAGTCATGGACTGAATCATTGCTTCCTTGTAAGAAAGGTTGGTTTCTTCATACTGAGGATAGACAAATGGTTCCAGGGGTGGGAAGTATTCATTGTCTGTCTTCTTCACTGCTTTGGAAAGGTCAATCATTCCAGGTTTACGACAGTGAGGATAGGTACAAGAATATTGATACCTAATCACATTGGGTGAGTTCCAAGTTGGGTGAGCAGTTTTCCCCCAACGATCTGCATTGCTTGCTTCACAAGAGCGATCATTGCTTTCAATTACAAAGGTGCATGGAAGATCAAAACCATCCACATATCTAACTGCCTCTGAGAGGTGTCCATTGTCCTCTGTACCATCTCCCACAAAGCACCAGACCCTTTGAGAAGAACCTTTACGCTTGAGTGCCCAAGCAACACCAGCAGCAATGGCAGGGGTGCCACCAATAATTGCTGATAGGAAAAAGTTACGCTCACGATCATAGACAAACATACTGCGTCCATCTTTGATCTTCTCTTCCAATTCTTCAGGGGGAATCCCATGCAACAATGCATGATAGTGATTACGATGATTAGAGATTACATAATCACCTTCTTTAATATCCTTGAAGATATCAATCAACTGCTCTTCATTTCCACCAGAAAGATGAAAGAGGAATGGCAGTTGGTTATCCATGTAAAGATCACCAATCCTATCTTCAAAGGCAATCAGTTCCTCCTTTGTCCACACCTTTCGCATTAATTTTCTCCAATCTTGATCATAATTCTACCAGCTTTTCCAGACCTAAGCAAATCAAATGCCTCATTCACTTCATCAAGTGTAAATGTATCAGTATGAAGTGATTCAAACTCCAAAGCACCTTTCATTGCAAGAGAGATATATCTTGGAATGTCTGTCTCTGGATTGGTTCTACCACCTTGACTTGCTTTGATTGTCTTTCCTGTACCATCAAACATAGATACAGCATTCATGATTTCCAGACCTTTACCAGGTGCAGGTTGACCAACAAGAATCAATCTGCCACTTGGAGCAAGTTTCTGATATGCCTCATTGATAACTTCTGGAATACCAGTGGTGTCAATGATGACATCAACTTTACCTTCAATATATTCACACTTACTTGTGAACTCATCAGCACCAACAATATGCGATAGCACTCTCATTTCGTGTTTGATATCAATTGCATAAATGGGATTAGCATTCTTCATCTTTGCTGCCTGGAGTAAGTTCAAACCAACTCCACCACAACCAATCACTGCTACTGATTCACCAAACTTAAGATCACATTCATTATCAATGATTCCCAGTGCAGTAGTCATAGAACATCCAAGCATTGCTGCCAGGACACTGGGAGTATCAGAGGAAACCCTGGTAACTCTATTCTCAGAAACAATAGAATATTCACTCAGAGTGGTCACCTTACCACTGGAAATAGTGTTACCATCAAGAACATAGTTAGGAAATGGTGCCTCAATACCTGTGCCTGGTCGCCAGTGCATCACAACCTTGTCACCTTTCTGAACAGTGGTTACACCAGGACCAACTTCCTCAACAATGCCACAACCTTCATGACCCATTAGGTGAGGGAGAAATTTTGCATTTCCTTTGTGACCTCTAATTTCATGAAGTTGTGCTCCACAAAGACCACTGATCAAAACCTTTACCAGGACTTGTCCAACTTTAAGTTCTGTGAGTTCTACTTCTTTAATAGCTAGAGGAGCATCTATCTCCTCAAGAATTGCTGCTTTCATTTCTCTTCCTTAAAATTAACTCGTTGACGTAGTGTTTTTTATTTGAGATTAGATCTATGATTTGTTCTGCAACCTCATCTACTCTCATCAGGGAATCATAATTAGGTCTGCTCTCTGTCATTCTTGTTTGGATAGCACCAGGATAGACGTCTATAATTTCTACACCGGTGCCAATTGCTTCTATTTGTAAGGATTTAGAAAATCCCTTAAGGGCAAATTTAGTTGCAGAGTATATAGATTCGTTTTTAGATGGGAAAATTCCAGACAAAGAATTGATATTAATAATCAATCCTTGCCCCTGCACTTTAAAAAAATTATATGCTCTTTTGATTAGAAGAATCTGACTGGTCAGATTGGTACTAATAGTTTCTTCTATGAGTTTATCAGAAGTATCTTCCAGTGGTCCTCCACAATACACTCCTGCATTATTGATGAAAACATCTGCACTTGCCTCATGAAGATACTCAGTAAACTTATCTAAGAATCTAACATCAGTGATGTCTCCAGTCAATCCAAAATGACCCTTCCTGTAATGAGGAAAAACCACATGTTTATGTGATGCGCTCTGATACAGTGCTTTACCTAATCCAGATCCACATCCTGTAATAACAATACTCTTCATAAAACAACGTAATCAACACAATCAAGATAGAAAGCACCAAAGGGTGGTACTTTATTTTCCAACCATAACATCATATTATTATAGAGGGTCTTGGATACAAATACATTAATGGTCAATTCTTCATTATATCTCTGTACTGCTGCAGCCAGGGCAACAGATCCACTATGAAGTCCCCATACTCCAGAACAAGAATTCATTAGATCACAATAATGATAAATGGAAGTGATTGCGACTTCTGCATCACAATCAACATCTACTTTTGATTCACTTACAGTTTGATCAAAAACAACCTTAGCAAATCTTTTATCTGAATTTGTTCTCTTAAGTTCACTATACTTATCTTTAAGAAGATTCAAATCATAACCATTTCCAACACCATCAAACTTCAAGCTAGTCGCTGTAAAATCAACCAAGATTGTGTCCTTAAATCCATCAATCTTCTTTGGTTGATAATAAATTTTTGGTCTGGTATTGGTTGGTTTCAATCCATGAAGATGTTCCCAGTTGCTAATCCAGTTGTTTGTAGTATTTTCAACTACAATCTCTGAAATATCTCCAGCATTTCTTCTACCTTCTTTAATGCCTTTGATATAGGGATTATGTCCCCATACCAGGTCATAAATTTCTTTATTTCTAAAATCACTACCATCTAACAGATAAGTTTCTCTTCTCTGTTGTTTGTAAAATTCTTCTGGAAGAGTGGAGAACTGAAGTTGATCACCCAGTCCACCATTCCATGCACCAAGAATTACATCAGTTCCCTTTCTCATATTCCAACAATTCTTTTGGACTGGTGTAGATTGCCTTTAAACTATAATCATAATCAGGTAACATATGGGACAAGTCATCTCTTACCATAATAACATTGCCAATATGAATCACAGGTTTGTACCCTTTATCATTTGCCAATTTTGATAGAGAAAGTAAAGAACAACCCTTATCTTCTGAAATGAATTCCTCATGTGGTTGATATCCACTGCTTACTTCTACAATAAGAACTTTAGGTTTGTGTTTTTGAAGAGATTCAAAGACATAATAGTCATAAGAATCAATATCTATAGACATCAATGCAAAGTTATCCTCTGAAGTGTCATACTGACACTTACTCAAAAGGTTATCTATACTATTTTCGTCAGAAGAACTCTTAGCAACACCAACTTGCATTGTTTGGACATCATAATCTTTAGTATTCTCCACTAAAGATCCATATCTATTTCCACAAGATTCTATCAATAAGGCAGAGAAATTTTCATTCTTCCATAGATTAGCAGTGTTGCTTGAGAGAAATCCATCCCAAGCACCAAACTCACATACAAGTCCGCTCTTGATATTCAAATCTTTGAACAACTGTTCAATGACGCCATCTTCACCATTTGCTGAGTGAATATTCTTTCTAAAATTTCTGTAAGTCATAGTTTCCAGATGATTTGATATCCATCATGCAGAAGTTCAGCACCAATATCATTCATAAAATCTTCAATGAATGTTGCCTTACCACCTTGAGCAAGTGTTGCTCTGTACTGATCAAAATTTGGTGTGTTTAAGTGATCATCAACACAGATGATAGTTCCCTTCTTAAGATTCTTCATGACAGCACACAACTCTTTGAGGTGATGCTTTTGTGAGGGGACAGGATTATTTGGTTCAAAATCATATGAATCCAGATAAAGAAAGTCAATCTTTTTCTTTGCAGGAATATTCCACAAGAATTCCACAGAATCTGAGCAATACACAGTAGTTCTATCAGAGACCATGCTTTGTGCATGTGCCACATTGTTGGGATTGATGTCTACTGAGACGACTTCACCATCATAATAATTGATGAAGTCATCAAAGATATATGTACTTGCACCATCATCACCAAGAGCAAGTTGACCGTGGTCTGCTCTCATGCAACCAGTTTCTACAATAAAAAAGTTCTTATCTTTCTTTTGATCTAAAAGTTCAAAGACCAGTGAAAGAGATGATGCTCTGTCCCTTACAGGGTTCATTGGACCTGCAGGTTGGAGAAGACGTGAGAAAAATTTGCTGCTGAATCTTTTACTGTAAGTCATTTCAATTCTCTGTTCTCAATAATACGATAATCCTCTAACACATCAGCATTTCTCTCATAAAAGATCTTGCTGTTTTTATGCTGTGCTTTATATAGCCATGGAGCAGGCTCCCCAGTTTCTTTTCTGGTCCCACCCCATGATGGATCGGATTCAAAATCAATCCAATAGCAACCACATACCTTACCAAGTTTCTTTCTCATCCTGAACATCAGATCATGATCATCCATGTCCTGTGGTGAGAATGCTTCATCAAGATAACCCATCTCCTCAAGATCTTCTCTGTTGATCATCAGAGGACCACGATTGACTGTACCTCTTACAGCAAACACATCTCTGGGAGTATTAGTTCTATCTGCGCAATCACAAGGATCAACAATGTCACACCAACAGTTATCCATGTCTTCCTTACCAAGATGAGTTGCTGCACCCATCTTATAATTGTGTGCAGTTCTTGCAGTCACAGCAAAGACATCACCAAATGCATCAAAAGGTTTTCTCATTCTTGTGTTCCAACCTTTCTCTTTGATGACCATATCATCTTGAATGATGATTACATACTGACCTGATGCTTCCTTGAGTCCAATGTTATTTGCCTTGGTTTCAAATACATCATCTGCATGAAGGATAGTAACCTTACTGGTAATAGTTGAATCATGGAGATAAGCATCCACAACTGCTTCAGTATTATCAGAACAACCATCCAGAACAATAATCAATTCATAATCACCCTCAGTATTGTCTTCAATACCAGAGAGAACTTGTTCAATTATATTCTCTTGATTATGAACTGTGAGAATCAAACTGTATGTTACTTGTTGAAATAAGAAATTGATTTTATCTCTGGTCACCATCAGGAATCTATCAATCTCTCTGTAAGGTTGAACTGATCCTTTATCCAATCTTTCATACCAGTATTGATAATCACATTCAATAAACTGTCTAAATTCATGGTGTGCTACAGGAAGACCTTCACGAATAGCGATGTTAGTCAGAATACTTTGATCCCACCTGTGCTCTTTGAAGGTATCAAACTCTTCACCATGTTCACTGGGAGCATCAGCATTCACATTATACTGTAGACACCAATCCAGATACTCCTTCAGAAGTTCCTTTGATCTATCACATACCTTCCAGACCTGAAGACCTGCTTCCAGTTGATTAGAGTTCCAGTAATCCTCTTCATCACAATTCATCAAGACAAAAGTGTCTCTCTTTGTGTAATCACCATTCCTGTTATTACCAAGAAGCAAAAGACAAGGTTCATCCTCATCCAAGTTTGATTCTATAAAAGGGATGATTCCAGGAGAGAACATATCCTTCCTGTCAACATACAGAACCACATCACCTTCTTCACACTCATTCATTGCATCAAGAATGGTGAGTGGTTTCCATGCCCAAAGTCCACCAGTTGGATGATCTAATATATCTCTATGACTTTCATAGATTTTATGATTAGTCAACCATGCTCTGTTGTATGCATGGGGAGTAAACTTACTCTGAATAGAGTGTAGAATTCTTTGTTGTGATACAGATTCCTCTCCAAAGGTTTCATCTGCATAGGTAACGAGATGCCAGTTCATGTTAGATATACTTTAGGTGACCAGTTGAATGTTTTTCTTGCTCTACTATTTTCAATATGAGTGTAGTGCATTTTTTCTGCACTTCTCAACCTGAGATTGAGAGTTCCATTGGAAGTAACTCTCTCCAAGATTTCTTTGATGGTAAGGCTCTGTGCTCCAACTACAAACGTTTGATGGGGCATTGCTGCTTCTGTCTCATAGATCTTGATAATCAAATTAGTGAGATCAGAAACATGAATCAAATCAATTCTTGAGTCAAGGTTAGCATAGAGATCAATGACTTCATCTGTATCCAGAGCAGAAATCAATTTATCTACAAGACCATTGGTTCTTTTCTTGGAGTGGTTTCTTCCTCCCCATACATTGGAGATTCTAAGTGATACTGTGTTGCAGTCAATGGTTTTCAGAATGTTCTCCACTTGCAACTTACACTCACCATAGAGTGTCTTGGGAACAGGTGGTGTTGTTTCATCTACAGTTCTGTTATGTCCACTCAGAAGATCTCCACCAGTTGAAGTGAAGATAATCTTTCCATTAGGATTCTTGGCAGAAAAGAAATCAAATAGTTTCTTACTGGGAATAACATCATTGTACATGGCATTCTCAATCTCAGAGTAATCTACTCTTGTATTTGTAGACCATCCAAGATGAATAAGACATGCATTTTCATGTGATTCAAATACATCCTCCACATCTCTACGATAAGAGATTGGTGTGATTGGATACTTACATCTTTTTATAAGTTCAGATCCAATGAACCCACTTGCTCCAGTAAGATAAATCATTTCAGAACTCCATTTTCATCCCAATTTTTTGATCCATTTGAATATTCTACACCATCTTTATGATAAAGTGCATTCCATTTTATGAATGCTCCAGCACCAGTGTTATCTAACCACCCATCCACTTTAGACAAATCATATTTGACTTGCAGGTTAGTTATAATACTTTGATCATGTCTATGGGAAACATAACCATCAAAGTTATCCAATCCAGATTGATTTGGAATATCAGTAACGATCCTTTCATCTGTACAATACTTTAGGTATTCACTTAGGATTTGAACATTTCTTTCTGTTCTCTTCCATGCCATGAATCCACCTTCAAGTTGTACAGCATCCCAATACTTTTCTTCATCACAATTCATATAATAGAAGCAATCTCTCTTTGTGAAATGCTTATTCTTGTTATGAGGATGTTGCTGTATCAGATACTGATCATGTCTACTCATATGATCATAGACATTCTTTCTAAGTTTAGTGGATGGTATATCCCCACAATCCATATAAACCACCACATCACCCTCTTGGATAGATTCGAATGCAGTGAGAATGATGTATGGTTTCCAGATGCAATATCCACCCAACCTTTGCTTATCAAGAATCTTTTTATTCTCTATGTAAAAGTTCTTAGTAAGTAACCACTCTCTGGTATAAGGTATGACGCCATCAAAGATGTTGTTCACTCTCACATGGTGAACTAACATCTCCTGGTTTCTTCTGAAGTTTGTGTCAGAGTAATTGATATAGATGACTTTCATTATGAATAGGGAATCACTTTCCAATGCTCAGGGTACAGATCCTTAGTAGATTTGTTTGCATTGTTAGGACCAAACCATTTGTTGGGTGCAATTACAGTTCCTTTGTCTGCCAACCATGCACCCCACCATGAGAATGTAGAGTTGGCAATGATGAAGTCATTGCACTGAGTCATCAGATAAAGATCATGATAAGGACCATTACCCTCTGCAACTAAGAATCTATCTCCTTCAAAGATCTCCTGAATGTGGCACCAATCAGGATCATCAGAGAAGATAATCACTTGTCTATCAGGAAACTCCTTCAGTGCTTCAGCATAATACTCCATGGAGAGATTGTGGTGATTTGCATTATTAATGATGTAGTCACCTCTACGAATATGAAGAGCAACTGGATTATCCAGCATACTCACCATCTCTTTACAATCTTCTACAATATCATCTTGGAATGTGAATTCCTTTTTGACCTTATCTTTGATGTGTGAGAAATACTTTTCTGTCTGAAAGAACCCAAACAAAATAAATTCCTTCTCCTGAATATCAAAGACATTTGGATTGAACTCAAATGTCTTCTCTTGATACACAGCTTCAGATCTCAACAACCCAAGTTTTGGTGGATTGATCTTGAATGCATCAAACAATTCAATCCTGAGTTTGTTACCAAGACCATCCTCTACAACTTCATTGTGATTAGGAATAGTAAAAGATGTTCCAAGTTTGTCTGCAATTCCCATGAGTGCAGCATACTGGAACATCTGATTCCCAAGTTGTCCTAATTTGCCCAGATAGTTTAGTCCAATCATTGATACTTCTTCAGATACTTCTGTTCTTTGTAATACTGCTTCAGCTCATCCTTATTCAAAGATTGAAGGAATTGCCAAAGAGCATTATTGTCTTGCATATGCGGATTAGTAATCCAAGAGTTTTGTCCTCTCTTATGTTCAAGATGATAGACGAAACCTTCAATTCTGACAACCCTATATCCAAGAGTTACAAATCTGAACAACCTTTCCTTATCTTCTGGAGAGTATGACTTGAAGTTTTCATTCTCCATACCACCCTCAATCCAGGTGGACTTTCTGAAGAATTGAACATGTCCACTCTCAGCGTTGTCCATCTGATGATTGGGTTCTAAGTATTTGAAGTCACAATCATTAGAAAGGAACTCAGAAACCATTTGATCTGTGGCATAGATTTTCTTCTGCCACATTCCTTGACCATAAGGATAGATTACATCTGCCTCATCTTCAATGATTAGTTTCTGTGCTTGAAGGTAGGTTTGTAATGGAAGAAGAACATCACAGTCATAGTTGACAACTACTTCTGTCTCACACATGGTGAGCATCTCATTGATGTATCTCATTCTGTAGAAAGTATCATCAACAGGATCAGATTCCTCAAAGATGTGTGTCAGATTACTGATAGCATCCTCAACATACTCTGAGATCTGAGGTAGTGCTTCTTTCTGAAACACTGATTCCTTATCTACTTCCTTGATGATTACTTTAGTATCAAAGTTCTCTAAAAGAAAGCAGCAAGTTGTGATGACATTTCTCAGTCTGTCATCAGATTCAATCCTGATAGGAACAATGAATGTTGTGTTTTTCAGATCGTACTTCATATCAATTAGGAATTGTAGTCCACTCCTCAGGATAAAGATCACAACAGTTGTTCACTGCTTCCAGAACAGGTCCATAGAAGTGTTCAGGAACAATCACAGGATTAGTTCTGTTCTTCTGTAACCATGCTCCCCACCAACCAAGAGTGCTGGATGAAAGAATAGCACCATTACACAGAGACATCAGACAAAGGTCAGTGTATGGAACTTTGGAGTGTCTGGTTCTACCATCACCTTCCATACAGGAATGATCATACTCAGGAACATCTGTGTTGATCAGGAACCTTTCATTGTCAAAGAACTCTTGCTCAGAACACCACTCAGGATCATCAGAACAGACCAGGACATGTGCATCATCATCAAAGTGCTCAAGTGCTCTCTGATAATAATCAAAGGTCATCATGCTGTAGTAATTCTCACGACCTACATTATCACCACGTCTCACATGAAGATAAAGCAGATTATCAAATTGAGAAACAAACTCTTCACATGGTTTTAAGATCTCATCTTTGAAAGTGAGATCCTCACGAATCTCATCTTCAATGTGCTTGAAATACTTTTCAGTTTGAAGATATCCATCAAGGTTTGAACCATCTTCAAAATTCTCAAACATCTCCTTATCAAAGTTGTAGCAACTCTCAGTTACATTCTTTGTGTCAGGATTGAGATTCTTGAGTGCATCAAAACTGAACATTGCCTGTGGAGAAACATTGGTATTCACAAAACCAATATTCTTTTCTGTCATGCTGGTCATCTTGAATGGATGATGCATTCCATAGTTAGCAAAGGTAGTATGACTATCTGGTGGAATGCACCAATCATAACCATGGTAAGCAGCAATACCTCTCAGTGCTGCAAACTGGAAGAGTTGATTACCAAATCTTCCATTAGTTCCAAGTCTGTCGTATCCAATCATGTGTTTACAATGAATATTGGTTCTGTGATGTTGTCCTTATTATCCACAAATTTTACTCTGTCACCAAACTCCTGAGTGAGAGAATCATATACTTGAGGTGTTACACGTCTGTCATTCAGAATGTAAACACTGAATCCTCTCCTCAAGAGATCTTCACAGAGCCTAAACTGTTGACTCTCTGTAAGAATGTCTGTTCCTTTCTTGTATGTGATGGAGTCAAAGTAGAATGGAATACCTTTACCATTCAAACTCTCATAGTAATCACAAAGGAACTTAGCATGTTGATTGTTGATCTCATCTGTGACATAACCCAGATTATAATCCAATCCTACACTTTTGGCAAAGTGTGCAAATGCTCTGTTATCTCTTGGAAGACAAGGACCACCATAACCAAATCCATATCCAAGATACTTCCTACCAACTCTACTGTCAGTTCCAATAGCATTCAGAACACCAGAGATCTCATCACCACATCCTGCTTGTCTAAGAGTATCACCAAGCATGTTGGCATAACTGATCTTAGTGGTCAGGAAACAGTTGAGAGCAATCTTTGTGATCTCTGCTGCTGTAGTGGACATTCTACAGACAATTGCTCTTGTAGTTTGAATCTTCTGATAGAGAGATGTGATGTCTTTGAGCACTGTATCATCACTATCAAATGGATCTGATCCAAGAAGAACCATGTCTGCCTTTCTCAGGTCATTGACAATAGATCCTTGTGCAATGAACTCTGGGTTGTAGAATACCCTTACACTGCGAGGAAGTTCTTTTCTAAACTTATCACAGTCTCCAGGGTTTGTGGTGCATCCAACAACAAAGTTCTTTACAGTGTTGCCAATGGTAGTCATCTCCTCTCTGAGATTATTGACTACATCCCATACAGCAGATACATCATAAGATCCATCATCAAGTGATGGTGTAGCAACCAGAGTGTAAATCAAATCACACTCACGAATAACCTGACGATTGTCTGTAGTGGCATGAAAGTTCTTAGACCTCTTCAGAAGATTTTCAACTTCTGGTTCATTGGTAACAATCTCTCTGTTGTTGAGACTATCCACATAGTCCTTTCTAATATCTGATACCAGAACATCATACCCTGCTGCTTCACACAACAGGGCAAAACAGATACCAAGTCTGCCAGCGCCAATTACACCAATCTTCATAGCTTAAATGTAGGAATAGGTTGCATTTTATGTTGGTTCATTTTATTGAACCTTTCAAGAACCTCTACAGCAGGACCAGTTCCATGCTCCATTGCTTCCTCAAGGTCAGCATAGGATGCACCAAGTTGATCCTCATCAGTTCTCTTATCATCCCAAAGACCATCAGTTGGTTGTGCTTCGATAATATCCTGACTTACGCCCAAATACTTTCCAAGTTCCCATACTTCAGTTTTGTACAAGTCTGCGATAGGAGCAATGTCAACTCCACCGTCACCATATTTAGTATAGAACCCCACACCATAATCTTCAACCTTGTTACCAGTTCCTGCAACAAGACCACCATTCTCACCTGCAATCTGGTACAAGGTGACCATGCGAAGTCTGGATCTGGTGTTGGCAAGACTCAGTTCATCCTTTGCAAATCCTTGAAGGGATTTCTTGAATGATTCAAACAAAGTAGTCAGATCAAACTGAACCATAGAGACATTCTTATAATTCTCTGACAACCAAAGGAGATGGTTGGTTGAAAGAGATTTCTGTGCAGCATCCTGATGGATGGGCATCCCAAGTGCATACACAGGATACCCAGTTTCAGCACAGAGAGTTGATACTACTGCTGAGTCAATACCACCAGAAACACCAACTACAAATGCTCTTTGTCCACTTTCTTGAATATAAGTTTTCAACCAGGATACAATATTATCCTTTAGTTGACCATAATCACTGATTCTGTTCATTGATTTGTTCCTCAATCCATGCATAAGTTTTGGCAATACCCTCTTCCAGGGTCTGCTCATAATCCCATCCTAACTCTTTTCTAATGATATCGTTGTTACTATTCCTACCACGAACACCAAGAGGTGCATCCAGTTTATAAACTTTCTGAACCACTTTACCAGCAACCTTACCAGCAATTTCTACCAATTGATTGATGGTAACCATCTCTTCAGAACCAATGTTCACTGGTCCAATGAAGTTAGAGTCCATCAACCTTCGAGTTGCTTCAATGCATTCATCAATGAACAGGAAGGAACGAGTCTGTAGACCATCTCCCCACACCTCGATGGCTCCACCCGTGTTTGGGAGGAGAGCGACCTTACGGCAGATTGCAGCTGGTGCCTTCTCTCTTCCACCGTCCCAGGTCCCCTCAGGACCAAAGATGTTGTGGTAGCGAGCAACCCTAACAGGAATGCCATAGTTGCGATGGTAGGCAAAGTAAAGACGTTCAGAGAACAGTTTTTCCCATCCATATTCAGAATCAGGGTTAGCAGGATATGCAGATTCTTCACTGCAATCAGGATTATCAGGGTCCAACTGATTGTGCTCAGGGTACATGCAGGCAGAACCAGAGTAGAAGATCTTGGTATAGTTCTTACCCATCTTCTCATTCATCTGGTGCTGACCTTCCAGCACATTCAGATTGATAGTTGCAGAATTGTGCATAATATCTGCATCATTCTCACCAGTGAAGACAAAACCTGCTCCACCCATATCAGCAGCAAACTGATAGATTTCATCAAAAGGATGAATATAACGATAAGGAACTGACTTGTAAAAATTACCAGCAGTTCCTTTATATTCCAATACCCTATTCACAAAAGTGGGATCACGAAGATCCCCAAGAATGAATTCATGTGCTTCAGATTCAGAATACTCTGGACGCTTCAGGTCTACACCACGCACCCAATATCCTTCCTGACGAAGCCTTTTGACCATATGAGATCCAATAAATCCACCAGCACCAAGAACAAGTGCCTTCTTTTGATATTGAGCCATAATAACTTCAGTCTTTCCTTATTACTATATCAGAATTTCATTTGCTTAGCAAGTCTCTTGATGAGATCATCAACCTTTGCTTCCAGTGCTGCAACTCTCTCTTCAGTTACTGCAGGAACTGGTGCAGGTGCTGGTGCAGGTGCTGCCTTTACTACAGGTGCAGGTGCAGGTGCTGATACTTCCTTTTTGGTTGCCATAGTTAAAAATTTGGAACTGGATATATTTAGATACTAAAAAAGGGTGGTTGCGAACCACCCCATTAGGTCTTTCATGCACGCCACTTGCCCTTTAACCAGAGGCAAGAAACTGGGCGGAGAAAGAAATTCCCCATCCGCACCACTTGCTCTTGAGAGAAGCAAGAAACTCCGAGGGGTCTGTTAGACACCATCCCGACCAGGGCAGATTTTTACGTGTCTCCGTCACGGGCATAAAGGGGATTGACTCCACCAGGTTAAGTTTCAAGACATTCCAGGTCAGTCATCATGGACATAAGCAGGGACATTATCTGGATCTAACCAGCAAGTGTAATCATGATCTTCCATAGCAGTCATCAACTGCATTTCATTATCACAAAGGTACATGTCCCTGTAGCGTCCAGTGTAAGAATCTACCTTTTGAATGCGACAGTCAGGTTTTCCATTGATTTCCAACTTACCAACCTGAATGTAGCGATATGGAAAACGTTCCATAAGAACAGTTGGTTTTTTCATATCAATTCAAATAAACATAATTAGGATTTTGCTGTTTAAATAAATCAACTTGTTCTTGAGTTTTAAAGAACTTTGTCAAAACAGCATTTTCATGTTGTTTAAATAGATACTTTACTTCAATTAGATTTTTCATAATCAAGCAACTTCAACAGTTTCCAGATCCTCTGCAAGGCAATCAATCAGAATATCATAATCATCAAGAGGATCACCAGAAAATACTACACCTTCATTCTCATAGTACTTACGAACTTTCTTGAACAGTTTGGGATTCTTTACATCCAGGTAGAAACTACCATCAACTGCAGAACGAAGGGTGGTGAGATCTTTTTTGAACTTAGAAGTGAGTGTCATTGTCTTTTGTGTTGACCTTGTTATTGTAAGGCATCTGACTCAGAGAGTCAAGTAGGACAGATGGTTGTCTGTCCAATGGGGGTTGTGGGGATCGAACCCACCTCTGCCGAATTATGAGTTCGGTGCATTCACCAGATTGCTAAACCCCCAATAGGAGTGCTGGGGATTGAACCCAGACTAACCCGTTATAAGCAGGTCGCTCTGACCAATTAAGCTACACTCCCATCAACTAGCTTCGTTGTGTTCTGTGTATATTCGATATAGATCATCATCATAAGGCATCATAACTGCTGCTCTGCCTTCTTCATCTATAAGACCAATGTGTTCTCCTTTTTCTACTCTATCAAGGAGATTATCAAAATCATTTTCCCATTCTTGAACAGTGTAGATTTCCATAGAATCTATAAAAGTTATTGTATATAGACATCGGAGTGATAGGATTCGAACCTACGGCCCCTGCTTCCCAAAAGCAGTGCTCTACCAAACTGAGCTACACTCCGAGGAGCGGAAAGGGTGGGATTCGAACCCACGGATGCTTTCACATCGCTGGTTTTCAAGACCAGAGCCATCAACCACTCGACCACCTTTCCTTATTTGATTTCAAAGTCAAGTTTCCTGACTTTTCTTTTTCTTCTTTCTTCCTGATACAGCAGGTCTTCTGAAGAAAGGACACCATCTCTCTTGGTTTCCTTGTTTGATTTTACCATAACAATCTTGGACAAGTCAAGTGCTGAAACTTTGTCACCAGTGACTGTCATCATATTAGTACACCCACAACATTTAGCCTGTGTTGGGTGACTGGTAATTTCCTTGTTGCATACTTTGCATCTGACGGTAATCATTGTTCTTCATCCTTATTCCTTTAGATAATCGTTTTCAATAAGCCATTGTCTTGTCATTGGAGTGGGTTTATAAACTTCCCACATCTTTCCTGTAGCACATGCCTCAAGTGCTTTGGCAGTCATACCTTCTGTTCTTCCTGCCCATGCTGCTTCTGCTTCCCAGGGGACTGCTGATGCTGGATAGGACTTCTCTACCATTTCTCTCCAGAACTCAGGTACATCCTCTTCTGGTTTGATGATGGCAATCATACTATTATCTATAGATCCTGCCATACAATCTTGTGCAGCGTGCCAACCTTCATGACGCATAACTGCCATGAGAGTTGAATACCTTTTTACAAGACCATCATTGAGATAAAAGTTATTACTGACTGTATGATATACACCTCTATGACCTGGTGGAAAATACTTCTCTGGTGCAATGTAAACCTTTACACCAATTTTCCCAAGTGCTTTCATCATTGAATTGAACTCACTATATAGCGGGTCCATCATGCCAGCCTTCTTGTAGTAACTGGCAATGTCCTTTGCACTTTTGATTTCTACAACACCATCAGTACATTCACGCAGAATCATGCACCCCATGGCATCCATGGAGTACCAACCTTTGGTAGGTTCTGCTAATGCTGGTGAAGCAGACAGAAGCAATGCTAATAATAGTTTTCTCATGTCCATAAAGGTATGGATGGGTGATGAGGGATTCGAACCCCCGACCCTCTCCGTGTAAAGGAGACACTCTACCGCTGAGTTAATCACCCTGGCTCCCCCTCCAGGATTCGAACCTGGGACCAAACGATTAACAGTCGTTCGCTCTACCGCTGAGCTAAGGAGGAATATGTGTGGATGACAGGATTTGATACCTGCATACCCTTATAAAGGTGTGTTTCCTTACATCACATCCACAGTATGGAACTGATCAAGTTCCAAGAGCGGAATAGGGGATTTGAACCCCTGACATTCAGCTTGGAAGGCTGACGTTCTACCACTGAACTAATTCCGCAAGGTGGAGAATAGGAGACTCGAACTCCTGACAGCCTGCTTGCAAAGCAGGTGCTCTACCAACTGAGCTAATTCCCCTGGAGCCACATGTCGGACTTGAACCGACGACCTACCGCTTACAAGGCGGTTGCTCTACCACTGAGCTAAAGTGGCAACGACTCAGGAGGGACTTGAACCCCCGACCAACTGCTTAGAAGGCAGATGCTCTATCCAACTGAGCTACTGAGTCTTGCGGTTTCCTTATTATAGAGGGGAAACCTACCTCTGTCAACCTCTGAACTGATTGTATCCAGTTCCAGATTGCCATTCTTCAGAACCACCCAAAGAATCAAGAGAGAGTGTGGTAGCAACTCCCTTAGTTGCTTTATCATACATCACTTGGTGGATGTTGTCAACCTCTTTGGACTTAGGTTGTTCAGCAAGTCTTTGATAGAGTTCCTCATTCTTTTGCATGACATACTCTATCACCTTTTCTGTTTTAGGTGCTTCTCCAAACCAAGAATCATTTGGAGATACCACAGGTGCAGGAACAGTAGTATGAACAACTGGTGCTGTTTCTTCTACTTTCTTTTCAGGTCTTGAAACTTCCTTCTTGAAAAGTTTCTTGATAAGTTTCTTGATCATGCCCATACAAGTTTCTTAGTGTAGTTATAGGCATATTGCTGCCTATTACCTTTGATTCCCCAACCCAACCAATAATAACATGGAACCATGTACTGGTCAACAGTGAAACCTCTTCCCTCAAACTCTGGGAGATACTTTCTGAACTGGTTCTCATTCAACATATAACGAACCTGACCTTCAAGAGAAGATGGGTCACAATTATACTTTTTGCAGAACTTACCAAGTCCATTGTATCTAGCTGTAGTGGTCCATTGAATCAATCCATAACCACCCCTACGGCATTGCTTATAGGGGACAATAGCACCACCTTCACATACATTAGGGCGGAAACCAGATTCTGATTTGATATTGCCCATGATTGTAGCAAGGGCATTCCTATCACGAATCTTTGTCCTTTTCTGAATCTCCTTCAGAACAAACTGTTCATTAGGATTACATCCAGGACAAGTCCATTCCTTCTCCACCACTTTGATTGGAACTGCTGCCACATTGACCTGGGGAGGATTACTAATTTCGCTAATGCTTGGATAAGCACATGCAGCTGGAACAGAAGTAACAATCAAAGCAGTAAATAATTTTCTAAGCATCAATTCAGTTGAACTCTACATCCACCTCTTGCTCAAGGCATGGGTGACTCAAAATAATCTTTACGATAGTAACGACCCAGGATGTTGCTATTGTAGTAGGCAGGGATCCCTTCTGTCAAGCTCTCTGTAAGTACATTATTTAGAAAGAGTTGACGGGTTTCCTCAAAGTTACATTTTCCTATGGTTTTGTGGAGGGAGAGGATTTCTCTAACAAAAGAGTCCCGTCCATATTTTGCAACATCCTCTTTAAGCTCTGGACAAGATCCATAGTAGTCACGCCAGTTACTTTCAGTTGTAACTCTTCTCCTGCGCTTGTTTTCACCCACAGACTTAGGCTTTCGTTTTTGCCAGAAATACTTTCTACCGATATATTTTCTCTGGGTGACCTTACAGGTAATAAGGTAAACAAAACCGTAGTTGTCCCCAATAAGGCTCCCGTCAAACACCCTGCCACAATAGGTCCAGGGATTGGGGTAGTCAGGATA
>Ga0255772_10001914_pt1 | contig 20502 bp, 13 predicted proteins | sample 071ome_34_FD_179970 | JGI IMG/M metagenome (GOLD analysis project Ga0255772, IMG submission 179970) | Coastal salt marsh microbial communities from the Groves Creek Marsh, Skidaway Island, Georgia - 071411BT metaG (version 2) | ecosystem: Environmental > Aquatic > Marine > Intertidal zone >...
TCGCGCCTCTTGGTACGAAAACAACATTTGTTTTAGACCCAAATATTCGAGAATTAGGAGCATTTGGTGTTGATAGTACAAGTAGTGCACTTTTACAAGGTGGAGCTAATGCAACTTTAACATTCAACAAGATTTATTGGCGAACTTTCAAAATATTATTGAGGACCGACTTTTTCTATAATTTTTTCGATGAAAACCCGGCGCTGGATGTTAGGGGAGAATTGATATCATATTTAAAGCTTGACAAGTGGTTTACTCTCAACTTTAATTATCAGTTCGTTCAAGATTTTGATGCCTTTGAGGGATGGCAACTCAAATCAGTTACGGGAATTGGGGTAACGGTTACGTTGGATTAGTTACCGTTTTCTGAGTAGTCTTGCCAGCTGGTTTCTAGGTAGATGTTATCACCGAAGTACTTTGCGATATTCATGAATGCCGCTGGTTCTTGATATCCAGGAACGGGGCTGAGCATTTCAAATTTACCATTGAGGAACACTACAGTAGGGTAGCTCATCTTACCATTCAACAGCGCTGCAGCCAATTCGTGGTAGCCACGACTTCCCTGTGGTATAAACTCAAACGTATTGCCCAGCATTTCGATGGACTCCTTCTGCTCAGCGTCGAATTTCACATTGTAGTAATGCTCGTTCATGTAGGCGGCCACTTCTTCGTTTTGAAAGGTGGCCTTATCCATTCGTTTACACCATCCACACCAATCCGTATAAACGTCTATGAAGATCTTTTTAGGATTCTCTTCTGTCAAGGCAAGAGCATAGGCATCTTCGATACTCATCCATTGGATTTTTTCTTGAGCCAGTCCAAGTGTGGAGCAAAGCACTCCGAGTAGTAGGGCAAGTTTTTTCATAGGTCTAAAATAAAAAACCCCGCGCACAAGGCACGGGGTTCGTATGATAAAACTATGCTAAAGTTACACGACGCCGTGCATGAGCTTGTTCAATGGTTTGCTTAGGATGGCAATCAATACAGCGAAGCCAATCAATACGAAACCAAGGGTAGAGAAGGTATCTACATAAGTGTGCAGCCCCTCTTGAGCGCCCAACACAACTTCCTCGCCGCCGTGACCTTCGCCGCCGGTGAGGGTAGCGATTGCACCTGCGAGGTAGTTTGCCATGGCGAAAGAAAGGAACCATCCGCCCATTGCTGTTCCTGCAATTTGCTTTGGTGCCAGCTTGGTTACCATAGATAAACCAATAGGGCTCAAGAACAATTCACCAGTGGTGTGTAGCATGTACAAGAATACCAAGGTCAATAGCGGTACTTGGAACGCTTCGTTCGCAAACTGCATACCGATGATGGTTACTAAATATCCAGCACCTAGCTGAAGAATTCCGTAGCTAAACTTCATAGGGATCGAAGGATTCTTGCCCATGGCATCCAATTTTACCCACATCCAAGAGAACAATGAACCGAAGGTAATGATAAAGAATGGGTTGAAGAATTGCGTCATTGTTGCAGGCATTTCCCAGCTGCCGACCATACGGTTTACATTTTCTTTAGCGAAAAGAGTCAATGAAGTTCCAGCTTGCTCAAATGCAGCCCAGAAGATGATGTTGATCACCATCATAATGGTCAAGGCAATCATTCGATCTCTCCAGACACCGCCTTCTTTGACGCCGGCAGAAATCAATTGGAAGACTACCAAAATAAAGATGGCAATCAAGATGTAAATCAAAATGTTGTTTTTGAAGATGAGCACCATACATAATGGAATCAACAATAGCGAGAGGAGGGTGATTGTTTTCCAGCGCTCCATGCCCAACCATTTCTCACGTCCTTCTTCAGTAATGGCAATGTTTGGTACGTGCTCGTATTTTTTGCGACCTCCCCAGAAGATGAAAAGACCGGCAAGCATCCCTAGTCCGGCAAGGCCGAAACCGTATTCGAAACCATATTTTTTACCTACTACGGCAACCACTGTGGTGGCCAACAAGGCACCAATGTTAATACCGATGTAGAAGATGGTGAAACCAGAATCGCGACGAGGATCGCCGTCTTTGTAGAGTTTACCTACGATGGTTGAAATGTTCGCTTTGAAGTACCCATTACCTACGATCAAACCACCCATACCAATAAGCATAAGAGTATCGCGAACTGCGGTATCGAGGTCCAAAATATCAGTACTCGCTACGATGAGGAATTCACCGATAGACATCAATACGGCACCGAGCATGATGGCATATTGATACCCTAGGTATTTATCGGCTAATCGGCCCCCGAGAATTGGCGCAGCGTAGACTAGTGCGGTATATGCTCCGTAAATCAAGAACGCTTCAGAGTTGCCTTTCATCATCGATTCGATGAGAAAGAGGGTCAATAGGGCGCGCATTCCATAGTAACAGAAACGCTCCCACATTTCCGACATAAACAGCGTCCACAGCGCTGGTGGATGCTTCATAGATTGATCACTCATGTTTCAGGTGTTTTTTGTGTTCAACAAGTATACATTTTATTTCTAAGAGCGGCTAGGGGCCAATTCTTATAAATTCTCTTCAATGAATTCGGTCATCATACGGTACAAGTGCATCGTGGTATTGCCTCCATAGATGCCGTGGTTTTTATCCGGGTAGGCGAACCAATCGAAATCCTTATCGGCTTGCACCAAGGCCTCCACCATGCGCATAGAGTTTTGTACGTGTACATTATCATCTCCAGTTCCGTGGATCAGTAAGTATTTGCCTTGAAGGCCGTCCACATGCGAGAGCGGACTATCGGCATCATAGCCGTCGCCATTATCCGAAGGCAAGCCCATATAGCGCTCCGTATAGATGTTATCATAGAATCGCCAGTTCGTTACTGGTGCCACGGCAATGGCCATTTTGAAGACTTCTGGGCTTTGGAACAAACAATTGGACGCCATGTAGCCTCCGTAGCTCCACCCAAAAACACCGATGCGATCCCCGTTGATGTACGGACGCTTGGCCAATTCCAATGCCGCCTCTGTTTGATCACGCGTCTCGAGTTTCCCCATCTGACCGTATGTACTCTTTTTAAACTCCTCGCTGCGACCGTCTGTCCCATGGTTCTCGACACTGGCGACAATGATATCTAGCTCGTTCGCCAACATCTGGAACCACATGCCTCGGAACGCATCATAGCTGTTCATGACGGTTTGGCTGCCTGGCCCGCCGTATACAAACATGAATAGGGGGTAGGTCTTGCTCTCGTCAAAATCTACTGGCTTGATCATCCAGGCGTTCAAGTCGCCGCCAGACGGCGTTGAAACGGTAAAGAACTCCTTAGGGGTGTACGTGTACGTTTCGAGGGCTTTTTCCGCACGCTCGTTGGTTTTAATGGTGCGTATTTCTTCTCCTTTTCGTGACTCCACAAGAGTAACTCTGGTAGGTTGTCCTTCTGCACTGAAGGTGTTTACAAAGAGCCTCATGTCCGGAGTAAAGGTCGCATTATTCGTGCCTTGTCGGCCGGCAAGAGTGACTTTACCAGAACCATTTAATTTGATGCTGTAAATGTTGCGTTCTGTGGCACTGGCCTCAGAGCTTTGGTAGTACAAACGCTTGTTGTTATCAATACCATAGAAGGTCGTGACATTGAAATCTCCTTTGGTGATTTGGCGCTTGACCTTTCCGTTCGAGGCAATGTGGTATAAATGGTTCCAGCCGTCTCTGTCGCTCAAGATGATGAACGAGCCGTCTTCCAAAAAGTACAGTTCGTCGCTGATTTCTAAATACTTCTCGTCCTCCTCGTGGTAAATGTTTGTAGTATTTCCTGAAGTGGCATCCACGGCGTAGAGGTCGAAGGTGTTTTGCAATCTATTTAGGGTGCTGATGACCCAAGTGTTTTCATTCGACCACTTGGCGCGCGGTAAATATTCGTAGTCGACATCCGTCAATACATTGCTTACGGCACCGCTGCTCATGTCCCAGATTTGTGCGGTCACTACGCTGTTATCTTCGCCAGCTTTAGGGTATTTGAAGGTGTAAGGATTGGGATATAATTCCTTCCCATAAATGTCCATATTGAAGCTGCGGACATTGCTTTCGTCAAATTTTAGGAAGCCAATTTTATCAGAATTTGGCGACCACCAAAATGCCTTAACAATGGCAAATTCTTCTTCATATACCCAGTCTGTTGCCCCATTGATGATATGGTTGAAGCTGCCGTCTGAGGTGATGCGGATGTGTGCATCTTCGCTGATGTCGTAGATGTACAAGTTGTTATCCATCACATAAGCTACATATTCACCATCAGGAGAAAAGGTAGCGTTGCTTATTTTCTCTGGACGAATCTTAGTGGCTTGCAACGATTGCAGATTCACGACATAGACGACGCTTTTTGAGCTACGACGATAAATTTGGTCGGTCTCAGTTTCAAGCAACGCCCACTGCTCATCGTTAGAAAGGGTGTAGCTGTCGAAATTTGGCACGCGATCTTCCTCTTGAGCCAGGAAGTTTACATCGAGCAAGGTGGCTACCTTCTCACCAGTCACGTAGCTGTATTTCTCGATGGTTCCTTCACCTTGTGCGGTATAATGCTTGCTGTCGTTCATGCTGCGCAATCCGCTGATGCCCCCTGCATAAAAGGCGTAGCGTTGCCAGAGGGTGCTTAGGTCGATGCTTTGTTGTGCAATGCTTCCAAAAGAAACGAGCATTGCGGTCAGGAGTATGAATGTCTTTTTCATGGGATAGATCTGAATCCCGCTAAGATAACATTCAAGTTTGATGGAAGGAAGGTGGGTAGATGATATTGATGGAATTATTCGCTTTCCTCCGCCAGTCTTACGGTTAATCCGTCGAGCTCTTCTTTCATGAAAATCTGGCACCCCAATCGGCTGTTATCCTCAACGAAAAAGGCCTGATCGAGCATATCCTCCTCATCTTCAGAAGGTTCGTTCAGCTCATGGTCGCTTTCAATGTAGCAATGACAGGAAGCGCACATGGCCATGCCGCCACAGGTCCCTTTGACCGGCAACTCATAAGCCTTACACACCTCCATGAGGTTCATGTTCATATCGGTTGGGGCAGCAACATCGTGTTGCACACCTTCGCGGTCTATGATGTGTACGGTGATATCGGACATGTTTATTCGAGGCTGCCTACGCCACCCATGACGGTAGTGTATTTGAACGAAAGCTTTTTATCCGGGAAGGCACGCTTAAAGGCACTTTGTACCATGATGGTGGCCTCGTGGAAACCACAAAGAATGAGCTTGAGTTTGCCAGGGTAGGTATTGACATCGCCAATGGCGTAGATGCCTTCGATGTTGGTGCGGTAATCCGTCGCATTGTCCACAACGATAGCGTTCTTTTCAATTTCCAATCCCCAATCCCCAATAGGGCCGAGGGTAGGGGTCAGTCCAAACAGTGGAAGCCAGTGGTCACAATCGATATGCAGGTCATCTGCACCTTTTTGCTTGATGGTGACCTGAGATAATTGGTCCGTGCCATGAACATCCACTACTTCAGCATTCGTGATGAGTTTCACTTTTCCTTGTTGGGCCAATTCTTGCACCTTATCCACCGTATCCAAATGTCCGCGGAACGAGGTTCTGCGATGTACCAAACTCACTTCACTTGCAACATCCGCCAAGAACACTGTCCAGTCCAATGCGCTGTCCCCACCTCCGGAGATCACCACACGTTTATCGCGGAACTTTTCAGGATCACGAACGATGTAGTCTACGCCGTTATCTTCGAAGGCAGGTAGATTTTCGATGGGTGGTTTGCGTGGGGTGAACACTCCCAAGCCCCCTGCAATGGCCACTGATGGGGCCTTGTGCTGGGTACCTTTATCTGTAGTAACGATGAAAGAATCGTCTTCACATTTTTCAATGGTTACCGCACTTTCCCCAAGGGTAAACCCTGGGTTGAACGGTTTGATTTGCTCCATGAGGTTGTCCACCAATTCTCCCGCCATCACTACAGGATATCCTGGGATGTCGTAAATAGGTTTCTTTGGATAGATTTCGGCCAATTGTCCCCCGGGTTGTGGAAGGGAGTCGATCAGGTGACATTTCATCTTCAATAACCCCGCCTCAAATACGGTGAAAAGACCCGTAGGTCCTGCGCCAATTATGAGTAAATCTGTTTCTATCATGGTGCTCAATCAATACTATGACAAAGGTAGGGACTGTAGGGTTCATAGAAACTTGACTTTTATCTATATTTCAAAAATCAAAAATTATGAATAGCACATCGTTAACTCATTTACGTACCTAATGATGACCCTATGCTTTTATATTTGGACAAATTATTTTTCTTGATGAATCGCGTACTCTTTCTGCTCTTACTTTCATTTGGTCTTGCTGCCCAGTCAACAATAGTTTCTATGCCAATTGATGGCTCAACTGATACAACATCCGAATGTTCTGGTATTCTGGTAGATGGAGGCGGTATTAACGGTAATTATACTTCATACAATAACGGTTATGTTGTTATAAATCCGCCCGGTAATGATACTGTTAGTTTATCATTTACAAATTGGAATCTGTACCATGGAAGTGATTATGTTCAAATTTATGATGGCGCAGGTTTATCAGGTTCTACATATTTGGGTTACTATTCAGGTTCTTCATCAACCTTACCAAACAATGGCAACCCTATTCTAGGGGCCTCTGGAGCACTTACCATTCGATTCTATACTAATTATTATGGTAACGCATCAGGTTTTGTTGCAAGTTGGAGTACATCATCAAGCAGTACACCCACCGCGAATTGTGCATATTCAGCCCCGAATCAGAATTATAATATCCCTATTCAGTTTGTAAACACGTCATCAAATGCGGGTGAATATTATTGGGATTTTGGGGACGGAACAATTTCAACCGAAGAAAATCCGAGCCATGCCTTTACTAGTCCTGGTATAAATACAGTAACGCTTGTTGCAACTAATTGTAACGCTTCAGACACCACTACAATAAGCATCAACATTTCTAGTGCCCCTTCTTTATTGGCATTTACTAATCCGATCAATATGAATGTACCTTGTGGTACAATCCATACAGAATATTGGACACTTTCGAATGATACCGGTGCCGGACCATTGACTGCAAATGTCGAAGTATTTGATACATCTGGGTCGGAACACATCCATTTTGACAATGATTTGGAAGGGGCAACCATGCTTTCCGGTAGTGCATCTTTAACAAGATCTACTGTTGCAGCACAGGGAACCCATTCTCTGAGGGTGACAAGCGCCTCATCAACTGAACCCGTAAGTATTCCAGTAGCTGATGGTGGACCAGGATTTCAACCGACCTATTTCTCGTATCGAACTCGTGCAAATACTTCTGGATACCGTGCATGTAAATTTCAAATGTCAAGTGGAAATTCAACTAACCCATCCATCTTGGGATATACTTTCTGGTATAGTGATGGTAGGCTAGGTATCCGCAGAAAAACCTTAAGCGGATACTTAGGGTTCGAATACGTTTCTAATTCACTCGGAAATTGGACACATATAGAATACCGCAACATTGATTGGTCGACGGAGACTTTCGACATGTATATCAACGGGGTATATTATGATAGCTTTAGCTTTTTAAACCCAACATCAAATACGCAAGCAGATTATGTCAGTTACTTACGTCTGGTAAATGATTACTCAAGTGATGTTTCATTCGTAGATGACATTCGTATCGGGTACGGGTCAGAGCCTAGTCGTTTGACGGTGAGTCCTTCTTCTACTGTTGTGCTTGCGGGTAACAGTTCTACCTTTAGTCTTGAATTCGATGCGACGGGATTAGCTGCAGGTTCATATACGTCTTATATAACGGTTCAATCCAACGATACATTGATTAACTTAGATACTATTCCTGTAAATATCAATGTTATAGGGGGATATGAATTCACCCCTCAAAGTGACACCATTCAGTTAGGTCTAATACCCACCGGTCAAAATTTCATTGACTCTTTACGAGTGCAAAATACGGGGTGTTCATTACTAGAAGTAGATTCTATTCGGGTCAATTCGACAAATCTCTCAGCAACTTTAACGAATATCCAAGCCAATGATACTGCCTATTTAGATTATAGTTTTAACGCCCCTCTAGCGGGTGTTTACTTAGACTCAATCGAAGTGTTTACTCCTGATTCTAGTTTTGTGGTGTATTTAAGTGCTCAAGCTTATGATGCAGCATCCATAAAATTAGACAGCTCTATTTTTAATATTTCTGTATCTGGTTGTCCTGATTCCGTGGTGATTCCTTTTTGGATTTATAATGACGGACAGCAACCACTGAATTATCAAATGGATGCAGTTTCAGCAAATTCAACTGCTTCTTGCATGTTCACGATACAGTTGACAGATTCTTATGGTGATGGTTGGAATGGAGCCTTGGTGGATTTACTTGATTCGGATGGTAATGTGCTGTACACTATGGGAAGCTCATTTTACACAGGTTACACCTACACACAAAGTGTTATGTTATGTTCTGGGGATACCTATAGTATTGTCGTGACAGCAACCGGAAGTTACAAGTCGGAAATAGGATTGAATGTTATTGAAAATGGTACTGTCATAGCCTCCTATACAAATACATCTGCCACGAATTTAGGGACACAAATGGCTTCTTTTGGGGCAAACTGTGGAGTACCATGTGCAAATCCATCTGATATTTCATTCAATCCGGCTAATGATACTATCACTTCGGGAGACTCGCAGTTAGTTTACATGAGCATCTATTCCGATAGCTTAATAGAAGGGTATTATCAATACACTGCATATATCAATTCAAATGATCCAATTGATAGCAGTTTGACACTTTTAGTCAATTTGACCTTAGATGGTGAATCAGAAACATTTATAAATAGGAGTTCTTGCTTCGATTTGGATACGTTGATTCAAGGAAGTGTTACGTACGATACTTTATACGTAGCTAACCTGGGTTGTGATAGTCTTTCAATTGGGACCATATACACTTCAAGTAACGCAATTTCAGCTGTGGCTGTTTCTAGTTCAATTGCAATTTTAGATAGTGATTTAGTGGTAGTAACTATCCAGCCAACTACGTTTGGTCCTTTATATGATACAGTGTTCATAGTCACTAGCGATACAACTTGGCCGGTTTGTTATTCTGGTTACATAGATGCATCTCCTTCAGCGTGGGCTAACACCAATGCAATAAATGTAAGCACTCAAAATTGTGGAGATAGCGCTTCATTTAATATTGCTTTTGGTAATTCTGCATTTAATACGAACCTGAATTGGACAGTATCATCAGGAGAGGTATTGAATGTGCTATTGGTGAATAGCAATGTTTACCCTACGCTTTGGAGTAATTTCCAAAACTATATGGCTACCGTTGAAGACGTCGATATAAAGGTTGTTACGAGCACATCGGCAATTCCAAATGAGCTTGGATGGGCGGATTTAGTAATTTTTCCTCCTATAACCAATTCTTCTGTATCCTCGGATTACACCTCAATACAAAATGACATGTCTTCATGGATTAATGATGGTGGTAAAATGTTAATAATGGGGAGCACCTACGTTGACAATATCTTGGATATGAATTTCATTACTGGATATTACTACGGAAATTACACGAATTATACCCATTACGTAAATAGTAGCTATTCAACCCATCCATATATACAAGGTGTCAGTTCTTCTTTTGTACCGCAGTCGGCGGTGCTTGACGCTTACATTTATAATTCAGGGTATGTGTATTTAGTATACAACACCTACTATCGTCAGGCATTAAGCTATTTCCCTTTAGGGGATGGTGAGGTAATTTACTATGGATTCAACTTCAACACTGTATATCCTGATATTACCAAAATATTAGACAACATTTTTGAAAGTACATTAAGTGAAAAAGCAACCGGAATTAACTGGCTCACTTTCGACCTAACAACTGGTAATACCCTTGGAGGTGATACATCCGTTGTAATAGGAACAGCCCACGCTGATACTCTTGCGGCTGGAGTTTATAATTTAAACATTACAATATCCACAAATGACCCATCTAATCCAGTGTTTTCTATACCTGTGAACTTTACTGTAAACGGCCAAGGTGAAAGTTTAATTGATAGTAGTTGTTTAGATTTCGGACCATCATATCAAAATGTGATGCACACAAAAGATGTCCCTGTTTATAATGCAGGATGTGATACACTATATATAACTTCTGCGGCAACAGCCGGTAATTCCTTTACTACAGGAAGCGTGAATTTGAATATCGCTCCAGGTGATACAGGATATATTGCTGTTTCACTCTATCAGAGTACACTCGGTAGTGTGAGTGACACATTATCAATTTATTCGACGGTTGATACTGTCCATCGTTGCTTAACTGCAACTATTGTCGGCGCATCGGACATAAGTGTGTCCCCTTCTAGTATGAATATTATAGTTAATAAATGTAATGGCTTCGCTACCGTGCCATATACTATTTCAAATAATGGACAAGCTCAACTCTCATATTATGTAGATGTGGTAGAAGTTTATGATTCTTCATACACACAATCTTGGCTTTATACGGCTCCTAACTATAGTAATTCATTAGGATATACGTTCAATAATATCATAGATTCGGATACCATCTTCTATGAAATTATACTTAACGGTGAATACAGCCAAACAAGTAATTATTTTTATCTATATGCAAATGGTGCCTATATTCAGACCTTGTATGATAATAATGTCAACGATTATTCAAACGATACAATAAGTGGTTATATAACAGGGGGACAAGCATCAACTATTGTGAATGCAGGGTATTTGACCATTCAATTATACTCTTATAACCACAATTCTGTTTCCGGTCAATCTTGTTTGGTGCATGTATGGCAAAAAGAAGATGTTGCCTGGGCTAGTCCAATTGGAGTATCTACAGGAACATTGAGTGTTGGTGCTACCATTTCAAAAAGCATATTGGTGACAGTCTCAAATCTCGCATTAGGCACTTATAATGCATCTGTTATTTTTGAAACTAATGATCCAGGCGACCCAACCTACCAAGTTCCATTGATAGTTCATGTTGTTAGCGAACCGGATATGAGCCTGAGTACTACAGCACTAAATTTTGGAAGTGTATACAGTACTGTTCCAGTCGTAGATAGCATACTAATTGAGAATGATGGATGTACTGATCTTTCCATTGGAAACATAACTTCAACTAACTCACATTTTGTGTCTAATTGGACTCAACAAACTATAGCTCCGGGTGCATCTCAATGGCTTCATATTACATTTACGGCTACTAATAGCGGTGTTGAAAGTGGGATACTGACAATTTTCAATAATGATAGTTTACAAGTAATTTCATTACTAGCTAATGTGGTGTTTGCACCTACGGCAGATTTTCAGTTTCAAATTCAGAATGCCTGCGACGGATCTGTTTCATTTAATAATGAGAGTTCAAATGGTTCGCAATATTTCTGGGATTTTGGTGATGGCCAATTCTCTGGCGCCGTGAACCCTCAGCATACCTACAACAAGCCAGGTACGTATTCGGTGATGTTGGTGACGAGCAATTCAGGCGGTTCAGATACGACCTTCAAGACAGTCATCTTGAACGATGTGCTTTATGTTGCTTCGGAATTCCCTGATACGGTGCAGGCTGGCACGACGGTTCAGTTCATCGATTCTTCGATGTATGCGAATTCATGGCAGTGGTACTTTGGAGACGGTAATAACTCTACTACGCCGAACCCGCAGCATACCTACCAAAACAAAGGAACGTTCATCGTGACTTTGTTAGTGACTAACAGTGCGGGTTGTTCTGGATCAACCAATAATGCTATTATTGTAACCAGTGGTATTGGCATCCGCGAGCAAGCCCTAGAAGCTGCGCTGTATCCAAATCCGACATCGGGCTCTTTGCATATTGAATGCAGTGCGGCCGAGCGCATCATTCTCTATTACAGCACTGGAGCACAGATCCTCGATATACCGTTTGTCGAGGACCTAGACTTGAGCAATCTCCCAGCAGGCACTTATCAGATAGTTCTGCGCGGCAATAGCGGATTGTGGAGAGAGACCATCTCCGTGGTGCGGTAGGACGACCTATATGTAGAGCATAAAAAACCCGAGCCGCAGGCTCGGGTTTTTTTTTTACACTGTATTTAAAACCGCGCTTTAGGCGTTGAATGCGGCTTTGAATTTGTCAACGAAGTTTAGGCGTTCCCATGTGAAGAGCTCTACATCTACGCTGATTTCAGATTTGCCATCTGCGCTGGTAAAGGTCTTGGTCACTACCTCGTGCTCGCGTCCCATGTGGCCGTAGGCAGCAGTCTCGCTGTACATGGGCTGACGCAATTTCAATTCTTGCTCAATCAATCCTGGACGGAAGTCGTAGATCTCTTTAACTTTCGCAGCAATCTCTCCGTCTGTGAAATCAACTTTGGCGGTACCGTAAGTATCTACGAACACACCCATAGGTTCTACTACTCCAATAGCATAAGAGACTTGGACCAATACTTGATCACAAATACCTGCCGCTACCAAGTTCTTTGCAACGTGACGCGTGGCATAGGCCGCCGAACGGTCTACCTTAGATGGATCCTTTCCTGAGAAAGCACCGCCACCGTGTGCACCTTTACCGCCGTAAGTATCTACGATGATTTTACGGCCGGTCAATCCAGTATCTCCGTGCGGTCCACCGATCACGAATTTACCCGTAGGGTTGATGTGATATTTGATGTCGTCGCCGAACAACGCTTGAATGTGTGCGGGAAGTTCTGCCTTCACTGCAGGGATGACCAGCTCAACGATGTCTTTTTTGATTTTCGCCAACATGGCTTCGTCCGTTGGGCCGAAGTCGTCGTGCTGAGTACTTACTACGATGGCTTCAATACGCTGAGGTTTGTGGTCATCGCCGTATTCGATGGTCACCTGGCTTTTTGAATCCGGACGTAGGTAATCAATCTGGCTGCCGTCGCGACGGAACTCGGCCAATTTCTTTAGGATTCTGTGGCTCAAGTCCAATGCCAAAGGCATGAAGTTATCGGTTTCGTTGGAAGCGTAGCCAAACATCATTCCTTGGTCACCGGCGCCTTGTTCTTCAATCGAGCCTCGGTCAACGCCTTGATTGATATCTGAACTTTGTTCGTGGATGGCGCTGAGGACACCACAAGAATTGGCCTCAAACATATATTCACTCTTGGTATAACCGATGCGCTCAATGACACCACGGGTGATGCTTTGAACGTCGAGGTAGGCAGAAGATTTTACTTCGCCAGCCAAAACTACTTGGCCCGTAGTTACAAGAGTTTCAACGGCCACTTTCGACTGTGGGTCGTAGGCCAAGAAGTTGTCGATAATGGCATCTGAAATTTGATCAGCTACTTTATCTGGGTGCCCTTCGGACACGCTTTCGGATGTAAAAAAGTAAGACATCTCTATTCTGTTTAGGGTTGCTCTTAGGTTAGCCAGAAAGGAGGTGGTTGCTTGCTCAGCGAGATGCTATGATCTGTATTTAGCATTTTTTACTGTGGTTGCAAGCAGTCAAATCCTTCCACGGCGTCAAAAGTAGAAAACAAAATGAAATTGTCTGTGCTTGATTTTAAATTTTCGAAAAATCCGTTCTACTTTTGTCTCGCTATCAAGAAAGACGGAGGGATTGGGCCCTATGAAGTCTTGGCAACCCGGAAGCGCCGGGTGCCACCACCCACCCGAAAGGGAATGATACGGATCTCTGCATCTCCACGCTTTCTTCATAGCACCTAACCAACAAGGAGATGACAATACAACAGGCCATAAAGGAAAAGATTCTCGTGCTCGACGGCGCGATGGGTACCATGATTCAAGCCTATAAGTTTGAGGAAGAAGATTACCGTGGCGAACGTTTTAAGGACTACGCTCACCCGTTGAAAGGGAACAACGACCTCTTAGTGCTTACCCAGCCTAAGGCGATTGAAGATATACATTACGCCTACCTAGAGGCAGGAGCAGATATCCTCGAGACCAATACCTTCAATGCGAATTCCATTTCTATGGAGGATTACCACATGAGTGATCTCGTGGTAGAATTGAATGTAGCAGCTGTAGCGGCCGCGCGCCGCGCCATCGAACGTTATGAAGCGGCAGGAGGTCAAGGGCCTAAATTCATTGCAGGTTCTGTAGGGCCTACCAATAAGACTGCATCATTAAGTCCTGATGTCAATAACCCGGGCTACCGTGCCGTGACCTTTGACGATCTCAAGAGCACTTATTTCGAGCAATGTGTGGCCCTCATTGAAGCAGGGGTGGATGCTGTGCTTATCGAAACGGTATTTGATACACTCAATGCAAAGGCGGCGCTATTTGCCGCCCAAGATGCCATAGATGCTTCGGGTAGAGAAGTGGCGATCATGTTGAGCGGAACCATCACCGATGCTTCTGGTCGTACACTGAGCGGTCAAACTACTGAGGCATTCTTAATCTCTGTAAGCCACTCTCCATTGCTAAGTGTTGGTTTGAATTGTGCCTTGGGTGCCAAACAATTAATGCCTTATCTGCAAACCTTAGATGCCAAAGCACCGTTTGCGGTGAGTGCACACCCGAATGCGGGATTGCCTAATGCCTTCGGTGAATACGACGAGACACCTGAGCAGATGGCTGCACAGATCAAAGATTATTTGGATTTGAACTTGGTCAACATTATTGGCGGTTGCTGTGGAACTTCTCCGGCGCACATTAAAGCCATTGCTGACTTGTCTAAAAATTACAGCCCAAGAACCTATGAGCACTAAACTACCACCACGTCCCATGCGACTCAGTGGGTTAGAGCCACTGGTAATTACTGAAGAGACCAACTTTGTCAATGTGGGCGAGCGCACGAACGTAACGGGTTCGCGTAAGTTTTTGCGCTTGATTAAGGAACGTCAGTTTGACGAAGCCCTAGATATTGCGCGCGACCAAGTCGAAGGGGGCGCTCAAATCTTGGACGTGAATATGGATGAAGGGATGATTGATGGGGTAGAAGCCATGACGACCTTCTTAAACCTTATTGCTGCAGAACCGGATATCGCCCGTATTCCTATCATGATTGACTCTTCCAAATGGGAGATCATCGAGGCAGGATTGAAGTGTGTCCAAGGAAAATGTGTGGTGAACTCCATTTCCTTGAAGGGCGGTGAAGAAGAATTCATCCATCAAGCCACCACCATCAAGCGCTTCGGTGCGGCAGTCATAGTTATGGCATTTGATGAGGATGGCCAGGCAGATAACTACGAGCGTCGCATTGAGATTTGTGAGCGTTCTTACAAGGTACTCACCGAGAAAGTAGGCTTCCCACCGGAAGACATCATTTTCGATCCGAATATTTTCCCTGTAGCTACGGGTATGGATGAGCACCGCTTAAACGCATTGGACTTTTTCCGTGCGACCAAATGGATCCGTGAAAACCTTCCGTACGCCAAAGTAAGTGGTGGGGTGAGTAACGTGAGCTTCAGCTTCCGCGGAAATAATACGGTAAGAGAGGCTATGCATGCTTCTTTCTTGTACCACGCTATTCAGAACGGGATGAGTATGGGGATCGTGAACCCATCGATGCTTGAGGTGTACGAGGAAGTAGATAAAGAATTAATGACCTACATCGAGGATGTACTTCTCGACCGTAGAGACGATGCGACAGAACGACTGCTTGAATTTGCGCAGACCGTAGAAGGCACCGTTAAAGACGAGGCGAAGGTCCTTGAGTGGCGTAACGAGGCCGTTGCAAAGCGTTTAGAGCATGCCCTCATTAAGGGGATTACCGAATTCATTGACGAAGATGTCGAGGAAGCACGCCAGCAGTTCGCGCGCCCATTAGAAGTGATCGAGGGTCCGTTGATGGACGGAATGAATGTCGTAGGTGATCTTTTTGGGGAAGGAAAAATGTTCTTGCCCCAGGTCGTGAAGAGTGCCCGTGTGATGAAAAAGGCGGTGGCCTATCTTCTGCCTTACCTAGAAGCCGAGAAGGCGGAGGGCGGTAGCTCGAGCGCCGGTAAAGTCTTATTGGCTACGGTAAAAGGCGATGTACACGATATCGGTAAAAACATTGTGGGTGTGGTACTCGCATGTAACAACTTTGAAATCATTGACCTTGGGGTGATGGTGCCGCCAGAGAAGATTCTCCAGGCTGCTCAGGAGCACCAAGTAGACATCTTAGGACTCAGTGGATTGATTACCCCGTCTTTGGATGAAATGATTCACATCGCCAAGGAAATGGAGCGCATGAACATGCACATCCCATTGCTCATTGGTGGCGCGACCACTTCAAGAGCGCATACTGCGGTGAAGATTGATCCAGAGTACAGCGGTGCGGTAATGCATGTAAGCGATGCCAGCCGTGCAGTAGGTGTGAGTTCCAAGTTACTTTCCAGCGAAGGGCCTACGTATGTGTTGCAAGAGAAAGCCTCGCTTGAAAAAGTGAGAGAAGGGTATGCGAAACAACGAGAGCGCAAAGCGTTGGTGCCCTTCGAATTTGCGCAGCAGAACAAACCGAAATTGGTCTTTAATAAAACCACTGTTCCCACGCCAAAATTCATTGGCAGCAGACAGGTCCACGATATTGCGGTGGCTGATGTTATTCCATACATCGACTGGACGCCGTTCTTCCAGACCTGGCAGCTCTTTGGAAAGTACCCACGAATCCTCGAGGATAATGTGGTGGGTGAAGAAGCCAAGAAGCTCTTTAAAGATGCGCAGGCCATGCTTCGTGATATCAAGAAGGGCGGATGGCTGACGCTTAAGGCAGCATACGGTATTTTCCCGGCCAACAGTGCTGGTGAAGAAATTAAGCTTGGCGAAAATGGGGAACTAGGCAGCTTCTATGCCCTGCGCCAGACGGGAGAGAAGTCTAAGTTCCAAAGTCTTGCAGATTTTGTCGCCCCAGAAGGAAGTGTGCAAGATTATGTAGGATGTTTCGCAGTGACGGCGGGCTTGGATATGGAAGGTCCGTTGAAGCGCTTTGAGGATGCTATGGACGATTACAATGCATTGATGTTAAAGGCATTGGCGGACCGATTGGCCGAGGCGTTGGCAGAATACCTTCACCTTCGCATGCGTCGCGAGTTCTGGGGGTATGCACCTGACGAGCAACTGACCAATGACGATCTAATTGCAGAGAAATACAGTGGGATTCGTCCTGCTCCAGGATACCCAGCATGTCCAGACCACTTGGATAAAGAGACCATTTTTGAGCTGTTGCAGGCAGAGGACATAGGAATGTCATTGACAGAAAGCCTCGCCATGTACCCCGCGGCAAGTGTGAGCGGGTATTACTTCGCTCATCCGGAAAGCAAATATTTCGCCGTGGGAAAATTGGCCAAAGATCAAGTAGAGGCCTACGCAGCTATGCGCGGGATCAGCATGGAGCTAGCAGAAAAATGGTTGGCTCCGAATTTAAATTATTGATATGAAGATTACTGATATACTAGCGAATACCAAGGGGTGTGAATTCACCTTTGAAATTCTGCCGCCACTTAAGGGACAGCGTGCCCAAGAGATTTTCACCAACATTGATCCGTTGATGGAGTTCAAGCCGCCGTTTATTAATGTGACCTACCATAGAGAGGAGACCGTGTACAAGCGATTGGACAATGGTCTGCTTCAGGAGAAGGTAGTGCGCAAAAGACCAGGAACGGTGGGGATTTGTGCGGCAATTATGCACCGCTATGATACGGAAACAGTGCCGCACGTGTTGTGCGGGGGATTCTCAAAGGAGGATACGGAGAACTTGTTGATTGATCTAAATTTCTTGGGCATAGAGAATGTAGTGGCACTGCGCGGAGATCAGGCCAAGCACGAGAGCTATTTTACGCCGCATCCCGAGGGCAATGCCTTTGCCATTGATTTGGTGAAACAGATTAAGCAATTGAACCAAGGCAATTATTGCGACGAGGATTTGCAAAATACCACCGCTACGAATTTTTGTATTGGGGTGGCCGGATATCCGGAGAAGCACTTCGAGGCGCCTTCCTTGAATATTGATATTGAGCATTTGAAGGCTAAGGTGGAAGCTGGGGCCGATTATATCGTAACTCAACTCTTCTTCGACAACTCGAAGTATTTCGCCTTCGTCGATAAATGTCGTGAAGCGGGTATTAATGTGCCTATTATTCCTGGATTGAAGCCATTGTCGACCAAGCGTCAGTTGAGCATTTTACCGCAGATTTTCCACGTGGACATTCCAGACGAATTGGCCATTCAAGCGATCAAGTGCAAGGATAACGCACAAGTAAAGCAGTTGGGCATCGAGTGGTGTATCCAGCAGAGTAAGGAGTTGAAAGCGGCTGGAGTGCCAGTCTTGCACTACTATAGCATGGGCAAGAGCGCGAACATCAAAGAGATTGCGAGCGCGGTCTTCTAGAAATAAGAACACAAAAAAAAGCGACCCGAGGGTCGCTTTTTTATGCTATAAAAATCTGGCTGCCCAGCTTTCCTTGAGCGGTATCAAACCGGAACCACTCTCGCCGAGTGTGGCTGCGGTGGTGTGCAGCACAAGGGTGTTCTCATCGACAAGTCCCTCGGCAATAGCGGCTTTTAGGGATGCAGTGGAGTAGGAGGTAAATCCTTCGCTGGTTTGGGCATGGACGAGCATGCGATTGAAGAAGTCGACACCGTGCTTAGTTCCAAATTCTTGAAGCAGGTGAACGCTTTTATCGATGCTACATCCGGTGGCTTGCTGCTGTCCTTCGTCTACGGCGATGATCAAGAACTGGTGGTTGATCCATCGGTAGGCTGCGGCGAGTTGCGCCCCATGGGCTTTCCATTGGCTGGTGAACTCATCCATTAATTGGACCAATTCCTCACTCTGCGCCCCGCTCAACGGTTGCGCCAAGCCGTAAAACCACATCCTTGATGCAGGATTCATGGTGTGCATTCCCATCCTAGAGTTCTTCTGCTAATGCGATCATTTCGGCCAAATCCAACACCTGAACTTCGGCTTCCTTCTCGCGGTTTTTCACTCCGTCTGTCAGCATGGTATTACAGAAAGGACAACCCGCTACCACAATCTCCGCCTTTGTTTCCAAGGCTTCGTGGGCGCGTACGTGGTTGATTTCTGCTGTTCCTTTTTCCGCTTCCTTAAACATTTGCGCACCGCCCGCCCCGCAGCAGAGTCCATTCTGCTTGCAGCGACGCATTTCACGGAGCTCAACGTCTAATTTTTCCAACAGCTCTCGCGGCGCCTCATACTCACCGTTCGCACGTCCTAGGTAACACGGATCGTGGAAGGTGATTTTCTTCCCGCGGAACTGGCCGCCCTCAATTTTCAATCTTCCTGCTTTGAGGAGTCCATTGAGGAACTGGCTGTGGTGTTCTACGGTATAGTTACCGCCGAGCTCTGGGTATTCGTTTTTCAGCGTGTTGAAACAGTGCGGACACGTGGTGACGATGTGTTTCACTTCATAGCCATTGAGCACCTGAATGTTCATCATCGCCTGCATTTGGAAGAGGAACTCGTTTCCGGCGCGCTTGGCGGGATCTCCCGTACACCCTTCTTCCGTTCCCAATACGGCAAATGAAACGCCTACGTGTTGTAGGATTTTGACGAAGGCTTTGGTGATTTTCTTCGCGCGGTCGTCAAAGCTTCCGGCACAGCCTACCCAGAACAAAACTTCTGGGGCCTTGCCTTCGGCCGTCATTTGGGCCAGCGTGGGAACGTGGAGTGTACTCATGGGTTACTCTTCAAATACTTGGATCGTGGTTTCTTTATCTACCAAATCAGTGAACTTACCGGTGTAACGCGTGGCGCGTACAATGTGGTTGTCCACCCAGTGGTAATTTCCGCCGCGTGGCTTGCCCATCAATAGGCCGTGCCATTTGAAGCCATTTTCTTTGAGCCATTTCTCAGTAACTTCGCGGTGGTCTTCGGTACGAGAGGTGAAGAACGTGATCACGTGTCCTTCGTCGTACCACTTGTTCAACGTGTCCAAAGCATCCGGGTACAGCTTCGCTGTGGCCATGCGCTCTGGTTCTTCGTTGGGGATATCGTCACAGATGGTGCCATCAATGTCGATGAGGTAATTCTTGATGTCCTCAGGAAGCATGGGAGAGATTTTCTGTCCATCTTCTGAGGCTTCGCGTAATAGGTTGTCGATGTGGGCGTTTGCGCTTTTTTCCATGTGTTGTGTTTGACGCGTTGAAAGAATTACTGTTTGTTATTTGGGTTTTGAGTTATTCGTTGGTCCAATTCGCTCTATCCATCTGAGAGAACGGCCACGGGGCGCCATTGTTCTCTACGTTGGTCATCATGGCATTGAGCTCAGCAGGCGCACTGCTTTCTTCCATGGTCGCATAGTTGCGAAGCTTCATGATGATGTTCAATGGATCGATATCTACGGGACATGCTTGCACGCAAGCGTTACAGCTGGTGCAGGCCCAAATTTCTTCGGGGGTAATATAATCACCTAATAAGCTCTTGCCGTCCTCTTGAAAGGTTCCGCCATTGGTATCCATGTTTTGCCCGATCTCCTCAATGCGATCGCGCGTGTCCATCATGATCTTGCGCGGACTGAGCTTCTTGCCGGTGAGGTTTGCAGGACATTCGCTCGTACAACGGCCACATTCCGTGCAGGTGTAGGCATTCATGAGGTTGATCCAGCTCAGATCCGTCGCG
>Ga0255772_10001920_pt1 | contig 20487 bp, 9 predicted proteins | sample 071ome_34_FD_179970 | JGI IMG/M metagenome (GOLD analysis project Ga0255772, IMG submission 179970) | Coastal salt marsh microbial communities from the Groves Creek Marsh, Skidaway Island, Georgia - 071411BT metaG (version 2) | ecosystem: Environmental > Aquatic > Marine > Intertidal zone > Salt...
CCAGTGGGTCGGAGACAAGGACGCCAACGCTAAGCGCTTCGCCGCTCAGGCAAAGGCGGATCGTCGTGCCGCTGCCCTGGACCGCCTGAAGTCGAACGTAGAGCACAGCGACCTCGCCTGCCGCTATTGAGTGTGCCACCTGCCTTAGTGGCACAAGGTCCGGTAGGTGCCCTCCTGGTTCCTGTATATTACTTCCAACGGAGGGCAACGGACCTTCCACACTCTCAACCCCAAATGACCATCACCTCCACCCTGGAAACCCTCACCGCTTTCGTTATCAAGGAAACCAACCGCTACGTTGCTGAAGAGTTCCGCCTGTATGGTAAGACTCTGCAGCAGATTAAAGATAGCGGTATGGAAACTGCAGACTTCACGAAGATCTTTCAGTACATCGTGAATGAGGTAATCGAAGCAGGTATTAAGGAGTTGGGTATCAACGGCAAGCGTGAAGAAGTGGCAGGTTACGATTACATCATCGAAGGGCAACCTGTTGAGTTTAAGTTAATGGGAGGCGCTAGCAAATCCTCTTTTGCTACGGGTAACAAAACCTCTCACTTCGGTGGTGCTAAAACTAACCTGGTGTGGAGCATTAAGTACACCTTCAACGCTAACCAGATTGATACCTTCGGCATGGTTTTGATTGATACTAACCTCACCGAATCTAACGTGTGGAATGCATCCAACGGGCGTAAGGATTCTTTCTCTCAACTGCAACTGATTGTGGGTGAAGAGGATTGCATTCTCTCTCAAATGGGTATCATCAAACCCGCTCAAAAGTTCCTTCAGTTCCTTCCTCTCCCCACTGAAGTTCTTCTGGGTTGAGTGTTAGTGAGAGGGGGCAGTGTTGCCCCCTTTCTTTATGCTTACTGTGTGTGCGTTATTTGACAGTTAGCGGCGCGTTTATTCTTTATACTTAGCGGGCGTTAGGCGGTTCATAAAACCATGGGTCCCTCTAAGCTATAAAGTGTTACACTCGACAGCTCTATATAAAACTAAAATGGAAACACAAAAACCTTCGATGCAAAAAAATCCGGACAAAAATTTTACGACTGTAGAGGTCGATCCAATAACGGGGGAGTATTATGTAACGATTCCTGAGTGGATACTGAGCGACTTTGGGTGGTATGAGGGCACTGTAGTAAACATGGAAGTCGATGGTGACAGTATACTGATAACCGAAGTCTCTGATGATTGATTCTCAAGAGCGTAGCGATTGACAGTCACTACATAATGTTGTATGATACTGAAGTAACGTTACTTTCTTATGGCTAAAGGATTTACTGTAAAAGCAAAGCCTCCCACCACAGCATCTCAAAGTGAGGAGTGGGATTACAATAAGGCAAAGGAGATGATTCGTGGGAAGACGATTGTATTCTGTCTTCCAGGGCGTGGAGTCTCGTATACATTTCTCAAAAACTTTGTGCAACTGTGTTTTGATATTGTGCAAGCAGGGGGAAGTATTCAGATTTCACAAGACTATTCCTCAATGGTAAACTTTGCACGATGCAAGTGTTTGGGGGCGAATGTGCTCAGAGGACCTGACCAAATTCCTTGGGACGGCAAACTGCAATATGATTATCAGTTGTGGATTGATAGTGATATTGTCTTTAACACTGAGAAGTTTTATCAGTTGATTTTGTTGGATCAAGATATTTCAAGTGGATGGTATTGTACGGAAGACGGGCAAACGTCATCTGTTGCACACTGGATGGAAGAGGATGATTTCCGTAATAATGGTGGTGTAATGAATCATGAGACATTAGAAACGATGTCTCGTCGTAAGAAGCCTTTTACTTGTGACTATGTTGGATTTGGATGGTTGATTATCAAGCATGGAGTCTTTGAGCATATTGATATGAAGTATCCATGGTTTGCACCGAAGATGCAGGTATTTGAATCTGGAGAGGTTCAGGATATGTGCGGAGAAGATGTAAGTTTCTGTTTGGATGCAAAGGAAGCAGGCTTTGAAATCTGGTGCGATCCTCGTATTAGAGTTGGTCACGAAAAGACAAGGATTATTTGAGATGAAAACGGAATCTTACAATGTATACCGTAATGGGCGTAAGATTTACACACACTTGACACAGGATGAATATTTCGATATTATGGAGGACCTGTCGATAGAGTTTTATCAGACAGGCTCTCCAAGTCCTGAAGACTTATACACTGAAATTATCACGGAGGATTGATTATGGCTATGCGTAAAGGTGGCGGTTATGTGGAGGGTGCGCCCAAGAAAACTCGTCAGGGTAAGGGTATGAATACCAAGTATGCAGCGTCTTCTCGCAATAAGGCTAAGAAGAAGTATCGTGGGCAAGGTAGAGGTTGATATCAGGAGGGGGGTGACCCCTCTTTTTTAATGAAAATAAATACGCTGTAAGGGATAGCAACCCCTCTAAAAGTTCTGTTTTGTATAAAACAGGAGCTAAAATGGGTAATTCACCTGTCGATAGAAACAAAGACTACATGAGAGAGATGTGGGGCACGAATCGTCTCGCCTCTGATTATGGATCTATGCAAAGAATCAACGTGCATGAGGAGAAGAAGGAGTTTCTTCAAGAGATTATGGACTATGAGAAGTCTCATGACCTGAAGAAACAGTCGCAACTTCATGAAAAAATCAGAAATGATGATGATTATGATGACTGGGAGTATGGCACAGAGCCAAATTATGGAAATCCCTGGGCTTAAGCATAAATAAGTCAAGAAAACTCTCTGACCAAATGGCAGTCACAAGGATATCAAGAGCATTTAAGGACATTAGTCTGTCTTTTGAACCACATCCTGTGACAAAAGACCTTCCAATCTTAAAAAATGAGAATGCAATACGCCGCTCTGTGAGGAATTTAGTGGAAACTATTCCTACAGAGCGATTTTTTCAACCTCTTCTGGGGTCTGATGTGCGTGCTAGTCTATTTGACTTTGTTGATTACGGCACTGCGACTGTAATTCAAGAGCAAATATTGACAACGATTGAAAACTTTGAGCCTAGAGTGGCAAATGTTGACGTTCAGGTCAATCCACAACCTGATGATAACACCTTTGAGTGTAATATTATCTTCGATATTATCGGTCAGGACTTTCCGACTCAAGAATTTACATTTATACTAGAGGCAACAAGGTAGTAATATGCCTTTTACTAAGTTTACAAACCTAGATTTTGACCAGATAAGGGCGCAGATAAAGGATTATCTTCGTGCAAACTCCAATTTTACGGATTTTGACTTCGAAGGATCTAACTTCTCAGTCCTTATCGATACTCTTGCCTATAATACCTACATTACGGCATTCAACTCTAACATGATTGTCAATGAATCCTTCTTGGATTCGGCAACATTAAGAGAAAATGTCGTTTCATTGGCAAGAAACATCGGTTATGTACCTCGCTCCAGAAGCGCCGCTAAGGCATCTGTGACGATAGAGGTAGAAACAGACGTAGATACCCCTACATTGACCTTAGTGGAGGGTCTGGTATGCGTAGGAAGCGTTAGCAATACAAATTATATCTTCTCAATACCTGAAAGTATTACTGCCACAGTGAAGAATGGTAAGGCAACCTTCTCAAGTATTGATATCTACCAAGGCACCTTCTTAAAAAACCTGTTTACTGTTGATGGATCTCTCGATCAGAGATTTATTTTGAATAATTCCTTCATTGATACATCAACAATCATTGCAAAAGTCAAGGGTGCTGGTGAAACTGGCGAAGGAAGACAATATTCACTCGTCGATAATATCTTAAACGTCGTATCAACCTCTGAAACCTTCTTGATTCAGGAAGTTCAGGACGAAAAATACGAATTATTGTTTGGTGATGGGTATTTTGGCAAAAAGTTAGATAATAATTCAGTCGTTACGGTCTCTTACATCGTTACTGATGGCACTGAGGGCAATGGTGCATCTAGTTTTGCCTTCTCTGGGCGTGTAGTTGACTCGGTAAACAGTGTTGTTGCTCCAACAAATGTAACATTAACTACAAATAATGCCTCTGCCAACGGTGGAGACATTGAAAGTGTCGATTCTATCAAGTATTTTGCCCCACGTCTCTATTCTTCACAGTATAGAGCAGTAACTGCAAGAGACTATGAGGCAATTATTCAGTCAATCTACCCAAATACTGAGTCAGTATCGGTTGTTGGTGGTGAAGAGTTAGACCCACCACAGTTTGGAAACGTTATTATCAGCATCAAACCAAAGAATGGTGACTATGTTTCCGATTTTGACAAGCACAACATCCTGACGAAACTGAAAAACTATGCCCTGTCTGGTATCAACCAGCAGATTGTAGACCTTAAGGTTCTTTATGTTGAGATTGACTCTGCAGTTTACTATAACAACTCACAGGTATCGAATGTTAATGACCTGAAGAGTGATATTACTAGCACTCTGAATACATTCTCCACATCAACTATCAATAAGTTTGGTGGTAGATTCAAGTATAGCAAACTGTGTCAGACTATTGATAATGTAGATAATGCCATTACTTCTAATATCACCAGAGTTCGTATTAGAAGAAACTTGAAGGCACTGATTAATCAGTCTGCTCAGTATGAGTTATGCTTCGGTAATAAGTTCCATAAGAATCCTTCAGGGTTCAATATCAAGAGTACTGGATTTACTCTTGCATCAAGAATAGGCACATTCTACTTTACAGATGTACCTAATCCAACTGGAAACATGGGTATCATCTCTGTAGTCAAGGAAGACCTACTTACCGGCGAAAAAATCGTTGAAGTTAAGTCGGCAGGCACCGTTGACTATGAGAAAGGTGAGATTATCATCAATACTCTGAATATTACATCTACAACAGCAGCAAACAATATTATTGAGATTCAGGCATTCCCAGAATCCAATGATGTGATTGGTCTGAAAGACCTATATCTAAGCTTTTCTGTTGCCGATAGCACCATAAATATGGTTAAGGATACGATTAGTTCTGGCGAACAGATTTCTGGCGTCGGATATAAAGTTACTTCTAGTTACTTAAACGGAGAACTAAAGAGGGTATAAGATGATAAAAACTGGATTTGAGACGAGGGTAAAAGTTCAGCAAGTTATTGAGAACCAGTTACCAGAGTTTCTACGTTCCGAAAGCCCAAAGGCTGTAGACTTCCTAAAGCAATATTACATATCTCAAGAATATCAAGGCGGTCCAATGGACCTTGCCAACAATCTTGACCAATATCTGAAGTTTGACAATCTTTCCCCAGAAGTTATTTCTGGAGAAACAACTCTTTCTGCAGGTATTTCTTCAACAACTGATACCGTACAGGTAGCATCCACAAAAGGATTTCCTGCTGAATATGGTCTGTTCAAGATTGACAACGAAATCTTTACTTACACAGGCATCACTACAAACTCGTTTACGGGTTGTGTAAGGGGTTTCAGTGGCATCACATCGTATAGAACCCAACTCAATGCCGAAGAGTTGGTATTCAGCACCTCAGAGCGGGCAGCACACACCTCTGGCACTACTGTTAAAAACCTGAGTGTTGAGTTTCTGAAAGAGTTTTACAAGAAACTTAAGTATTCCTTCACTCCTGGTCTTGAGAATGTTGATTTCGTTTCTGACCTGGATGTAAATAACTTCATCAAAGAAGCAAGGACTCTCTATCAATCAAAGGGTACTGAAGAGTCATACAGAATCCTCTTCAATATTATCTTCGGTGTAACCCCCAAGGTTGTTGACCTTGAAGGGTATCTTCTGAAGCCATCAACTTCTGAGTATCTGAGAAGAGAAGTTGTTGTTGCTGAAAGAATTTCTGGTGACCCAAACAAACTTCTTGGTCAAACTATCAAGAAGTCAACCGATGAAGAAACTCAAGCTTCAGTATCTGAAGTAGAAATCTTTACTAGGTCTGGTATCACAACTTATTATAAGTTAAATCTTTTTGTTGGATATGACGACAAGGATTTAATCGAAGGGACATTTGATATTCAACCTAAATCAAAAGTTATCAATCCAGTTTCGGTAGGATCTTCAGTAATCACTGTAGACACCACTATTGGATTTACTGAGTCTGGCACTTTAATTTCAGGCGACAATACTATCACATACACAAGCAAAACTGTAAACCAGTTTTTAGGTTGTAGTGGTGTTGAGACTGCAATATCTACTACAGATGAGATTCGCACCAGTGAAGTATTTGTTGGTTATGAAGATGGGGATATATCCAAGAAGGTTGAGATTAGAATCACTGGTGTAATCTCAGACTTTGAGCAAAGAAGTGATATCCTTCTTTCAACAGAAGGTCAGCAAATATATGTCAAGAATGTTGGTGAGAAAGTTTTAAATCCAGATTCAAATAGCAGTTATAAGCAAATCTTTGCAAACTCATGGATTTATAACACAAGTTCCAGATATCAAGTAGAGCAAATCAGTGGCTCTGCATTCAAGTTGAAGTCTAGTGTTGATAAATCCAGCCTTAAAGTTGGTGATAAGGTAGACATTCTTCAGGGCAATACTGAGACTGTCGCTCATAGCAACGCTGAAGTTGCTTCCGTTTCTGGTAGCACTGTTACCTTAAATAACCTTTCTGGATTCACTCACAATACTTCTCTTGATTATACAATCAGAAGAAAGTTAAATACTGCCTCCAGCTCTGGCACTCCTCTGCTTTATGGTAATGATGTATTGACAACAGATGTACAGAATGTTTATTTTGAGAATGATGAGTATTACTACGTTGCATCAAACTCTTTACCCTCATATGAGGTAACTAAGACTGTTAAGAAGGCAACCATTTCGTCTGCAAGTGGTTCTGCTTTACAAGGATATAGCAGCAGCACTGAGAAGTATAATACACTTTCTTTCCCATCCAGCGTCCCCTTCATCACTGGAGATAAGGTAAAGTACTCTGCATCTGGCACAGCACTTTCTGGTATGCCTGAAGGTGTATATTATGTTAAGGTGCTCTCCCCCAATAACAAGATAAAGTTATACCTCTCAAGAGCTCTTATTCAAATTGATACACCTGTTGAGTTTACATCAACATCTTCATCAGGGTCTCACACATTTGTCTTAGTAGACCAGGAAGATGAGAAGATATATCCACAGAAAATCTTCAAGAAGTTTCCATCATCTAAGAATATCAAGATTGGAAACAAAACTGAAACTATTCCTGGATCTACAGGATTATTTGTCAATGGCGTTGAAATCTTAAACTATAAGTCTGAAGATAAGATTTACTATGGACCTGTATCAAAACTTCAGGTCTATAATGGTGGTACCGATTATGATGTCGTAAATCCACCAACAGTAAGCATTGCCTCACCATCTTCAGGAACAACTGCCTTAGCAAGAGCAGTAGTTTCTGGTAGTGTACATGATGTATTGGTAGACCCACAATCCTTCGATGTCAAGGATGTCTTGTCTGCAACTATTGAAGGTGGAAATGGTAGTGGAGCAGTATTAAAACCGATTGTTGAAACCAGATATCGTGAGATTGATTTTAATGGTAGTTCTTCCTTAATCGGTGGCGGTGTAGACTATATCAATGATGTTATTGTATTCTCATCAAGTCACAATCTGACTGATGGTGATGGTGTAGTTTACAATAGAAATGGAAATACCGCTATCGGTATCGGCACTTTTGGTGGAAGCAATAATCCTACTGGCAACACACTCATCAGTGGATCTGTCTACTATGCTGGTGTTGAGAATGCAACTTCCATCAAACTTTACTCTTCAAAGGGTGATCATGCAAGCGGTATCAATACTGTAGGATTCACTACTGCTGTTTCTCAGGGCACTCACAAACTCAAAACGTTTGCTGCTAGAAAAACACTTACATCTATTAAAGTATTAGATGGTGGTAGTGGTTATACTAATAAGAAACTATATGTAAAGACCTCTGGTATCTCTTCAGTTGAAGACACCATTACCTTTGAAAACCATGGATTCTCTGATGGTGACATTATCACTTATAGCACCACAGGGACCGCTATAACAGGTCTTTCTACTACTTCTAGGTACTATGTCCTTAAGGAGGACAACAACAGGTTTAGAGTCGCTAATGCAGGCATTGGAGGGACGATTACAACCAACTATACCAAGAGAGATTATGTAGACTTACAGTCCTCTGGTACTGGATATCAAATATTCTCATATCCCGATATTACAGTTACTGTCAATGCCGAATTTTCATCTAGTGCTGACAGTATAACTGCTACACCGATTATTAGAGGTTCTATTGATGATGTGTATCTCTATGAGAATGGCACTGGTTATGGCACAGAAATTTTAAACTTCCATAAAAAACCACAAGTATCTCTCAACATTGGTAAGGATGCTGAGTTGACTCCTGTCATATCTTCGGGGAGAATCACTAGTGTTATAGTTTCTGCCGCTGGTCAAGACTATACTTCAGCACCTCTTCTAACCTTAAACAGTAGGAATGGTGTTGGTGCTAAGTTGAGAGCAGTTGTAAATGATGCTGGGAAGATTACTAGCGTCGTCGTTCTCAATGGTGGCATTGGATATGGTAGTGATACTACCATTACCGTTTCTCCAAATGGTAGAAATGCATATATTGAAGCGTCTGTAAGAGACCTTACAGTCAATAAACTTTCTAAGTTTGATAAAGAAATAATCATTAAGAATCCTGATAACAATCAAGGTTTAGAGTATGGATTTGTTGGATACTCAACTTCAATCGGTGATGATGTTTATGGTGACGATGGATCTGACCACTCACCTATTATCGGATGGGCATTTGATGGAAATCCAATCTATGGACCATATGCTTACAGTGATTCTGATGACATCAACTCATCCATAAAACCGCTTACTTCTGGATATACATTATCAACATCTAGTGTTGTTGATAGACCTTCATCTTTTGCTTCCGGATTCTTTGTTGAAGATTATATCTATGACAACTCTGGCGACCTTGATGAATATAATGGAAGATATGAAAAGACACCAGAGTTTCCAAAGGGAGTTTATGCATATCACGCAACAATATCGAATACTTCTTCAGAACCAGAGTTTCCTTACTTCGTAGGAAATTACTACAAGTCCCTGCCACTTGACCAATCCTTAGACCAAACATTTGACTTCAATTCTTCCAATCTTCTCAGAAATACCTTCCCATATAAAGTAGCGGAAAAGTATGCTGATAACGATTTTATCAGTGAAGCAAATGAGGCACTGATTCAGAACGCTATTATTGAATCAATAACCAAAGGATCCGTCACTGGTCTCACTATCAATGAAGATGGCGATGAATACATGGTTGGTGATGTTGCCAGTTTCGATAACACTGACACTAATGGTGGCGGAATCAGTGCTGATGTTAAGAGTGTTGTTGGAAAGAGAATCGTTAGCATTGATACTAGTGTAGATTCTTATCAATCCACAAAAGTTGTTTGGGAAAACTCAAATAAGATTTCATTGCATCTTGACAACAAACAACATCAAATCTTAGATGGTGAAAGTGTCGTAGTATCTGGTCTCTCAACATTCATCTCTGGTTTGACCAAATCACACTTGGTTGGTATTACTTCAGAAACCACTACACTTATTAGACAGTTACCAAGTAACACTACTGCTGGTGTAGTAACAGATATCTACGTTTCTAGAATACCTGTAAGTCTATCGGTAGGATCCACTGTTGCTATCGGCACAGAGGGTCTGTCTGTCTTGAATATCTTCCCATCAAATAAGGTTGTAAGAGCAACAAGATCAGTAACTGGCACTGCCCACACAGCATCAACAGAAGTTACCGTTGTTGATGGTAAACTCACCATCGATGCTAAGGTAGATTACTTTGAATCTAAACTGAATGATAAGGTATATTTCCATCCAACGCAATCTGTTGGTATAGGAACTACCGCAGGTATTGCAGTTTCAAACTCCTACACTATTGCTGACCTGACATCAACAATCTCAGTTCCTACTCAAAGCATTTATCTTCCAAACCATCCATTCAAGAATGCTCAACCAGTCACTTTCTCAAGAGTTGCTGGATCAAATGCAATATCCGTTGCAAGCACGGAAACAAGCACTCCATTTAATATTCCAACCACCGGCAATACACAGACACTTTATGTAATCAATAAGTCTAAAGATTACATTGGTCTGACTACTTCGGTCGGTCTTACAACTAACACTGGTGGTTTATTCTTCATATCATTTACAGAAAATGGTGATGCAAGTGATTATCAATATGCATTAGAGTCTAACTTCAATCAAGTAACTGCAACTGTAAGTAAAGTTGATACAGTTGTCTCAGTGTCAACGTCACACTTACTTTCTAATGGTGACAACATCATTCTTGATGTGAAACCAGGACAGTCTGTTGGTATTGCAACAACAACCCCAGTTGTAGTTAAGTATAACTCAAATCATAACAAACTTTTAGTCAATCCAGTTGGATTTACATCTGTTGGTGTTAATACTGTAAGCGACCAACTCACTATTACTTCTCACGGATTTAAAACTGGTGATAAAGTATTTTATGATTCATCAGACATTCTGATTTCTGGTCTGACGACAGGATCATACTACGTCTACAGAATTGATGATAACAATCTGAATCTGACAGATACTTATTATGATGCAGTTTCTTCACCACCATCTATAGTCAGTCTTGGTTCTACTGGTGGTGCAGGACAAGAGTTGACTTCTATCAACCCTCGCATCGAAGTTGAAAGGAATAATAGTCTTGTATTTGATGTATCACATTCTTCTCTGAATGGATATAACTTTAACATCTATAGAGATGCTGCATTTAATAATAAGTTAGTTTCTACAGGGTCAACTACTGTATTCAGTGTCACTGGTGTAGGCACGATTGGTGTTTCTTCAACGGCAAGAGTTACATTAGATTATAGTGATGAGTTACCAACAATCATATACTACTCATTAGAAAAATCTGGTTACATTACAACAGCAGATAACTCTGTCAAAAACTCTTCTGAGATTCTGTTTGTCGATAGTCCTTACAAAGGAAACTATAACGTCTTTGGAGTTGGTACCACAACATTCCATGTATCTCTGAATGAAGTCCCAGATTTCTTATCTTATACCCAAGATAATACTGATGTATTAGAATACTCCACAACCTCAGCAACTGCTAAGGGTGGTGTAAAATCCATGAGAATCGTTTCTGGTGGTAATAACTACAAGAGACTTCCTAAGTTTAACAGTATCATTTCTACAAGTGGTGAAGGTGCTGATATTATTCCAACATCATCTACAATTGGTAGAATCAAAGAAGTATCAGTTGATGATGCTGGATTTGATTTCTCTGCCGACAAGACACTGAATCCTGAGGCATACATTTCACCAACGATTAACGTAATCAATAGAGATATTGTTACCAACGTTTCAATCTTAGATGGTGGTAGAAACTATGTGTCTGCTCCCGATTTAGTCATTGTCAATCCAGAAACAGGCAGTGCATACTCCACTGGTGTTTTGGAAGCGGAGATTCAAGGGTCTGCAATATTCTCCGTTAATATTATTGAGTCACCAATAGGTCTTGCACAGATAAACAACAAACTTTATGCAGTAAACAACAGTAATGGCATTGGCATCTCTAGTTGCTTCTCTTCTAATACTGGTATCATAACCTGTCACATTGCAACTCCAATTTTAGGATTCTCTACCGCACCATTCACTGTCGGTGAAGAAGTGTTTGTTGAGAATATTAGAAAGTTTGGTACTAGCGGAGAAGGACATAACTCCACAGACCATGGATACAACTTCTTCACAGTTTCTTCATTCACAAATTCAAACCCAGCAATAGTTGAGTTTGACATTTCAGAATACACCACTAATCCTGGTATAGCAGTAACTAATCAATCTCTCTACGCTTCTATTATTAAGAAGAGTGATTATCCATCATTTGAGTTAACTCAAGTCCTTTCTAACTTCATTCTAGATGAGCCTATTTTGACCTTAGAAGGTAATGATTATGTTGAGAGAGATTTGATTGTAACTGAAAATCTTGAGGATTCAATCAAAGTATATGGCACTTATGTTTTAAGTGAAGATGATGTCATCCTTGGCAAATATTCTGGCACTAAAGCAACAATCAATAGTATCGTTGAAAATAGAGCAATCTTCAAAGTAGATTACTCTACAAGAAAGAATCTTGGTTGGTCTGATGATATTGGAAAACTGAATCAAGATTATCAGGTAACATCAGATAATGATTACTTCCAAAATCTTTCTTATACAATCAAGAGTCCTATTGAATATGAGGATTTGATTAATCCAGTCAATAGACTTCTTCATACTTCTGGATTGAAGAATTTCGCTGATACTGAGATACAGACTACAGTTAACGCAGGCTCTGCAACCACATCAACTTCATCAAGCACTCTTGCTCTTGTTGATATTATCTCTGAAGAGAGAGTTGATACTATCAACGACTTTGACCTTGTTATTGATATTGATACTCAAACTTATTCACCTGCAAGATCTAAGTATATCAAGTTCCAAAATAAGAAACTTGCAGACTACATTAAGTGTGTTAGCAACAGAGTACTTTTCGTTGATAATATAAACTCTCAATTCTCTAATGAAGGTGATGCGGATTTATATGTTGACATGCTCAACTATAGCATCAATGATGGTTTGAATAGATTTGTTGTCCAGGTAATCAATCCAGACAGCACCGAAAGACAGATAAGTGAAATCTATACATTACCAACAGTAGATAAAAATATTATAACCTTTGAAAGAGGAAGTCTCTTCAACACTAGCGATAAAGTTGCGGACATTTCTGGGCATATCTCAGAGTTTGGTGCTTTAACACTCAGATTCCTGCCAACTGAGCAGTTTGATTCTGACTACGATATCAAGATTTTGAGAAATAACTTCTCGTCTTCTCTTGCTGGAATCGGTACCCGTACTGTAGGATTTGTAAATCTTACAGGATCTAATATATCGGTTGGTGCTGGAAATACATCTTCCATCATTAATGCCAATACATCATCAACCGAATCACTTTTCGTTAGTGCTGAAGTAGAAGATTTAACGACTAATGAGTTAAACTATGTTGAGTTGTTTGTTGACCACAATGGCACAGATACGTTTGTTTCAGAATATTACCTTGACAATGATTCTCCAGTAGAATCTTCTACAAACTTTATCGGCACATTTACATCATCTATAAACTCTGGTGTATTGTCAATCAACTTTGAAAATACTGAGTCTAATACAGTATTTGTTCGCTCTAAGGTTGTTGGGTTTGGAACAACGGCTGCTGGAATCGGAACATATAGATTCTTGAGCAGTGGTCAACCAGAAGGTAGTGAAACGACAGTTAGACTGCATAGTGATTTTGTTAACCAGTCTGGTATCTCTACAATCTTTAGTGTAGCAAGGAGTGATGTAACTTCTATCAAGTCTCTGGTAAGAGTTTCTTATGGAAGCACATCTGCTTTACATCAAATACTGGTAGTCCATGATGGCACCGATACATATACCTTACAATATCCATTCCTCTCTATACAAGATGAAGTTGGTATTGGCACCTTTGGGTCCAAGTTTGATGGGTCTGACTTAGTTGTTAACTTCTACCCAGAATCTGGTATTTCTGACACCATTTCACTTCAGGCATTCAGTGAATTTATTCAGTCTGAAAGTGACTTGGATAATACCCCATTAGATTTGTCTTATGGTAGCGTCAGAGAATCTTTACTGGTCTCTGGATATGATTCGATTAATGGAAATCGCGTCAACAAAACTGAGTTTGAATTAAAGCATAATGATGTGCCCATTTTCCAGAAGACATTCAATCCTTCAGATACAGACGTATTAAATCTGCAAACAGGCACATTTACTGTAGCAGACCACTTCTTCAGTACTGGAGAGCAACTTACATATAACTCAGCATCTTCTTTTGATGGTGCTACTGTAAATCCAATCATCGATTCAAATACTACTGTTGGACTTGCAACTACAGTATTTGCAATCAGAGTTAACTCTTCTCAGTTTAGACTTGCTTCTAGCAAGGCAAATGCTACTGCTGGTACAGCGATAACATTCACCTCTGCAGGGGATGGAAATGCCCATACATTGGAAATGTCCAAGAAGATGGAGAAGAGTCTCATCACTGTTAATGGCGTTGTCCAAAGTCCAATATCATATGCTCTCATTACAAAAACACTGCAACATAATAGTGGGTCGGTTGGTGTCAATACTGAGTATATGGCACTTTCAGGCATTTCCACAATACTGCCAGGAGACATTCTCAAGATTGAAGATGAGTTTATAAAAGTCTCTGCTGTTGGTTTCGGATCAACATCAACTGGTCCAATCACTGGAATTGGCACATTTAATCTTGTTAAGGGTGTTAGAGGATTTGTCGGATCTTCTGCAACGTCACATAATAATGGAGTTGATGCAGATGTTTATGTTGGTGCATTCAACATCGTTGGGTCTAATATTCACTTCACAGAACCTCCAAGAGGAAATAGTGGTGAAAATGTAGACTCCAGCAATCTCCCATATCCAAAGGCATCCTTTGGTGGAAGAGTTTATCTGAGAAATGATTACACCACAAACAAGATATATGATAATATCTCCAAAAACTTCACTGGAGTTGGTGCAACTTACACGGTAAGCGTTGGTGGTGCAAATACAACTGGTATTGAGACTGGAAGTGGATTAGTATTCATTAACGACGTATTCCAAACACCTTCCACAGTAAACAATCTTGGAAACAACTACAGTTTCTCTGAGAATGCTGGAATAAGCAGTGTTGTATTCACTGGCATAACTGACAGTCTTGGCAACTTGGTATTGTCTGATTATGATGTCAATGCTAATCAACTTCCTAGAGGAGGAATCATTGTTTCTCTTGGATCTACCCCAGGTCTTGGATATGCTCCACTTGTAGGTGCTGCTGTAACTGCTGTTGTTGGAGCTGGAGGATCTATCGTATCAGTTGGTCTTGGCACTACTGATATACTTGGTTCTGGATACAATAGCATCGTGTCCATTGGTATCAGTGTCTTTGAAGAAGGTCACATTGGTGATGTAGCATCTATTTCTGCAACTGTTGGTGCTGGCGGAACTCTGGCATTTACTGTTGGTGCTGGAGGAACTGGATATACAAATCCACAAATCCACGTATCTGAGCCATCATACGAAAATCTGGAAGTCGTTGGTGTTTCTAGACTTGGTATGGGAGCAACGACAGATACTGGTGTTGGTCTTCTTCTTTCCGTCGAAGTTGGTGCAGCATCCACAAATGTTGGTATCGGGTCTACTCTGTTTGAGGTTACTTCATTCAAGATTACAAGACCTGGATACGGATTTAAGAAAGGTGATGTATTCAGACCAGTTGGTCTAGTAACAGGTGCAAACTTGTCTTCACCAGTTAATGATTTTGAATTGACCGTATTAGACACATTTACAGATTCATTCTCAGCATGGCAGTTTGGTGAGTTAGACTTTATTGACTCCGTTTCTGAATTCCAGAATGGGTCAAGAACTAGATTCCCACTTTACTATAATAATGAGTTAATAAGTTTTGAGGTTGACACCAATGATGCACAGTCTGCAGAGATTGACCTCAATTCTATTCTCCTTGTCTTTGTAAATGGTGTTATTCAAGAACCTGGTATTCACTATAGATTTGAAGGTGGCACATCAATCGTATTTGATGAAGCACCAGATGCATCTGATAATATTTCAATCTTCTTCTATAGAGGCACCAGAGGCACTGATAGCTTCTCTGTTGACATCATCTCAACACTGGAAGTAGGAGATATCCTCCAAGTTAACAAAAATAATATTATTGATGATACGATTACTCAGGACTTTAGAACAGTTTATAGCATTCAATCCTCCGATAGAGTTGAAACAAATCTATATCGTGGTGTAGGTATTGATGAAACAAACTATAAACCAGTTAACTGGACTAAGAAGAAAGTTGACTCTAAGATTAGTGGAGAGTTTGTGTATAAGACAAGAGATTCTATTGAAACTCAAGTTTATCCAACAGCAAAGATTATCAGTGGTATTACAACTACTGATACTGAAATATTCGTTGATGATGCAAACTTCTTCAACTATGAAGAAAACGAATCTGCAATCGTCATTAGTGATGTTGATGCTCTCATCGTCTCTTACAGCAATCCAGTTGCAGCAGCGATTACTGCTACAGTATCTGCCGCAGGAACTATTAGTGGACTGTCTATAAACAACGGAGGGTCTGGATATACTGGAGCTTCAGTTTCAGTTTCTATCGCTGCTCCTAAGTCTATTGGTGTTGGGGTTGGCACTACAGCAACGGCAACAGTTACTGTTTCTGGTGGTCAACTTACAACTCCAGTTACTATTACAAATCCTGGATTTGGATATACAGCAACAAATCCACCACAAGTCCTTGCACCAACATCTAATGTAACTTATGAAAATATAACTGATATTACGACGGTAAATGGATTCTCAGGAATTGTGACTGGAATCTCAACATCCTCAGGTATTGGCACAGATTTGGCAATCAAGTTCTTCCTCAGTGCCGACACATTTACTGGTCTTACTACTGGTTATCCTATCCTCATTTCTAATACTCATGTTGGTAATGGAGTAACGTCAATCGACACTGTTGATTCCAATATTGTAGGTATTGGCACTTCATTTGTCGATAACATTTATACTATTCATGATTTAAATCTCCCATTAGGATCTGGTGGTTCTATTGCCGATATTACAGTAAATGTATTGTCAACAACAGATACTACTGGAATCTCAACCTCTGGTGTAAATGTTGGCACATTCTCCTGGGGTAGACTTTCTGGATTTACAAGAAGTTCTTCACCTATTTCTATAGGAGTAACTGGTCTCACAATTGATTCTGGATTATCAACGTATCCAACTATTCAAAGAAGAGGCTATGGATTAAGGACTAACGGTAGTCTGAGAAAGGACCTAGGATAGTTATAAATATAGAAAAAAGCTATTACGATGGCGGCAATTGTAACAGATCAGTTTAGAATATTAAATGCGGCTAACTTTATAGATTCCGTTTCCGATACTTCTAACTCATATTATGTCTTTGTTGGGTTAGCAAATCCAACAACTTCTGGTTATGGTAGAGATACTGATTGGGACTCTGATGTTCCAAACCCTACTGATAACATCGACTACATGAATTTTGTAGGTGATGCAATGATGTTTGGTAAAAAGGTAACATCTACCAATGCTAGACGTGTTGTTAGAAGAGTTGATTGGGTTAGAGGCACAAAATATGATATGTATCGTCATGATTATAGTTTGTCTAACTTATCTGCAGTATCCAAGTCACCAAGACTTTATGACTCAAACTATTATGTAATGAATAGTGAGTATAAGGTCTATACTTGCTTGGACAACGGATCTTCGGGAATCAACACAACAGGAAATGCTTCTGTAGATGAGCCAACATTTACAGATTTAGAGCCTTCTGTTGCAGGAAGCAGCGCTGATGGATATACGTGGAAGTATCTGTTTACAGTAACACCAAGCGATATTATCAAGTTTGACTCTACCGAATATATTGCTCTTCCAAGTAACTGGGATACATCATCAAACTCTCAGATAGTAGCAGTTAGAAATAACGCAAACTCTGATGTAAATGAAAATCAAATAAAGAAAGTATACATTGAGGCACAAGGTGCTGGATATTCCCAAGGGTCTCACGAAGTAACTATTCTTGGTGATGGCAGCGGTGGAAAGGTTGTTGTTGAAGTCAATAGCTCTGGTCAAATCACAGATGCTGTAGTTTCGTCTGGTGGAAGTGGATATACCTATGGAATCGTTGATTTGGGGTCTATCAACACTAATGCTAGCACTAGAGCAGAGTTAATCGTAATCATTCCACCATCAAAGGGGCATGGATACGATATCTACAAAGAACTTGGTGCTGATAAAGTCTTGGTTTATGCAAGATTTGATGACTCTACAAGAGATTTCCCAGTAGATACAAGTTTTGCCCAGATTGGAATCGTTAAGAATCCTGTTTCTTATGGATCTACAACAGTATATACTGAGAATGAGTTTTCATCCCTAGGGTCTATCAAGTTTTCTAGTGTTGTTGGGTCAGTTTCAATCGGTGAAAAGATAAGTCAGTCAATCACTGGTGAAACTGCAAAAGCAGAAGCATATGTTTCTTCCTTTGATACTGAGACAAATGTCCTCAAGTATTTCCAAGACAGAAACTTATTCTTAAATCAGACTAGTTATGATACTGTAGATTACGCTGGTATTTCTACATCATCAAAGGTTTTAGGTTTCTCTACATCAGGTGGCTCAGTAACTGGCACTGGCGGATTCTCTGGATCTATTGAAAACTTTACTGGAATAAGCACAAACCCAACAGGGTCAAAACTTATTTCTCTTGGAGTTCAATTTACACAGGGACTTGCTACACCTGAGATAAATAAAGGGTCAGGAGATATCATCTATCTCGATAACCGTCCTTTGATTTCAAGAAATTCTAGACAAAAGGAAGACGTTAAAATTATCCTGGAATTTTAAAAAATGCCACAAAAAACGAATCTCAATATAAATCCTTTTTATGACGATTTTGATAGGGAGAACAATTTTTATCGGGTTTTATTTAAACCAGGATTTCCAATCCAGGCTAGAGAGTTAACTACTCTTCAGTCGATACTGCAAGACCAGATAGAGTCTTTCGGTAGTCATATGTTTAAAGAGGGGTCAATGGTGATCCCTGGAAATGTTAACTATGACTCCGAATACTATTCAGTAAAAATAAACCAGGAGCACTTAGGCATCAATGTCTCTGTTTATGCTTCTAGATTGGTTGGAAAGCGCGTCAGAGGAGAAACGTCTGGAATCGTTGCTGTAGTCGATAGTTACTCTGCTGTTTCTGAAGCAGATGGCATTGATGCACCAACATTATTTGTAAAATATTTAAACTCTGGTAGCAATAACGAAGTTGAATATTTTACTGATGGTGAAGTACTTCTGACCGAAGAGGCATTTGCATACGGAAATACTACAATCAGTGAAGGTGAGAGTGTAGCTACTCTTATTTCGCAAAATGCTTGTTATAGAGGATCTGCTGTTTCTATTGGGGATGGTGTATACTTTGTAAGAGGTACTTTCGTCAATGTATCTCAAGACAAACTGATTCTTGACGCTTATAGTGGAAATCCTTCATACAGAGTTGGTCTTACTATATTAGAGGAGATTGTATCTGCTAAAGATGACTCTTCACTGTATGATAATGCAAAAGGATATTCAAACTATGCTGCACCAGGTGCAGACAGACTGAAGATTTCTACAACTCTTTCCAAAAAGAGTTTAAATGATTACACTGATAAGACATTTATCGAGTTAATCAGAATCGATAATGGAGAAATCAAGAAACTTCAAGATAAGTCATCCTACAACTTAATCAGAGATTACTTCGCAAAGAGAACATATGAAGAATCTGGTGATTATTCTGTAGGTAAGTTTGGAGTTGAAGTAAAAGAATCTCTTAATGATGAGATATCCAATGAAGGTGTCTTTAACAGCAATCAAATAACTGACCAAGGCAATACTCCTTCCGATGATTTAGTATCCGTAAAAATATCTGCCGGAAAGGCATATGTCAGAGGATATGATATTGAAACTGTAGGCACTACAGTCCTCGATGTTGAAAAACCAAGAGATACTCAAACCGTATCTAGCTCTTTAGTTCCTTTTGAGTTTGGCACTCTGGTCAAAGTAAACAATGTATTTGGCACACCAAAAATTACAACTACTACAGAAACTGTAGGACTTTGGAATAGAAGAAAAACCTCAAACACTGCAGGTACTGGCACCCAGATTGGTGAGGCAAGAGTATATTCCTTTAGTGTGTCTGATGCTCCTTATGAAGGTGCAGCGACAGATTGGGACCTGTATCTTTTTGATGTCCAAACATATACATCCCTTACTTTAAATCAAGCAGTAACTGCATCACAGGCACCTGAAGGATCATTCATTGAGGGTGTAAGTAGTGGTGCTTCTGGATTTACAACAAATGTTGGCACAACTATTTTCTTAAGACAAACTTCAGGCACATTTATTGATGGTGAGCAACTTCGCATCAATGGCACTACTGAAGTTTCCAGATCTGTACAAAGCACTATAGTTTATGGTGTTGAAGATATCAAATCTGTTTATCAAGATACTAGCGCATTTTCTGGATACAGTGTAGACTTTGCAGCCGATACTGTATTACAAAAAACTTCTGTCAAAGGATTTGGTGTTGCAGATACTATTACTGTTACTACAGGTGGTAACGTAACTTCTCCAGGTAAAACATTCACTGGAGTAAAGGTTGGAAGCATCTTGAGATATCAAATTCCAGGCATCTCAGATGAAACCTTCAACAGAGTAACTGCTGTTGCATCTGATGGCACTTCGATGACAGTTGCTACAGTGACTTCTGTATCTGGTGTCTGCTCAGGTGCATTGCCAGGATCTGATACCACAGCATCATTCTCAATCGGCACACCTGTTATTAAAAACAAAGGTGGACTATATTC
>Ga0255772_10001923_pt1 | contig 20471 bp, 13 predicted proteins | sample 071ome_34_FD_179970 | JGI IMG/M metagenome (GOLD analysis project Ga0255772, IMG submission 179970) | Coastal salt marsh microbial communities from the Groves Creek Marsh, Skidaway Island, Georgia - 071411BT metaG (version 2) | ecosystem: Environmental > Aquatic > Marine > Intertidal zone >...
ATGGACAACCAGTTAAGAGATATGATGATTTAGCAAAAGTATACAACAATAACTTAAAAGGTCTTGATCCAAATTCATATTCTGCATCCACAACAATATCTTCTGCTGGTGGTGGTGCTGGTGGTGGAAGTGGCGGCGGTGGTGTAGGTGGAGGATCTGGTGGTGCAAGTCAACCAACAGTTACTTTATCTGATGTTGCCAAGTTTGATTACATGGCAATAAGAAAAGGATTAGGTATTAAAACCTCATCCATTTCTAAATCATCAAGACCATCATCAACTGCTGCATATCAGCAAATGCAACAACAAACAACAGCACAGCAATCACAAGGACAAGGACAACAACCAAGAACAGATATTCCTAATCTTGATGCTATGGCAATGACTTCTGATAGAAAAGTCAGAACTCTTGGAATAACGGTATAGAACTATGGCAGTCAATACTCAAAAATTACTTCCACAGAGTAGAAGCAATTTAGTTGTTGCAAAGACAACTAAATTACAGGTAAGTTCAATTCCATCTTTTGCAAAAAATAATACTCAAGAAAAAATAGAAGATATCAAAAGTAAAGTTATTGAAATTGATAAGTTATTGAAAGGATCTGTTGTTAAATCCAAAAAAATAATTGACGAAAAGAAGAAACAAGAAGCTTCTGAAAAACGCACAAAGAAAGAAGAACAACTAGAAGCAAAAGACACTAAAGATACAAAGAAAAAACCTGGTCTTAAAATGCCAAAGATCAGTTTCTTTGATCGCATTAAGAACTTTATTAAGAATATTGTTTTTGGATTTATTGTTACTCGTTTAGTTGATTTTGCTCCACAAATTACAAGGTTCATATCTTTTGTTGGACCTATTGCAGACTTTGTTTTGGAATGGGGTGGAAAGTTACTTAATGGTCTGGTTACATTTGTAGACTGGGGATATAAAGTTTATGATTCTGCAAGAGGATTTATTGGTGATAAACTTGGCGATCAAGCTTTAAAGAATTTTGACAGTTTGATGGCAAACGTCAACACAATGTTGAATTTGTCATTGATTGCTGCGATGGGTGCAATGGCATTACGTCCTAAAGCACCAAAAGTAGAACCAAAGGCAAAAGCAAGACCAAGAAAACCAACAACGAAAGCAGCAAGAAAAAGATATCAAAGAAGGTTTGGTGCTAGAGCAACAAAGGCACGATTCAAAGGAAAAGTTAGACCTAATATATTCCAAAAAGGATTTGGAGCAGTATCTGGATTCTTTGGTAACATTGGTAAATCAATAGCATCCAAATATAAAGCGGCCGAATCTGCTGTTGTTGGCAGTGTAAAAACTCTTGGAGATGCTGCTAAGAAAAGATTAGTAAATGGTGTCATATCTCCAATTAAAAAACTTATAGAACCTTTAACAAAACCACTTCTCAAAATAAAGGATAAGATTCTACAAAAGATTGCAAGTATTCCTGGTCTTAATTCTTTATTGAAAAAGATTGGAATGAATACCCTTGGTGATGCTCCAAAAATGGCATCTAAGTTGGGTGCAAAAGCACTTCCAGTTGTTGGTGGAGTATTTAATTTACTATTTGCATATGACAGACTTGCTCAAGGAGATAGTTTAGGTGCTCTGATCGAATTCATCTCTGCAATATTAGACTTCAGTGGTGCAGGTGCTCCTGTTTCTATGGCGCTTGATGCATTTATGTTTGCAAGGGATATGTTCCCTCAGATTAGAGATGCAGAAGAGGGTTTGCTTGATGGTCTTGGTCTTGGTGGAGTTATACAAACACTTAATAACACAACCAAAAAACTCCCAGATCTTTCTAGTATAGTTAAAATCTTAACTGGTAAAGGAGATCCATCTCAACCAATGGTCAGTCTTCCAAAAGGATCTGATGAGATGGGAACAAGAGAAGGCATGGGTCCTGGTAGTGGTGCAACTGCCACTGGCGTGACTGGTAAGGGATTGAGAACTGGTCCAAGCAGTAGAATTGGTGGCAGTGCAGAGTATCACGTAGATACTAAATTTCACAAGAGTCTGGGGATGGGTGGCATTATTTCTGCAATGGACAAACTTTCTCAAGAATATGCAAGTAGAGGAAGAGTGATTGAAATGTCTGGTGGATCAGTTGCTGGAAGAAAGTACGATCATAATGCAGACCCAGATCAAAAGAAATCATTGATGGAAGGTGCCTTTTATGCTCATAGTCATTCATCATTCATGAGAGCACAAGGATTCTTACCATTTGATTATTATATTCCTAAAGCAGATGATCCTAAAGGAAGATTTGGTAAATCTGCTGAAGGTGCTGAGATTCTTCTTCCAGACTTTGGTGGTAAGATGAATATTGGTAAGTTATATGGTGGATATGGAAAGAGTGCTGATATCTATGATGCATCTAATAAGTGGGTGGCAATGACTGGTCATGGTGACACTGCATATATGCTTGGTGGATTTACCAAAGCAATGGCACACAGAGCAATCCTTGGTGAGAAAGGTAGAGAGTTTGTTATGGATGCAGACTCAACTGCCGCAATTGAAAAAGAATTTCCTGGACTATTGAGTGCTATTAATAGTGCCAAAGGACCAAAGGCAATAGATGCATTGAGACAATATGCATCCTATGATATGCCAGAAGTTATTCCTGTTCCTGTTCCTCAACCTGTTCCAGTACAAACAAATAATCAATATGATTCTCCAAAAAATTATGTGTCTACTTTAGTTTCTAAAGCATCTAATCTCTTTAAAGATGTTCTTTACATGCGTTAAATAGTGGTATGAGGTAATATCAAATGGCAGAAAATAAAGTTACTACAGCACAATCTACTCCTGCTTCTATTGATGAATGTAACATTACATCAAATAGTACAGGACAAAGTGTGTCACTTCTTGGAGGTATTATTAACCTAACGTATTATGAAAGTCTTTTGCAAGACACTTTAATGGCATCAGTTACTTTTGCTGATGCTGGTGACTCTATTGATGGCAAAAGTGTATCTGAAGGATTGCCACTTGAAAATGAAGAGAAAGTAGAAATAAAAATAAAAGATAACAACGATGTATCTCTAGATTTAAAATTTTTTGTTAATGATAATAAAAAAGTAGGAGACGAAACAACAAAAAGTCTTTTAGTTCTTGATTTAGTTTCGCAAGAATTTATTGTAAACAATAAGGTAAGAGTTTCAAAAAGATATGATGGGCAACCATCAGATACTGTTACAGAATTATTGACAGATTCTTTGGCAACAGAAAAAGATATTGATATTGAAGAAACTTCAGAACCAAGAAATTGTTTTGGTGGAAATAGAAAACCAATTTATCTTATTAATTGGTTATCTCAACAGTCTGTTCCTAAAACTCAAGATGCAAAAGGAAAGACTGCAGGATATTTTTTCTATGAAACTTCAGAAGGATTTAAGTATAAATCCATTGATAGTTTATTCAATCAAGAAAAGAAAAAATCAATTATCTACAACGAAACTCCTGACTCCAGAGGTGCAAATATTCCTGAAGGGTATGATATAAAAGCACTGTCAATGCAGAAAGAAAACAGGAATAATGTTACTGAAAAAGAAGAGATGGGTGCATATGCCACTCGTCTTATAAGTTTTAATCCTTTTAATTGTCAATACGATGTTGCAACTTTTTCTGCTGAAGCATTTGAAGGATCATATTCTCTTGGAGGAGCAGCACTTCCTAAAGGAAACCCAGAATTAAAACAAGAAGGTTTTAATAAAAATTACACAAGAACAACATATCAAATAAAAGATATTGGAACGATGCCATCTGGATCTACAGAGCAACAGATCGAGAAGTCAAAGGAAGAGAACTTTAAGGTATCTGATATTTGCAATCAGGCGATTATGCGATATAATCAGATGTTCCTATCTAAAATTAAAGTTACAATTCCTGGAGACTTTTCCTTACATGCTGGTGATGCTGTATTCTTTGATGCACCTTCACCACAAAGAGATGTAAAAAATGATGAAGTTGATCGTCAGATAGGAGGTCTATATATTATAGCAGCTTTATGTCATTACATTACTCGTAAAGAAACTTATACTAATCTTGTTTTAGTAAGAGATTCTTTTGGAAGAACTGGAAAAGCATCAACTTCTCCATCGTCTACGTCTCAGTCAGGTACACCTGCGAAACCAATTAAGGCACCAGGAGTTCAATCTTCTGCAGAGAGAAGAAATTAATTAATTACTTAAGAAAACATGGAAAGCATAGAAAAGCACATTCAAAAAGACAAAGAAATCTTAGACGACTCTACGATTTCTCCACAAATGCGTCGTCACACGCAAGAAGAATTACAAGCATTGCAAGTATATAAAGAAAAACATCCAGAAGATCATCACGATCCTACTCCACTTGAACTTTATTGCGATAACAATCCAGATGCATTAGAATGTAGAGTGTATGACGACTGATGGAAGGAGGATCTTTATTTAATTCTGGTTTCTTAGGAAATAATTTCCAATGGTGGATCGGTCAGATCGCTGACGATTCTGGATGGAGAGATAATATTCTTCCTGGAAAATTTGAAAGTAAAGATTCTATTCCTGGATGGGGTAGAAGATATAAAGTTCGCATCATGGGTATCCATGATAAAGAGGAAGAAACGATCCCTTCTGATCAACTTCCTTGGGCGAACGTTATGTACCCCATCACTGCTGGTGGTGGACAATCCGGTGCAAGTCAAACACCTGCATTAAGACAAGGAAATTTTGTCTTTGGTTTTTTCCTTGATGGGCAAGACCAACAGGTTCCTGTCATCATGGGAATTTTGGGCAATAATGCTCAGACTTCTCTGAAAACAAGTATTGGAAATAACGATTCTAACTTTGCAGCAACAAGTGGTTATGCTGAAGGTAAAACTCCAAAGACTGGATCTGCAAAAGAAAAAGCACCTGATGATGGTCTTGTAGTAACAAAACCAAAATCTGAAGAACAATCAAAAGAGTGTGCTGCTGCTCCAGAGGGAACGCAAGTAAACTCCTATGGACTTAGATCAGATCTTCCTTTAACGTCTCAGCAACTTGCCGATGCTCAGAGTGCAAGAGCAGAAGCAGCAGATCAAGGATTATCAAGAGAAGAAACAGAAGCTCTTGTTCAACAGAGAGTTGCTGACGGTATAAAAAATCGTTGTCAACAAGCAAGTAGTACCAATTCTCCAACACAACCTGGAGCAACAAAAGAAAACCCAGATGCAGTTCATGAAACTTCTGCTGGGGATGTAAAGCGACAGGAAAAGTATGATGAAAAAATTCCTTTACTGAAACCAGATCCTGATGAAGTTGTTAATTCTGCACTAAAGGCAGTACAAATAGAGATTGATAATCTTACCAAAAAGATAGACAAATATTTGAGTACGTTTTCAAGTTATGTTGATGCAGTTAGTAGCACAATCAGTGATATTGATACATTAATACATAACGTTGCTTGTCAAATTGCCAAGTATCTAAAAATACTTTTTGACCAGATGATGGAATATACTCTTAAGGTTTTGAATAAAGAGATGGCAGCTGCTGTTGCAGGTACACCATCAAGTACAAGATATATGCTTGCTGATATAAAGGAGCAAACTACTGAACTTATTTTGTGTCTTTACAATAATCTTATTGATGGTTTGTGCAGCATGATAGAAGGACTTTTACAGGATACTTTCAACATTGATGAACTAGAACAAATTGCACAAGAAAATGCTGATCTTCCAGAAGATCAAAGAACGAACCCACAAGTTCCAATTTGTTATGCTGAAGACTTAGCAGGTCAAGTTATTTCTTCAAGTTCAACTGAAATTAATGATTTTAATCAAACAATATTTGACAATATTAATACTTTCCTGAGTGATATTGATGATCAAGTTGCAGGAGTAAGTGATTCTCTTGCAGACATTACAAACCAACTGGGATCAATTAGTGGTGATATAACTTCTGCTTTGAGTTTTACAAACATTTCACTGAATGTTTTTGGATGCCAATTAACTCCAACCAAATCTGTTTCTGATTATTATCAGTTGGCAGTAGGAGGTTCTGGACAACCAGATACACAACTTCCAAGTGCTAAGTCTGTTGCTGATTCTTCTGTTCAACCAACAACTGCTGCTCCAGCAGCAAAAGTTCCTTATGCAGAACCAAGTAAAGATCAACGTGATGTTAATGCAAGAGGTTCATATGATCCTCGCTATGATGGTTGATAAATATGCTTATGAAGATAGGGTATTGATAAAATAAATGCCGTCAAATCCTGGAGAAATTAAGTTTAATATCTTTCAAGAAACGTCGAAAGATAACATAAGAGTTGGATACATCTCAACTGATAGAGGTTTTATTAATAACCTCAGTATTTGTGATGCAAATCGTCATGCACAAAAGAATCCAGGTACAACTTTTATTCTTAACAATAGAGATGGTGTCAAATATTTAAATATCAATGAGGTAAATCAACTAACTGTTGATGACTTAACTCCACAAGATTCTTCTGCTCAAGGAACTTGTGAATCAATCACTGGTTTGTCTGAAAAAGATGCTCAGAGTGGGACCAGTCCAAAAAATTATGAGACTAGAGTTGAGTTTTATGGTGGAGGTGGAGTAGGAGTAAAAGGAAATCCTGTTATTGGTGATGATGGTGCAGTACTTGCAATTGATTTAGAATCAGGTGGATTTGGATATCAGTATCCACCTATTGTTCGAGTAATAGATGATGAGGATATAGGAGCAGGTGCTGTTCTTAGATCTGTTCTTTGTGAAATTGATGAAACCACTCAATTCTTTGATAGTGAATCAGACTTTGAGGAGTATATTATATGTGATGATGACGATGTTGGATTTGGAAGAAGATATGATCCAAATGGTAATGATATTGGACCATGGAATCCAGACACTTATATTAACCTCTCAAAAGATCCTATTCGTAAAGAGATTGAAGATTATCAACAATTTTTAAGTCAACTTACTGATCCCTGGTGGGATACTAGAAAATTTGCTCCATTAAGTGTAACATCATCTCAAGGAACTAAGAGATCAAAGTTCGATGTAACTGATGAGGAGCATGTTGCCATTGTCAGAGAGAATGAAAACTGGCCTGACTACACTGCTTGGAGTGATTTTATGAACTCCTATGCAATATCTCCAGAACCACCATCGAATGTGAAGGGTAGTGATTTTGGTGCAATTTTTTACTCCTTTGAATGGGAAGAAGATTTCCCCTATGATGGTGAATATGTATTCAGGGGAGCTGGTGATGGTGAAATTAGAGAACTCTATCTTGATAATGTTAAGTTAGGAACTCTTACATCTTTTGCTGATGCACCTCTTGTTGTTAAGAAAACAATAGAGTCAGGTGTTCATAGAATTCGTTTAGACCTTAAGAACGGACACATCTATGAGAAGGTTGTAGAGACATCGACAACATCAACACAGACCTCTGATCTTCAAACTAAAAAAGTTTTTAATACAGTTGATTATATCAACAATGCAGATAGAAGTTTGTTTAGAACTTTTCCAACTGTTGGGAAAAGTGGAGACTTTATTCATCAATATGGAGTGACTCCATTTGATCCCAATTCTGCAGAAGCATCAACAGATAGTTTTGAAGGAACTCATTCTATCAACTGGAGTAATATTAATTTTCCTGTAGATGGAAATTATGTCATTGAAGTTGCAGTTGATGATGAAGTTGACATTACATTTACCAAAGGATCTGAAAGAATAGATATATCAAAAAAAGGATTTTCTTCTCCAGGTAGAAGCACTGGCACTTCATCATATACAAAGTTTTTTACTGCAGGAAACTATAATTTAAATGCACAACTAAAACAGATCAGTGGAAAACCACTTGCTGGTGGCAATCCAATGGCACTGGCAATTAATGTTAATGTTTCATATACTGAAAATGAAATAGTCGCTCCAAGATCCTGGAACGAGAACCCTATGGGTATTGCATTAACAATTGATGCACCTCTTCCACCAATTCCAGTAGAACCTATTCCTCAGCAAGAGGGAAGATGTCCTAATAATCCAATATGGACAACTAGATTTCCATCAGCAGGAACATCTTGGTGGCCAGTTGTTGATACTCTTAACAGGTGGAGCGATTTTATGGATCGCTATGCCATTTCTCCAGTTCCTCCACTTGGACAAGAAGGAACTGACAGTGGTGGAGTTGTTTATAAAAATACTTGGAACGTTGAACTTCCTTATGATGGTTTTTATGGACTAAAAGGAACTGTAGATAATGCAGGTAGAATACTAATCGATGGTATTCCACAGATACAAGCAAATTATATACCCACATACCTAGAAAACAGTAAAGGTGGTAGTGGAGTTGAGCAAAGAAGTGGAATCGAAGATATTGAGGGAGGAACACTTTTCAACTGGAGAGAAAATGATCCTGAGGTTAAAAAAATATTTTTGACTAAGGGTATGCATACAATTGAAGTTGAAGTTGAAAATGGAATAACAGAAACTGTAACTACAATTGATCAAAAAATCTTTAACACTGCTGATTGGATATCACCACCACCAACAATAACTGAAGAGTCTAAAGAGGAATGGGTTGCATCAAATGATGCTTTTGTTCCTCCTGTATCTGGTACTGGTCGCAGTTCTGGAACAGTAACGATACCAGATGATGCATCATTCCATAGGTATGATGAAGGAACTTATTACTTAGGAAAACAAGTAAGATCTGGGGGAGATTGGAATGACACAGATCCATACACAAATTATATTGAATGGGATTCAAATACAAGATTAACTTTAGGATCTTATCATCCTGGATCAGGGGATAGGTTTGGTATAAAAGTTTGGACCAGAACTGTCACAACTGAAACTACTGTAGTTCAAAATGTTGGTGGAACTTCAAGAGATGGTGTGACATATGAAGGTCCAGTAATTACCTCATATGCATCTGGAACTTTAGGTCCATTTATTACTCCTTCTTTTGTTGATCCAAGTGAAATTATGGGTAAGACTTGGACAATGGTTTGGAAAAATGTTGATTTTCCTGTCACTGGACAATATCAACTTGAAGCAGAAGCAGATGATGTTTTAAAAATTAGAGTTGATGGTGCTGAGGTGGGTGAAGCAAGAGTTTTTGAAGGCGTTGCTACATATAACTTCACTGCTACTGCAGGAAAGAAAACAGTTGAACTTGAGTTAACAAATGTTTTCATAAGACCTGATGATACATTCTCAACTAATCCTACAGTTGCTGCAGCAAAGATTACAACAAAAGTAGAGGTTGAATCTGGAATTAGTAAATCTTGGGAAGAAAATCCAATGGGAATTTCTGCTATATTAATTCCTCCACCATGTCCAAAGACAATTAGAGGACAAGGAGTTGTCTGTGAAGTTATTGTCGATGATCCTGGCAATGGATTTAAGAGACCTCTTGGTGATGGATATCCTGTAGCACTTAGACTTAAGAGTATTGAAGTTGAAAATCCTGGAATCAACTACAATTGTGGAGTTGATCAGATACAAATCACTCCAAGTAATGGTGCATCTTTAAGTTATGAATGTTCTTCTTTTGGCAGAATCACAAAGGTTAATGTTGACGATCCTGGACTTGGATTTACCAGATACCCAGACATTAGAATGGTATCTGACACAGGTGTTAATGCATCATTCAGACCACAGTTTGAAGTTGTTCGTGATCCAATTGTTGTCGATGAAGATAAACTAATTCAAGTTGTTGATCTGGTTGGTCTTCAGCAGACTGGATATGTTGATGGAAGACCATACTATGGTGCAGTATTCTACAAAGATGGAATTCGTTATGCTGGATTCTATGAGACACCAGGAACCCTTGTTCAGGTCTATGACACTCTGCAAGAAAGCATTGATGGTGAAGTTACCACAAGACCATCTGCGATTCTCAGACAGGGTACAAATGTTCAGAGCAACAATCCTCGACTCAATATTCCAGGCACTCCAGAGAATCTCATCTAGTATCGTTAAATAGTTATTACACTGAAAGCACTACATGTCAATTTCTGCCAATAGTTCAAAATCTCTTGATAGAATACCCAAGGCTGACGCAGGAACTAATCCAACAGATACTGCTAAACAAAATTATACTGGACAAAGATTTGGAAATAATCATGGTTCAATAAATTTTGGACACATTCATAAAAAAGGTGATGTAACTTCTTCTGTTTTATTACAGGGATGTGATGGCGAGCATTCTTTTTCTATGGATGAGGATGGTCCAAGAAAGGGGTGGACAACATCAACTTCTCCTGGAAACTTTCAGATTGAATGTGGAAGTGCTAACGATGCTGCACAAGACAGCTTGATGATAAATGCAAAAAATGGTAATATATTAATCGTTGCCAAAAATGGCAAAATCAGAATGGAGGCAGATGATATTGAACTTGTTGCCAGGGGAACTGGTACTAATCAAGGAAATGTTCAAGTAACTGCTACTGAAAATATTTCTTTAAATAGTAAACAATTTCTTGTCAATGCAAAAAATTTATATAAAATTGTATCACCAGGCACTGGAGAAATCTGTGCAAATAGTGCTTTAAAAATTTATGGTTCTATGATTCGTGGTGTAACTGATGCATGTTCAAAGAAAGACTCTAAAGTTGGTGGACAAAAATACCAACAAAAGTGCAACGAAGTAAACTAAGGAGTAAAAAATGTCATATCATTTTGATGACGTAAACGTTGGTGGTCAAATAAAAATTGGTACCGGTGTTGTTCCTGCTATCAAAGAAGGAGATGAAAAAATTAATGGATCTATGTATGCTGAAGGTCCAATTGTTTTTGGTTCCCCAACAACATTTCCAACTACATATGCCACAGTTAATATTGCACCTTTAACCAATAGTGATCCAGATGTAACAACGCCACTAATTCCTGGTGGTTTTTGTTATGGTACACCTAGTAATCCATTTTCTCTTTCTGTGAGTGGCGCCGCAGGTTTTATGGATAATGTTGAAACCGCAAAGGATGTAATCATTGGAGGTAATCTAAAGGTACAGGGAAATATAATTTCAAATTGTACTGGACATATCCTTGCAGCAAAGAAAAATTTTGATATTCCGCACCCAACTAGACCAGGATATAGACTTCGCCATACGTGTCCAGAAGGACCATCTAATGATGTCTATTTTCGTGGAAGAGTAACGAATAAGAAAGAAATTATTCTTCCAAACTACTGGAAAAAACTAGTCGATTGGACTACAATTACAGTTAATCTTACTCCAATTGGTTCTCATCAGAATGTTATTGTGAAGAGAATTGATGAAGAAAAAATCTATTTACAATCAAATGGTGGAATGCCTATTGATTGCTTCTTTCACATTTATGCAACTCGTGCTGATGGCGAGAGATTGATTCCAGAATACGAGGGTAAAACCCCAGCAGACTATCCAGGAAATAACGACGAATATTCAGTTTCTGGATACCATTACGACAAGAGAGGTTAATTATGGCAGGAGAATTTGTACCAAGTTCAGGTGGTAAGGACTGTTCAGAAAAATCAGGTGGATGGGGAATTAAATCCACATCCTATGATTGGATTTGGAAAGGTGATATGGATGAGAATGAGTATCCAGATGATGCATGTCCTCCAAGATATCATGGAACAGCACAAATCGATAGTTTGCGTGTAAACACAGAAGTCAATGGTGCTGGTGACATAAAAGTTACAGGTGAAGTGAATGTTAGTGGGGATGTGAAATCTAATGGTGGAGGACACATTCTTTCCAACAAAAAGAATCTTCCATTTGATATGCCTCATCCCAACAAGAAGGGATGGAGACTTCGCCATGTTTGTATTGAAGGTCCCGAAATTGCTGTTTACTGTAGAGGGAAGATTCCTGGAGATGGAGTTATCAATCTTCCATCTTTCTGGGATGGTCTTGTAAACAAAGAGGATATGTCAATCAGTTTGACACCAATTGGAACTTGGCAAGAACTTTTTGTGAAGGAAATTAAGTGGGGAAAACAGATTATTGTTAGGAATAATGCTGGTGGACCTATCAAGGGAGACTATTATATTGTTGCTCGTCGTCTTGATGATGACCTAATTGTAGAGTATGAAGGAGAGTCTCATGAAGATTATCCTGGTGGTAACGCAGGATACTCATTCAATTTTGAAGATGGATATATGAAAGATCTCATCAAGAAATTCGTGAAAGAAACGCTTGACAAGGGCACCTGACCATCCTATACTATGTGGGTAATCAAGGGGACAACCCAATGCAAGATGAGTATCTGACCCGTTGCGTCGTAGATCCTATGAAGCGTAGCATTTACATGTATTCTAATGAGGGTTCTACCAAAGAAGTTACCTGCGAAACAATGGAACAGTTTATGAGTGTTCTTGATTTTGTTCGTGCCACAGTTGATGAGGATACTCTGGCGTATGCCAACCCCCTCTGAACCAAAATCGACCTTTAATTCCATTTTGGGGCGACAAATTTCCCGGCAAATTTTTTAACCTGTAGGGTTTTCAAAAACTTATGAGACCAGAAACACGACAATCGATGGAAATGCTGTTTACTGCCAAATGGAATGTTCCCAAAGCAGCAGAAAACTGCAATCTATCATGGAAGGAGATGAAAATCACATTTAATGAATATTGTGCTTTTCATCCTCCAACTTATAAACCTGAGTAAGGTTTTATTGGGTAGGTGTCCGAGTGGTTAATGGAGGCGGACTGTAAATCCGCTGGCTCTGCCTACGGGGGTTCAAATCCCTCCCTGCCCACCTTGCGAGTATGGTGGAATCGGTAGACACACCAGACTTAAAATCTGTTGGGCATTGTGCCCGTGGGAGTTCAAGTCTCCCTACTCGCACTACCCTAAATATCCTTAGGGTATGAAAGAAACCCATGAAGTACAGAATAGATACCAGTTATTGTTGGTATAATGGGGGCAAACAAATAGTCCTCATGTATTTCATAAACCAAATTCCTTTTACCTTTGATGATGTTCCTGATGATGGTTTATTTGATCTGAGTTTGATTGAAATCGCTGATGGCGAAAGAAGATTTGAACCAGAAGATCTATACCAAGCATCTTATTATCTTATGTTAGAGGAGTGTCATCCTTTAATGTATGAATTAGATCTGGAAAATCCAGAAATGCTACCTGTTGATTAATGCCACTATAGCTCAGCTGGATAGAGCAACGGTTTTGTAAACCGTAGGTCGTCGGTTCAAGTCCGACTTGTGGCTCTGAGTTCTATAACTCCAAAATGTCATTACTATCACAAAAAGATAGAGAACTTTCTATCAAGGCATTAGAATATTATTCTTCATTTGTAAAAAATGAATCTGATAAGATGGAATTGAATGCTTTGATTAATTGGATTAAGTTAGAATATAGTAAGAATGAAAATTAATTTATGGTATTCTAAAAGTATGAATCAGTGGAGATGGACTCTCTGCGAAGAAAATGCTAATGGAACTACCAAAGGTGATCAACATGCAGGTCAACAACCTATGCTTCGTGTTGCTATGAATGACATTGCAAACACTGTAGAATACATACTTGACAATAATAAAAAGGCGTAATATAATGTAAATTCCTTCCGTGTGAATAGTGGCACAATGTGCTTTTCTAACCTCCTTTTAGGAGGTTTTTTTATGGATAAATAATCCATAACGGAACTATAAGTACTAATAAGATGGGTCTTTCCAGATTAGATAATTTTCTGAAGTCTTCGCGTGGCACTATCCTTTATGTTGATCCCAACAGTTTGGATGCTACTGATAGTATCGAAAATCAGGGTAATTCATTAACTCGTCCATTTAAGACGATTCAACGTGCTTTAATTGAATCAGCAAGATTTTCATATCAAAGAGGATTAGATAACGATAGATTTGGTAAAACAACAATTCTCCTTTATCCTGGAGATCACGTTGTTGATAACAGACCTGGATTTATCCCAGATGGTGCAAATAATTATAGATTGAGGAATGGGTCTACCTCTAATGACCTTCCTCCATATGATTTAACAACTAATTTTGATTTGTCTTCACCAGATAACGAACTTTATAAACTCAATAGTATTCATGGTGGTGTAATTCTTCCTAGAGGAACTTCTCTTGTTGGTTTAGACTTAAGAAAGACAAAAATTCGTCCAAAGTACGTTCCAAATCCAGAAAATGCTAATATTGAAAGATCTGCTATTTTCCGTGTAACTGGTGCTTGTTACCTCTGGCAGTTCTCTCTGTTTGATGCTGATCCAAACGGAGTTGTTTATAAGGATTACACAAATAATACTTTTGTACCTAACTTCTCTCACCACAAACTGTCATGTTTTGAATATGCAGATGGTGCAAATGGTGTTAATATCAATGATGATTTCTTAACATATAGTACAACCAGAACTGACCTGGATATGTACTATGAAAAGGTTGGTCTTGTTTATGGTCAGTCATCTGGTCGTCCTATTGAACCAGACTATCCATCATCTGGACTTGATATTCAACCTAAGATTGATGAATATCGTATCGTTGGTTCTACAGGACAAACAGTAGGAATCAGCAGCATCAAAGCAGGAGATGGTGTAACTCCAACTACAAGTATCACTGTTACAACAACTGCTGAAGTTATTGGACTTGATGTTGACACTCCTTTCCGTATTCAAGGAATTACTGCATCTGGATATGATGGACAATTTGTTGTTGATGAGAAGGTAAATTCAACACAAATTAAGTATCAGGTTCAAAATGCACCAGCAAATGCACTTCCTGCTGTAACTGGCGCAAAACTTTCATTGCAATCTGACACTGTAACTTCTGCATCACCATACATCTTCAACCTTTCACTGCGTTCTGTTTATGGAATGTGTGGTGTTCTTGCTGATGGATCCAAAGCAACTGGATTCAAGTCAATGGTTATTGCTCAGTTCACTGGTATTGGACTGCAAAAGGACGATAATGCATTTGTTGTCTTTAACCAAGACTCTCCACCAACTGGAAATTATGATGATAATACCACTTCTGGAAATAAAACAATTAGTAATAATTCCAGAGCAAAATTCAAACCAAGTTATAGAAACTTCCACATTAAGGTAACAAATAATTCATTTGTTCAGGCAGTTTCTGTTTTTGCGATTGGATTTGCTGAGCATTTTGCAACAGAAAATGGTGGTGATATTTCACTGACCAACTCTAACTCAAACTTTGGTGCAAAAGCATTAGTATCTGATGGTTTCAGAGATACTGCATTTACTCAGGATGATGTTGGATACTTAACTCATATTATTCCACCAAAAGAAGTTCCTTTAACTGAAACTGCAATTGAATTTGATGCAATTGATGTTAATAAAACTGTAGGTGTTGCATCAACCGCACATCTTTATCTTTATGGACAAACTAACGCTGATGTTTCCCCAGAAAATGTTATTGAGGGATATCGTGTTGGTGCAAGAGCAAATGATAACTTAAAAGTTCTTGTTTCTTCTGCTGGTTCTGTAACAGAATACAGTTCTCGTATTGTGATGCCTGGATCACAATCCAGCGCAGAGAAGTCATTTACTGTAAAGAGAAGTATTGCAGGTATCAACAGTATTGGTAGATATAGTCAAGGTGGTGCTGATAATGTTATTACACTGACTCAGGCACATTCCTTTGCAAATGGAGAGTCAATTCGTGTTTACGGTAGCACTGGACAAATACCTGATGGACTGAAACCAAATACTGTATATTATGCAATCACAAATGATAACGCTCTGAGTGGATTAACAACAAACGTTAATATCAAACTTGCAAAAACTCTTAATGATGCAATTAATGGCAATAACCTGATTATTAATGAAAAGGGTGGCGTACTGACGGTTGTCAGTAAAGTTTCTGATAAGAATTCTGGTGATATTGGTCACCCAATTCAATATGACGTTACAAATTCTCAATGGTATATTAATGTTGCTGCAGCAGCGACTGAAAATTCCATTTACTCTACAGTTGTTGGTCTTGGATCTACTGCTTTTGGTGTTTCGACACCAAGAACTTTCATCAAAAGAAAGAAAGATGCTAGAAGCACATTAGATACATTATATCGTGTAAGATATGTTATTCCTTCATCTTCTTCAACAGTTGCAAGACCACCAACTGATGGATTTATTGTTCAAGAATCCAATACTTCTATTGGTTCTACTTCAGGAGAAATTCAAACATATTTTGGAAGTGGTTCGCTTGGCAATGTAAATGAGCAGAGAAACTTTAGATTTATTGCGGATGCAACTTGGAGCAGCAGCACTGCAACAATTACAACAGAACTTCCTCACAACCTCTCTGTTGGATCTAAAGTTGAAATTGTCAATGTCAAGAGTACATTGAATACATCTGGTGCAAGCGACTCTGGATTTAATAGAACTCTTACTGTTACTGGAATTGGTAGTGCAAAACAATTCTCTGTTGGTCTTTCTACTAATCCAGGAACGTTCACAAATGATACATCAATAAGAAATATTTCTCTTCCTTACTTCAGAAGAAAGAAATATGAAAAATCATATTATGTTTACAGAATCTCTGAGTCGCAAAAGTATATTGCTGGCGAACAAGATGGTATTTACTATCTGACTCTTGCCAACGCATCAAACTCACCAACTGTTGCACCATTTACAAACGAAAAGTTCTCACAACCAGTTAAGAATCTTTTCCCACAAACTAATAGAGATACTCCAGTATCTGACCCAGATGAGACCAGATGTTTTGCTTCATCTGATCTGATCGGTGATGTTGTTGTTGATGATCCTCAGCATAGCATCACAAAAGAAACTGCAAACATGATGCTTCGTGATAATAATGTTGGAGTTGGAATCACCGATATTATTTCTACGACAGGAACAGCGCATACAATTTATACTACAATTGATCATGGTCTGAATAAACTGACTAAACTGAGTATTGTAGATGGTGGTGCTGGATATGGTTCTGGTACTTCAGGTAGCCTTTACAATGCAAAATTAGTTTCTATCGGATCTTCTACAACTGGTAAGAACGCAACTGCAAAAATTACCTTTAATGCAAGTGGTACAATCACCTCCTTGAGAATCATGGATGGTGGTAGTGCATATGGTATTGGTAACACAATGGCAGTTGTTGGTGTTGGAACCACTACTGGATATTCACAAGCAGTTGTACGTGTTGATGCAATCTATAATAATGTAGGCGATTCTATCAGAGTTATTGGTGTTTCTTCTGCTTCATTTGCAGGATATAACGACCTCTATAGAATCACAGGCATCAGAAGTGATAAAGAATTCTCTGTTGTTTCTTCTAATACTATTAGTGGATATTCAACCACTGGAATTGGCATTACCTTAACATCAAATGCACATCAATACTTAACTGGCGAATCAATCAGAATTAGTTCACTTTCTTATGACTATACTTCTGGCATCGCAACAGTAACTTCCAACAATAGTCATGGATTGAGTGTTGATCAGAAGGTAAGATTTACTGGAGCAAATCAAGCACAATATAATGGTGACTTTGTTGTTACCGAAATTCTTGATAATCTTGCAACTCCATCATATTCATTCTCTGTTAATATTGGAGTTGGAACATCTGCGCCAAGTGCAACTGGAACACTTTATGCATATCGTGAAGGTTTAACATCTAATGATGGTATTGTTACTGTAGATAATGAAAATCTGAATGGTAGAATGATTCCAACTTATGCTGGAATTACCACTACTCTTTCTGCTTCTATTAGCAATGCAACCGATGAAAACATCAGCATAACTGGTATTGGTAATCTTAACCTCATCATTGGTGATTACTTAATGATTGATGATGAAATTGTTAGAATCAAGACCACAACAACTGGATCAAATCCAATTACTGTCTTCCGTGGTGTTCTTGGTTCTAAGAGAACAACACATGCTGCGAATACTCTGGTTAGAAAGATTCGCATCAATCCAATTGAACTTCGTAGACACTCTATTATTCGCGCATCTGGTCATACATTTGAATATGTTGGATTTGGTCCTGGTAACTACTCAACCGCGCTTCCAGATAGACAAGATAGAGCAATCACATCAGATGAAGAACTCTTAGCACAATCAACTAAGAAAGAAGGTGGAATTAACTTCTACACTGGTATGAATGATAAGGGTATTTCATACTCTGGTAATAAGAAGTTAAGCACGATTACTGGTCGTGAGGAAATTTTTGACACTCCAGTTCAAACAGTTACAGGTGAAGATATTTCTGCTCTTCCAGAATTGAATGTTATCACTCCTGTTGAAGGTACATTTAGTCGTTCAATTCGTGTTGAAGGTGGTCCTGACAACAAGTTTGCATCAGAGTTTAATGGTCCTCTGATTGTTAATAATAAGATCACTTCAAATTCCACTAAGGGTATTGAAGCAAATTCACTCTTCTTACAAGGTGATGCAACAGTTTCTAGAAAGCAAACTGTTGGTATTGCAACTCCTTCACTTGCAGGTAATCCTGGTGATGTTGTTTACTATGCAAACCCAACTGATGGTGGATATGTTGGTTGGATTTATACCCTTCAGAATGATTGGAGACGTTTTGGTAATATCAGTCTTTCCAAAAACAGCAATATTGGAGTATTTGACACTGTTGGAGTTGGAACTACATCTCCAGGAAACTGCACCTTTAAGGTTGGTGCAGGATCAAGTCTCTTCTGTGTAGATGGTGATGGTGTTGGTATTGGAACCACCGCAAATGCATATTCATTGTATGTTCTTGGTAGCACCAACATTGTTGGAACTGTCACTGCAACTTACTTCTCAGGTGATGGTTCTCTGCTGACAAATCTGAACGCAAGTGCAACTGGATGGACAAATATTGCTGGTGGAATCTACAATACTAACTTGAACAATGTTGGAATTGGAACTTCAGTTCCAAGATATAATCTTGAACTTGGTTCAGTTGGCACTTCATCTACGTCATTGTATGTTAATGGAAAATCTCAGTTTGTTGGATTTGTAACTGCAAACAACGTTTCTGTTGGTGGAGCATTCACTGCAACTGGTGCATACAAGATTGATAATATTTCTTCTGGTGTAATTCGTGGATCCTCGATTGGTATTGGAACAACAAATCCAATGCAATCTGTTCAGGTTGGATCTGGCACAACTCAGGTTGTTGTTATCAGTGGTATTGGATCAGTCGGTATTGGCACCACACGTCCACAAGCAGAACTTGATGTAAATGGTGAGGCAAGATTCAAGTCTTACTCTGAACAAGTCAAAGTTCTTTCTGTTGTAGCAAATGCCGTCACGGTTGATTTGTCTGCTGCAAACAGTTTCATCTGTACTGCAACTGCTAATATCAATGAGTTTATTCTCACAAATATCCCAGCAGAATCGACTACATTTACAATTAAGATGAGTCAGAACTCTACTGGTGGATATAGTGTTGGAATTGATACCTTTAAGAATAACGTAGGAACATCAATCCCAGTTTACTGGCCAGGTGGTGTTGTACCGACAGTGACTACGACAGCAAACAAAACTGACATTTACTCATTCAAGATGTTTGATGGTAATAATGTTACAAGTGCAGGTCTGTACGGAGTCATTGGAGGTCAGAACTTCTCATGAGTCAAGGATTATTTCCCAGAGTTCCAACTACACTGGACCTTAATGGTCCAGTCCTATCTTTTACAACTAATCCAGTTGGAGTTGCAACCACTAGTGGTCAAACAGTAACTCTAACTGGTATTGCTACAGTTTCTTTTGGAAGTACAGCAGACAACACTGGATCTATTGCATATCGTTGGTATGAAGATGGTGTTGGTGCATTAAGTGATGGTACAAAGTTCACTGGAACTGGTACAACAACTCTTACAATTTCAAATGCAACTACGCCTGATGATAACAATAGAAAGTTTTATCTTCAGGCAGATTATGTTCCTTCAGTTGAAACTGGAAATGCATCAAATGAACCCCTTGTCTCAGGCATTGCCACAATTACTGTTGCACCACTAATTGAAATTGTTGCAGAACCAACTGATAGACAAGCAGTATTGAACGCAAATGCAACATTTACAGTTGATGCTGGATTGACAGATACTTCATATGGATCAGTATCTTATCAATGGACTTTAAATGGTGAAGAAGTTGATGATGGTGTCATACAAACAATTACTAGAACATCAACTACTATTCCAACAGAGCAAGAATATAATTATACAAATGATGCAACAGTTACCTTAAATAATGCAACGAATGTAGAAATTACTGTTGCTGGTGCAAGAGGTGGTAGTGGTGGATCTGATGCTGGTGGTCCTGGTGGTAGAGGAGCACAAGGAAGAGCAGGTAAATTTACATATGCCAATGGAACAAGAACTCTAAGTCTTAGAGTTGGCAGAAGAGGAAATGATGGTGGAAGTGGAAACTTCCCTGCATATGGTTCTGGTGGATCTAGTACTGCTGCTGATGGTGGTCGTGGTGGTGGTGCTGGTGGATCTGGATGGTCTGGAGGCGGTGGAGGAGGCGGTGGTGCCTCTGCTGTTTATGATCAAACTGCTGGTGTATATA
>Ga0255772_10001926_pt1 | contig 20456 bp, 9 predicted proteins | sample 071ome_34_FD_179970 | JGI IMG/M metagenome (GOLD analysis project Ga0255772, IMG submission 179970) | Coastal salt marsh microbial communities from the Groves Creek Marsh, Skidaway Island, Georgia - 071411BT metaG (version 2) | ecosystem: Environmental > Aquatic > Marine > Intertidal zone > Salt...
GTCTTTGGTGAAATGGGCGAAGTGATCTTGAGTAACGACGCGAAAGAAGACATCAACATTGGCTATATGACCGCGTCTGAAGGCCCGATCAGTATGCTGACCATGGCATCAATCAAGAATCGTCAGGTTGGCAGTGTACTGATCTTTCCCGAAGAATTTACCAATTTCACTCGGACACACCCTCAGTACTCACTCAATTACTTGATGCTTTCGGAAGGCAGTAATTTCGCGCCAATCAGAGCCAGCTGCCCGAATACCGAAGAGGGTCGAAAGATCATTTCAAAGATTAATCAGCTATTGGATGATGGCTTAAGAGATCGAGCGTTTCAGTGGTTTCTGGATGAACTACCCAACATCCCGGAAATCAGGAAGCAAGCGCGCACCAATCAGGAATGCATAAAAGACAGTTCCTGTAAGGACCCTCTTACGCCTTAATCAAGTAGGAATGTATAAAACAGAGAAAGAAAAACGGGGATCAAAAGGATCCCCGTAGTTGTGGATAAATGTGTTTAATTCACATCAAAGCGATCGGCATTCATTACCTTGTTCCATGCTGCGGCGAAATCCTTCACGAATTTCTCTTTAGCATCATCACAAGCATAAACCTCAGCCAACGCACGCAGTTGTGAGTTCGAACCAAACACTAGATCAACGCGTGTCGCTGTCCATTTCTTCTCTCCGGACTCACGATCACGTCCTTCAAATAACTCCGCTGCATCTGAAACAGGTTTCCATTCCACCGCCATGTCAGTCAGGTTGACGAAGAAATCATTGGTTAATACGCCAGGTTGATCCGTCAGCACACCTTCTTGGGCACCGCCCGCATTAGCATTCAAAGCACGCATACCACCAACCAGTACGGTCATTTCAGGTGCGGTTAACGTTAATAGCTGAGCCTTATCAAGCAACAGTTCTTCTGCTGAATAACTGTATGCTTTTTTGCTGAAGTTACGGAAACCATCTGCAATAGGTTCTAACACAGCAAAGGATTCAGCATCTGTTTGCTCGTCCGAGGCATCAACTCGTCCCGCGGTGAAAGGCACAGTTAAATCAACACCGGCATCTTTAGCCGCCTTTTCAATCGCCGCATTACCACCCAATACAATCAAGTCAGCAATGGACACAGCTTTGCTGCCATTCGAACCATTGAAATCGCTTTGAATTGACTCATAGACAGCCAACACTTTTTGCAGCTGCTGAGGATTGTTTACTTCCCAATCTTTCTGTGGAGCCAGGCGAATACGGGCGCCATTAGCACCACCGCGATAATCAGAGCCACGGAAGGTGGAAGCGGAAGACCATGCGGTATAGACAAGTTCAGAGACACTTAAACCAGACGCCATAATACTAGCCTTTAAAGCGCTGATATCAGCATCATCGATCAACTCATAGTCTCGTGCAGGTAATGGATCTTGCCAGATCAAATCTTCAGCAGGGACTTCTGTGCCCAGATAACGAGACCTTGGCCCCATATCTCTGTGAGTCAATTTGAACCAGGCTCGAGCGAAGGCATCAGCAAACTGGTCCGGGTTTTCATGGAATCGTTTTGAAATTTCACCATAGATGGGGTCCATACGCATGGACATATCCGCGGTAGTCATCATGGTTTTTACACGCTTAGAGGCGTCATGAGCTTGTGGCGCCATATGCTCTTCGGTCACGCCGATAGGTGTCCAGATCCAAGCGCCTGAAGGGCTCTTCTCCAAATCCCAGTCATAGCTAAACAGCATGTCAAAATAACCGTTATCCCACTTAACCGGGTTTGGCGTCCACGCACCTTCAATACCACTGGTGGTAGTATCGTCGCCTTTCCCTGAACCATGTTGATTAGTCCAACCAAAACCCATTTCTTCAAGAGGCGCTGCTTCCGGTTCCGGGCCAACAAGAGATGGATCACCGGCACCATGAGCTTTACCGAAGGTATGACCACCGGCAGTCAGGGCGACTGTTTCTTCGTCGTTCATTCCCATTCGGGCGAAGGTTTCTCTTACATCTCGACCCGATGCAAGAATACTTGGCTCACCATTTGGACCTTCAGGATTTACATAGATCAACCCCATTTGCACCGCGGCTAAAGGATTCTCCAGATCGCGTTCACCAGAGTAACGCTCTTCGCCTAACCACTCACTTTCTGCGCCCCAATAAACATCTTCTTCTGGTTCCCAGATATCTTCACGTCCACCGCCAAAGCCAAAGGTTTTTAATCCCATGGATTCAATGGCAACATTACCCGCCAGGATAAATAAATCCGCCCAGGAAAGGCTCTTGCCATATTTTTTCTTCACCGGCCAAAGTAAACGACGGGCTTTATCCAAATTCCCGTTATCTGGCCAGCTGTTAAGTGGCGCAAAACGTTGATTACCCGAGTTACCGCCACCTCGGCCATCGGCTGTTCGATAGGTTCCGGCAGCATGCCACGCCATTCGAATCATAAAGGGTCCGTAATGACCATAATCCGCTGGCCACCAACTCTGAGAATCGGTTAAGACATCTTCAATCGATTGTTTAACATCTGCAAGATCAAGCTTTTGAAACGCTTCTGCGTAGTTGAACTCTTCATCGAGAGGATTGGCTTTACGATCATTTTGATGAAGGATTTTGAGATTTAACTGGTTGGGCCACCAATCAAGATTCTTGGTACCTTTGCCACCCATTTTTGTATTCGCACCATGCATTACCGGGCATTTTCCGCTACTAACATTCTCGTTACTCATATGCCTTTCCCCATCGAATAAAATGAGTTTTTGAGATGATCTAAAATTCACTGAACGAATAAAATCTAGACCAAGTTTTCTTTAAAAGAAATCTCTTCAATGACTTCTTGGGAATGAGTTTCACATGAGCCCATCTATTAATATATTTAATTTAATAAATGCAATTAATACATATTAACTATCAACCTCTTCCCACCTAATTTCGGACTTAAACGTATAAACGACCGTACTCTTCCAGAAAGGTAAGCCCTGCTCTGACGCCCTCACTGTAATCTCGATCCAGGTCTTGATAAGAACTGTTTACCAACTTGCTGCCCAAATTACCCTCAGGGAAAATTTGCACTATTTCCAGATCCTCCGGCGGGTTTTCAATAAAATCGATGGCTCGCTTGTAAGCATTCTCATGATGGGTAAGTAAATCAATCACCGAAGGACAGCGCTTACGTGAACAAACCAAAGATTTCAATTTATGCGCCCAAGGGGATTCAACCTTAGCGTTCTTTGGTACGGTTCGAATAACAACTATACGGCGCGCGCCCTGCTCGTAAGCCTCTCTAACCGGAATCGGCGCGGCCAAACCACCATCCACATACCGTTGTTCACCAATCTGCACGCCATCTCTGTACAGCAAAGGCAATGCGCTGGTTGCCTTTAATAAGTGAAGCCAGTTGTCTCTGCTGGGTTCAAAGAACTCGGCTCTGCGAGTGGAAGTATTGGTTGCTGAGAAAAGTAGCTTCCTGGTTTTCAACCGTTGAGAACCTTGTTCTATATCCAAAGGCAAGGTGGCATTTTCAAACTGATCAAAATACCAATCCAAATCCACAGCACTTCGTCTGATCAAAGCCCTCTTCAATTTAAAAAAATTCGGTTTCTGGGTTAAACCAAATATGGCCCGACGAGCAAAGCCCTTTTGACAGGTGATGTAGCTCGATAAGTTTTGGGCACCCGCAGAGGTTCCGATTAATAATGAAAATGGGTTAAAGCCTTTATACAACCAGCTATCCAAAACGCCAGCCGTGTAGATACCTCGTTGGCCACCACCTTCGGCTACCAATGCCGTGTTCTCCAACGTAAATGTAGAAGAGCATCCGGAATTGATTTCGAACATTTCAGATAGATTAGACATGACTTCACCTCCATAAATCAGGAGGTCTCAGGCTATCAACCAAGAGTCATTAAATATAATTAATTGATTTCATAAATTCGTTAGTAGTCTCCTATCGCCGTACTATTTCTAGCGGGTATTAAATCCCAAGAGCCCTCTGAATCACGAAGCAAGGGCTTTCAAACGACCAAACGGCTAAACGATGCTTTAAGAACAAAGAAAACATTAAAAAAATGATTAAGAAACTCTCTATGAATCAAGGAGAAAGAAAGATTTAAACAAATTATTGCCTATACTTTAATGAAACATAAATATCATGGATATTGGTACGTCTTATGACAAAAGAATCCCATCAAACGGCCATCAACAAAGCAAACCTGAAGAACAAGGCTGAACAAAAAAACGTTTTAAAAAAAAGAAAAATCGGAGGCCGTAAACGTTTTTCAACTCTCAATATCCAGATCCCCCTGCCAACTACTTTAATGATGATATTACCGTCATTAAAAACCCAGGGATCAGAAGAACCTGTTCATGCTGAGCCGCCAATACAAAATAAGTTGGACTCAGAAAGTAAGCCTTCCAAACACGAGCAAGCCGACCATGAAGCCTCTCATAGCTCGGAAAAGGAACAAGCTAAATCGATAGATACAGAAGGAATAAAAGAGGTTCCCCCATCGCAAGAAAGATACTCAAGTTCAGCAACCTCATCCCACCATTTATCTCCGGCAATACATCCAATAACTCAAAGAGTCTTAACCCCTTCCGAATTCAAAAACATTGGAAGCTCCAATAAGCTTCAACCTACTGGTAAAGAACATCACAACGAAACTGTTCATCAAGATCAACACCAACATCAACAGCTCATTCCGGAATACAAAGAAGAAACCATCCAAGGAAAATATGGCCAATTACAGGTAGATAAACAAGGCAACTATACCTTCACATTGGACCCAAAATCCCCTGAGTTCATAAGCCTTCAGAAACAGGAACCTGGTACCGATGTATTTGAACTGCACTTAACTGACGGAACAAAAGTCATCATCCATATTCCGGTGATGGGAAAACAAGATCTACCAACCATTACCGGAGAGGTATCGGGTCATGTCAAAGAAGACCAAAACGTATCAATGAGTGGTTTGCTTGTTACGAATGGCAAAATAGATGTTCAGGATCCGGACCATCAAGAGAGTACCGTACAGCCAGAAACCATTAACGGCCAATTTGGTAGTTTAAAAATTGATGCACAGGGGCATTGGCAATATACCGTAAACAACGCCCAATCAGCAGTTCAAGCGCTCACAGACAAAACCACCCTCCACGAAACATTTGTTATCCATACAAAAGATGGCACACCGCAAACCCTAGAAATGTCAGTTGGTGGAGATAATGATAAAGCCCTTGTGTATGGAATAGATGCATCCACGGTTAAAGAAGATCAGGATGTTCAGGCTAGTGGCAAATTAGAGATCACAGATCCAGACGCTAATGAAGGTCACTTTGCCGAAGCCACCATTACAGGGACTTTTGGAACACTTGATATTGATAAAGATGGCCACTGGACTTACGACCTCGATAATAACAACCCAAATATTCAAAGCTTGGCGAAAGGCTCAACGGCGACCGATACGATTACCGTTCATTCCGCCGATGGTACACCGCATCAAATCCTCATTACCATCCAAGGCAGCAACGACCAAGCCCTGATTACCGGAACCAGTTCGGGCGCAGTAACAGAAGACAAACAATTGCAAACCACTGGATCGCTGAGCATTACCGATATTGATACCGGTGAGGCCCATTTCTCTAACACCGATGTGTCTGGTGCTTATGGCACCCTACACCTTACCGATGCGGGACACTGGACGTACGATCTCGATAACAACCACCCGGACATTCAAAGCTTGTCGAAAGGCTCAACGGCGACCGACTCGATTACGATTTATTCCGCCGACGGCACACCGCAACAAATCCTCATTACCATCCAAGGCAGCAACGACCAAGCCCTCATTACCGGAACCAGTTCGGGCGCAGTAACAGAAGACAAACAACTGCAAACCTCTGGTTCATTAAGCATTACCGATATTGACACCGGCGAGGCCCATTTCTCTAACACCGATGTATCCGGTGCTTATGGTACCCTCCACCTTACCAATTCGGGACAATGGACTTACGATCTTGATAACAACCACCCGAACATTCAAAGCTTGTCGAAAGGCTCAACGGCGACCGACACGATTATCGTTCATTCCGCCGATGGTACGCCGCATCAAATCCTCATTACCATCCAAGGCAGCAACGACCAAGCCCTGATTACCGGAACCAACTCAAGCGCAGTAACAGAAGACAAACAACTGCAAACCGCTGGATCGCTAAGCATTACCGATATTGATACCGGCGAGGCTCATTTTTCTAACACCGATGTATCCGGTGCTTATGGGACATTACATCTTACCGATTCAGGTCGCTGGACATACGACCTCGATAACAACAACCCGAACATTCAAAGTTTGGCGAAAGGTTCAACGGCGACCGACACGATTACCGTTCATTCCGCCGATGGTACACCGCATCAAATCCTCATTACCATCCAAGGCAGCAACGACCAAGCCCTCATTACCGGAACCAGCTCAGGCGCAGTGACTGAAGACAAAAAACTGCAAACCGCCGGATCGCTAAGCATTACCGATACTGATACCGGCGAGGCTCATTTTTCTAACACCGATGTATCCGGTGCTTATGGCACATTACACCTTACCGATTCGGGTCAATGGACTTACGATCTCGATAACAACAATCCAAATACACAAAGCTTGGCGAAAGGCTCAACGGCGACTGACACAATTACGGTTCATTCCGCCGATGGCACACCGCATCAAATCCTCATTACCATTCAAGGTAGCAACGACCAAGCCCTAATTACCGGAACCAGTTCGGGCGCAGTGACTGAAGACAAACAACTGCAGATCTCTGGTTCATTGACCATTACTGATATTGACACCGGCGAGGCCCATTTCTCTGACACTAGTATTTCCGGCGCTTATGGCACCTTACATCTTACCGACGCAGGTCACTGGACCTATGATCTTGATAATAAGAACGCAGCAGTACAAACGTTGGGGATGGGGGAAACAGCTACCGATACAATCACAATATTCTCGGCTGATGGCACCCCCCACCAAATCCAAATTACGATCAATGGTTCAAATGATAACCCCTTCGTTTCATCGTCTGTTTCATTACCTAGCAGTAAAGAAGACACTGTTACAACCATCACTCAAAGCCAATTGCTGGCTCATGCCAGCGATATCGATGTTAATGATCAGAAACACCTCTCCGTCACAAACCTAATCGCCGATCACGGAACGGTGCTGGATAATAAAGATGGCACCTTTAGCTTTACCCCGGAAAAAGACTATAACGGTGATGTAAAATTCAGTTATGAGGTTCAGGACAGTCATGGTGGGAAAGCCATAGCCCATGCCTCTATGTCTCTGTCAGCCACACCCGATAATGCCCAAATTACCTACGCAGCCTCAGATCATCATTTAAATGGTGTAACTGAAGATCGTAACTATATCGATACTCACGACAACCTTCATTTTAATGGACAGCTAAATATCATTGATCCTGACAGTGGAGAGGCGCAGTTTGATATTAACTACGGGCCACAGACCTATGATGGCATTGGCTATGACACTAAGTTTGGCGGCCATGTTCTGCTCATGCGTGACGGTCATTACACCTATACCATTCGCGATCACCAACCTTTAGTTCAAAACCTAAAACAAGGCGAAACAATTACAGATGAATGCGTCATTCGATCAAAAGATGGCACCACCTTTACTCTTCAGGTAAATATCCATGGTACGAATGACCGCCCTTCATTAACCGCTCAACACCAAGCTGTCACAGAAGACGGTGCCAAGTTAAATGGACAAATGCTCGGTCATGATATTGATCACGGCGCGCAACTAACTTATTCCGTAGCCAACCCAGTAGCAGGTTTAACCTTTAACCCCGACGGTAGCTACTCGTTTGATCCAAGTCATAGGAGCTATCAACACCTCGCTCAGGGACAAACCGATACCTTAACCATCCCAGTTACAGTCACAGATGAACATGGCGCTCGCGCCACTCAGAATCTTGAAATCGAGATCACTGGAACAAACGACACTGCTAAAATATCCGGAACGGATACTGGTGATGTCCATGAAAACCAGGCGGGCAGAGATATGTCGCCAGACCATGCACAACCTGGTATGGCGATTCTGGGTCAGAATACACTGACTACCCATGGTACCTTGACGGTTATAGATCCAGACAGTGGCGAATCCGTTTTCGATACGAATGGCGGTACCTATTCTTACAACGGCCAATATGGTCACTTGCAACTTAATAGTGATGGTTCGTGGAATTATGCTGTTTCAGCTGGCACGCATGACTGGCATCGAGGAACAACCACAACAACAGTGGGATCAATCATCGATCAACTTGGCGCGGGTCAAACGCTTACCGATACCGTGACCGTTCGAACTAAAGACGGCACCACACATGACATCGTCATCACCATTCATGGCGATAATGACAAGCCCTACATTTCAGGTGAAGTGACACTAAATTCAGGCAAAGAAGATTTAGCTCAGACGATTACTCAAACGCAATTACTTGCTCACAGTATCGACGTTGATACTAATGATGCAGGCAACTTGACGGTTCATAACCTGCATGCCGACCATGGGTCTGTTAGAGATAACAAAGATGGTACCTATACGTTCACGCCGGACAAAGACTTCAACGGCAACGTGCATTTTACTTACGATGTACATGATGCCCATGGAGGCGTCACGCATACAGGGGCGACCACGAGTTTGGCAGCGGTTGCCGACGCAGCGGTCATTACCGGCACAGATACGGGTTCTATAACCGAGGACCATCATGTTCTTCATGATTCGATTCATGGCATTCAAGTGACGGGCAGCTTGTCAGTGAATGACCCCGATGCAGGTCAAGATCACTTTAAAGCCACTAACCCATTGGTCGGACATGAAAAAGTAATCAGTGATCCATTCCAGGGTGAACTGCGCATCGATAGTCATGGCAATTGGGATTATCGCTTATCGAATGACAATTCGGCAGTGCAATCATTGAAGGAAGGGGAAACTAAAGATGTTATCTATGAGGTGCACTCTGCGGATGGCACCCCGCATCGCATAACCATCACGGTTACTGGTACCAATGATGCTCCGAGAGTGTCGTCAGCTGTGAGGTTAGCCGCAGGCACGGAAGACACAGCAGTCACCATACAGGTATCTGATTTGCTGGCGAATGCCAGTGACGTTGACCATAACGCACAACTAAGTATTCATAACCTTGCCGCTGATCATGGTCAAATCGCAGTTAATCCGGATGGCAGTTATACCTTCAGACCCGACAAGGATTACAACGGACCGGTTCAATTCACCTACGAGATACACGATGAACATGGTGCATCAGTAGCTCAAACCGCATCAATGAATTTGGCAGCAGTCGACGATGCCGCAGTGATTACTGGAACCGATACCGGTGATGTGTATGAGTCAACTTATGCCGATAGATCACCCGACTATCAGCGCGGTAATATTTCCCACCTCTGGAATGATGATATTCATACCTCAGGTAAATTGGATATCACAGATCCGGATGCGGGCGAGGCTCACTTTGATAACAACGCGCCTCAGTATCAATACTTTGGTCAGTATGGTCGTTTGATTCTGCAGCCTGACGGCAATTGGAGTTATTACGCCAGTGTTGGCAATGACTCCGTTGGTAGAGCCATTGATGCGCTTAATAAAGGTGAAACTCTCATTGATACGATCACCATTCGAAGTGCTGATGGAACCAGTCACGATGTTAAGGTCTCGATTCATGGTGATAACGACCGTCCATTTTGTAGCTCTGAAGTGCAATTATCCGCAGGCACAGAAGACACAGACATGACCTTGACCTCAACGCAGCTGTTGGCCAATACGATGGATGTCGATACCAGTGATCAAGGTAAGCTGACAATTCAAAACCTTCATGCCAACCACGGTTCAATTCGTGATAACCAAGACGGCACTTTCACCTTCACACCGGCAAAAGACTACAACGGCCAGGTGCATTTTTCTTACGACGTAGCCGATGCTCATGGTGGCGTCACGCATACAGGGGCGACAACTAGTTTGGCAGCGATTGCAGATGCCGCAACGATTACCGGAACAGACACAGGTTCTGTCACCGAAGATCATCATTTGCATCACACCAATACACAAAATAATCTTGTCGCAACGGGTTTTCTGAATATCGATGACCCCGATGCAGGCGAGCAGAGTTTTCAGTTCAGTCCCTTCGGAGAGCATGCGATTTCAGATCCCTTTGCTGGTCATCTGCGCATTGACAGAATGGGGTCATGGCAATACACCGTCAATAATGACAATTCGGCAGTGCAATCATTGAAGGAAGGGGAAACTAAAGATGTTATCTATGAAGTGCACTCTGCGGATGGTACTCCGCATCGCATAACCATCACGGTAACCGGTACCAATGATGCTCCGAGAGTGTCGTCAGCTGTTACCCTGGCTGCTGGCACGGAAGACACGTCAGTCACCATACAGGCATCTGATTTGCTGGCGAATGCCAGTGACGTTGACCACAACGCAAAACTAAGTATTCACAACCTTGCCGCTGATCATGGTCAAATCGCAGCTAATCCGGATGGCAGTTATACCTTCACACCCGACAAGGATTACAACGGTCCGGTTCAATTCACCTACGAGATACACGATGAACATGGTGCATCAGTAGCTCAAACCGCATCAATGAATTTGGCGGCCGTTAACGATGCCGCAAGCCTCGTTTCTCGTGACTCAGCAACCCTTACAGAAGATCATAATATTCGCCCAGCAACAGACCAGTTAAATAGCGGCTGGAGCAATATTGATCTGGTCGATCCGGATGGTACGCCGTCAGTCAAAGGGGTTGAAATCAATGGTAAGTTTTATCCATGGGATGGCTCAGGCACGGTTCATAATCTACCGGGCACATGGGGAACATTTGAGGTAGGTGCCTTAACGCCAGGTGGAGTGGGTAGCGGTAATCCGAAAATCAATCAATGGTTGTACCGGGTCGACAATTCTGAACCTCAAGTTCAAGCACTTGGACAAGGTGAAACCCATCAGGAAACCATGACAATCATTTCCAATGATGGAACGCGTCTTCCTGTCACAGTGACAATACGTGGTGTAAACGATGGCGTTGTGATTGATACACCTGATGCTATGCATGGACAGATGGGAGACGTCACTGAAGACCTCAAGACGACGGTTACTGGCTCACTGCAAGCTCATGATGTAGATCTACATGACACGGTTACTTTTAAAGCGCAAACCATTCAAGATCAGTACGGCACCTTTAAGGTCGCAGCTGATGGTACCTGGAACTACACCCTGGACTCTTCGAAAACAGATGAATTAAGACATGGCGATGTCAAAGTACAAGCCTTTACCATTGAAGCGTTATCCAGTGATGGAACGACCGCAACACAACGCGTTAGTGTTGCCGTTTGGGGGCATAATGATGCTCCAACAGTTTCGTCCGCAGTAACGCTTGCTGCAGGTAGGGAAGATACCCCGGTGACGTTGCAGGCTTCTGATCTGCTGGCTAACGCAAGCGATATCGACCAAGGCGAGACCACACACCTGACAGTTGAAAACTTGCAAGCCGACCACGGCACGATCGTTAAAAATGCCGACGGCTCGTTTTCCTTTATGCCTGATAAAGACTACAACGGCCCTGTACAGTTTACCTATGATGTACAAGACCGAAATGGCGCTAAAACGCCTGCACACGCTACCATGGCGTTAAACGCTGTTGCTGATGTTGCCTCGATTACCGGAACCGACACAGGTTCAGTCACCGAAGATCTAAATCCACATTCATCGGTACAAGGAAGCTATGCATATAAACTTGAAACTCAAGGTACCTTGCATGTCATCGATCCTGATACAGGTGAAAATGGGTTTGATTACAAAACGCTAATTCCTGTTCAAACGCATCCTGAATGGGCTCCTTATTCCTCTCGATTAGGTGGCCAGCTAGAAATTGATTCTAACGGTCATTGGACCTATTACATTGATAACAGAAAGCCTGAAATCCAAGCTCTAGGAAAAGGAGAGTCCCTAACCGATACGGTAACTGTGCATTCTAAAGATGGCACTGCACATGACATCGTAATTACAATCCACGGAACCAACGACAAGCCGCAAATCACAGAGGTAAAACAAGGCACCACCCCTGTTGGTCAACATACAATCAAAGAAGACAGTTCACCAACCGCACATGGCCAAATTATCATCACTGACGTTGATCATAATGACCATCATCTGGTTTCCGTTGACCCTCAAGATCGACCAGAGTTTGGCTCGGTAAGCTACGATAGTAAGACAAATATGTGGACTTACACACTGGATAATAACAATGCCAAAGTGAATGCGTTAAATACAGGCGATAACTTGCATGACAAGTTCACGTTATTAGTTGATGACGGACATGGTGGCATAGCGTCTAAAGAAATTGAGATGACAATTAATGGCCATTCAGATGCGCCTCCCACACCAACACTGATAGTTCCTACTCAAATCACAGGCAGTGCTGGGCATCAAGACCTTCATTCTTCTCTAGGCATACCGCCTATGCTTCAACATTTAACACCAGGCCTTCAAACCGGCTGGGGAATTCTCACTGGCGGCGGTCATATTGTGTCCAGTTTACACGGTCAATTTGGCACATTGCACATCGACCCTCAAACAGGCCAACTAGATTACGACTACCATAACAACACCGGAGTTATCAAAGACCATACAGGCGGACAGTATGGCGCAGGAAAAGATGAAACAGATACTTTTGTCTTAACCTTAGCAGGAACTCAAAATTCCCAGGTTGCTGTTCATTTGCATATTCACTCTCAATCAGTTCACGGCAATAGTGGCCATCATATTGATATGACAACACTGACAGGGATAGATATTTCGCCGCTCGCGTCTCCGGCCCCCTCTTCCGTTCAAGCCGATGAACCGCAAGATTATCAAGATACTATTATCGAGGATGTCCTTATCTCTTTGGACCAGAATGATGCTCTGACATCGGATAAAGACGTAAATGACCTATCAGAAGATGATGAACATCATGGAGCGGCAGCCTATCTAAATGCCCTGGGAATCAGCAGTTCGTCGACAAATTCAGAAACCAGTACCCAGGACGCACTGCCTAATGACATCGACCTCGTTTTAAGCCAACACGATGCGATTGCATCAACCCCGGATGACACCTTGGTCGACCTTTCTGAGGCACTCATCCATCCTCATGACTTAAACGATCAGGACGCCTCGAATAATGACGAACCAGACAATCACGAAGATGCTTTAAACTTCACAGACCCAACGTAACCTTTCTGAGTACCATAAAAAACGGGCAGTTCACACTGCCCGTTTCTTTATTCTTTTCAGTAAATTACCTCTCACCAAACGCCACACTTACATTGGTGTAAATCGGCTTCCAAAGATACTGGAATACCGATTTCTCCCCGGTCGTAATATCTACTTCACCGGTCATGCCTGGCAAGATAGAAAAGTTCTCTGGATTATCTCTAAAAAACGACTTATCTATCGATACCACCACTTCGTAGAAAACTTCCCCTTTCTGACTTTGACTGGTCGTGGGCGAGATACTCTCAACTGCGCCCTCTAGCGCACCAAATCGACTGTAATCAAACGCATCAATCTTTATTCTGGCAGGTTGTCCAACGGTCACAAATCCAATGTCTCTAGGAGATAAACGCGCTTTGAAGTCGGCTTTGCCTCCAACAGGTACAATCTCAACCACAGTACCACCAGGCTGAATCACACCGCCATCTTTTGTAGCTGGTAAGCTATGGACGAGACCTTGTACTGGTGAAACTAACATTGTATTTGTCAGTTTTGCTTCACCTGATCTCACGCGAGCATTGAGTGCAGATAAATCCGACACGGCTTTGGAACGATCATCACTTACCTTAGCTTTTGCTTCTGCCAGTAATTGCTCAATTTTTTGATCATTACTATCAGCCTGCTTTATCAATATGGCTTTTTTGCCGCGAGCCTCTTCAATCTTCTGCTCAATACCTGCCAACTTTTGACGCATCTCAAGAACACGCAAACGTGACACATTGTTGGTCTTATAGGCTTTTTCTAAGATATTGAGTTCTTGCTTCGTAGCCGTTAATTCTTTCTGATAACTCGGAAAGGATTTTTCAACACTGTGTAATTCTTCAGCAATTCGCTCACTTTCTTTCTCAAGTACAACCCGCTTTTGAAGAAACAAGGCTTTTTGAGCATTTAACTGAGCTTTTTGCTGGCTTACGATGTCAGGATAATCGGTCTCAAACTGGGCAAGATTGGGTTCTCTTTGCTCAAGTAACGCATTCATACGTTCAATACTGGCTTGCAATGTCACTTGCTGGGCCTTTAATTCTTCCAACGCAGTTTTCTGAAACGTAGCATCAAACTCCACCAAGGGTTGCCCCTTTTCAACGAGCTGACCCTCTTTAACCAAAATACCTTTGAGCTTACCCCCGATGTCACTTTGCAAAACTTGCCGCTCACCTTCAGGAATCACTGCCCCCTTCGCTTTAGCAATCTCATCAACCTGAGTTATCAATGACCAGCCAATAAATAGCACCAAACAAACAGCAACCGACCACGTCACCAAGGTCAAAGAACGTTCAGTTGCTTGTAACTCAATCAATTCACCATACTCGTTATTTTTCATTGGTCGCCTCCTGCTTTATGTTTCTTGTTCCAGAGGACCGGCATAAACCACCATTCCTTGGTCTAACACAACCACCGTATCCGCAAGCTTCATCAATTCAGGATCATGAGTGGAGAAAATAATCGTTGCTTTGCCCTTTCTATGAGCGACAAAACGTTCGAAGACTTGCTTTGCTTGGGGATGATAGTCCGGCACCGGATTATCCAAAATCATTAATTTATAGTCATAAACCAGTGCTTTCGCATCGATCAAGATTTGAGCTACAGAGCCCGACAAGACATCATAAAAACTTTCTGGAAGCAGAGTATGAAGTTTAGTATCTAATCCATCGGGTAACGTTGTCACCCATTCGCGTCCTCCCACTTGCTCCAGTGCCCACAACATTTTTTGATCACTCACTTCATGGCCATCTGCTAACCACTCACGAACAGATAATGTCAGTAAGTCAGGAAACGCGGCTCGTATAAAACACCAATGACGATAAAGCTGTGGGTCGTATTGAGATAAATTAACACCTTCCAGCTCAACCAGCCCGTTTTGAATTGGCTGTAACCCAGAAATCACATCTAGCAGAGACGTTTTTCCACTCCCCGTCGGCCCCGTGACTGCAACAACTTCGCCCGCTTTGATATCAACGCTGATGCCTCCTAAAGCGGGGCGGTTCTGTTTAGGATAACGTAAGGTCACCTGATTTAATTTCAGCGTAGGCGCATGAGAAGGTAAGGCTTGATGTTGATAACTGAAGTCTCTCTCAGAAGGCTGAGTCATTAATCGATTAATTTGTGACTTCGATTGATTGTAACTCTTAAAGCGAGCAGCGCTGTTAGCAAGAATTTGGGCCGGCCCAGTGACCCTGGAAATCAACATCATAGACGCAATTAGGCCGCCAGGCGTTAAGACTTCCTCAAAAATCAGCCCTATCCCCAAGCCCATAATTGCCAGAGTTGCAGAAGCATTAATCAAATAATAAAGAGAAGTGTACTTACTTTGCTTCACTGTTTGATGAAAACTATTTTTAGAAGCCAACGTATTTGCTTTATTGAATCGTTTCATCCAGTAAGGAAATAATCCGGCACTTTGGATAAATGCCAATTTAGATGAAAGTTCCAAGGTTAAGTTTTGACGGTTAGTACCTGCTACCGTTGTTTGAGTCACTGTTTGGTCCTGGCTATTTAAACAATGCCGACCCAAAACATAATAAAGTACCAAGGCTAACATCGGGACTATGACTAGCCACCCACCCAACACACCGATAGCAATAACAAAAAGAGCAATGAAGGGTAAATCAAATAAGGCATTTCCCATCGGTCCACTTAATAAACCAGCCACCCTTTCAGGCATCATAAGTTGACCTTGTTGAGAAGATAAAGCCAGATTCTGAGAATTTAGATAGCTGCTTCGTAACAATTTTAAAACGATACTTTCTGCAATTTCGCGACTGAGCCGATTAGAGACCGAGGCAAACACCCGGCTTCTCAATGTTCTTAGCCATCCCATCATAATGAATAGCAGCAAAGCACCGATGGCAATTCCCTCCAATTCATGCCCGGCATCACCTCCAATCACGTGGTCATATATGGACATGGTTATAAAAGGGACTGATAAAGCGAACAAATTCGTCACAAAGCTGACTAACAAGAGCTTTGGAATGATCGGCTTGAATGCATGTAAACGCTGGCCAACCCAATCAACAGGGTTTCGCTCATGGGGAACATCTTCAATGATGATGTAAAACTCCACTTTCTTGGCAAGCGATTCTCCCGCTAGAGAAACAAAGCCACCATTGTCAGAGCGGCCAATAACAAATGAATCACCTTCGCTGATCGCCAGAATAGCCTTGTATTCTCTTACTCCCTTCAAGTTCGATTTCAATAGGTAAGGAAGATTAAGGCGATCAAAGAGCGAAAATAAATCATCTAAAGAAAATAAACTGTTCTCTTCAATCCATTGCTCCGCAAACAATCGAATATTGGGATTAACCTCAAGACGCTCGAGTAACTCTAGTGTTAGATTCTCTAATTCATTCACTGGACTCACTCCTTATCTGCGCAACGTTTAACGTTGATAACTTGAGTTGCAAGATCACACAGAGGCTTAAAGTAAGAAACTAAGAAAATAACCCTTCCTGATTGAGCTTCCTCTTTTAAAACCTGAGTAAGTCGCCCCAGACTATCGAGATCCAATGAGGCATCTGGTTTATCAAGAATTAATATGGGTGTTGGTTTTGCTAATTGGGCTGCAATATTAAGCATTTTGATGCCGCCCATGCTTAGGGGTGAAGAGGCCGTATTTCCAACCCTAGTCTCTAATCCATCAGTCAATCGAGTAATTTCATTACTCACCCCTAAAGCAGAAGCATATTGATTTGCTTTAGCCGTATATTCGGGATTAAAACTGCACAGGTTATCGAGCAGTGTTCCATCTACTAATTGGCCCTTTACGCCACAATAGCTGGTATGCGTTCTTAGATTTGAAACGTCCAACAAGGTGTCTTTGTTGAACGTAACATCTCCGGATACTGAATCATCCATCCCAGCTAAAATAGACAGGAAAAAGCTGTCGGTATGACGTTCTTCACTAGAAATTAAAATGATCTCACCCTTTTGGGCAGAAAAGCTTAATTGATGAATTACTCCGTATCGTTCAGCGGTTAAATTCTTTACCTCAATCGATGTAAGCTCATGTATCTTACCTTCAGCCGTCTTTTGAACCGTTAAATTTTCTAGCTTACTAATTGCCTGCCCTGCACTGTGCATCGTATTAAGCCGAATCTTAATACCTATCAATGCACTTAACGGTGCAACGGCTCTACCTGACAAGATGGAACATGCAGCTAAACCACCGGTTGTAAGATCACCATCCAACACCCATAAACTACCAACGATTACTATGACAACAGACGTGCCCATTGAAGCCAGTTGAATACATTCTTGAGCAAACGCATTTTGCTCTTCTTCTTTCGATTTAGATAAAAAGCTTTTGTAATTCAGCGATTTGAACTGGCTAAATATTCGGGACTCAATGGCTTGTCGTTTTATGCCAAGAAGCGTTTGACTCAAAAGGAGCAAAAAACCTTTTCTTGATTGTTCGTTCTCTGAAGCTTGCTGACCGAAATCTCTTGCTTTAGATGAGCTAAACCAAACAAAACCTAACGTCATGCACCAAACAACAATTGGAATTAAGACGAGTTCACCTGATATATAGGCCACCATGAACAAGAAGATAAACACAAATGGTAAATCTATAAACCCAGCAATGATGCCACCTGAATACCATTCCTTTACTCTATTAACGGAATTTAATCCCTCTTCAACGCCGCCTACGGTCAGTGTTTTACGCTGAGAAGGACTGGAATATCCAACCTTTTCTAACAGAGTTTTATAGGTAGCAATCTCCGTATTACTCGCAGCAGCAGCCAGTAGCCAACTTCTGACATAACGCATGATGGCTTCAAGGCTTACCACAACAAATGCACCAAAAATCAATAAGGTCGCTGTGCCATAACTTTGATTGGGAAGGATACGATCATAAATTTGAAGAACCGTAAGAGGTACGGCTAAAGAAAGAAGATTTATCAGCAATGAGGGAACTAAGACTTTGCCTAGAACTTCTTTATTTTTGATTGAGCTTACCTGCATAACCAATCCTTAGAAAATGCTATCAAGTAAGATTGGTACAACTTCCAGCCTTATGCAAGCTATCCAAAACGCCAGCCGTGTAGATACCTCGTTGGCCACCGCCCTCGGCTACCAATGCCGTATTCTCCAACGTAAATGTAGAAAAGCATCCGGAATTGATTTCGAACATTTCAGATAGATTCGACATGACTTCACCTCCATAAATTAGGATGTCTCAGGCTAACAACCAAGACTCATTAAATATAATTAATTGATTTCATACTTTAGTTAGAGATTAGCTATCAATCAGAGAGCTCACCATCATTTCTACATTACATTGCACTAAAGAGTTTGTTAACTAGTCAAAACGTAACGATTCATTACAACCCTGATCTCTCAATGTTTAACGAATCATTACGCACACCTTTTAAAAAAATCTAAAAAAACCATTAAATTCAGCAACTTAAAAGTTGGCACACTAATCGCTTTAGCAAAAGAGAATTTAAAACGTAATGAATTAAACAATTCAGTTACTTCAACCTTAAGTAAACAACATAAAACAAAGTGAGAAACGCTATGAACAACGCAAAAAACAAAACAATCCTTTCTAACTCTCTTCTTTCAACAACAGTGGGTACTTTGATGGCGTCTGCAATTTCAATGTCTTCAATTGCTCAGGCAGATGCGGTTAACCCATTTGGTGCTACTGAACTAAGCAGCGGTTACATGACAGTTGCTGAAGGTTCTTGTGGTGAAGGTAAGTGTGGCGGCCACGCAGATAAAAAAAGCGAAGGTTCTTGTGGTGAAGGCAAGTGTGGTGGTGAAGCAAACAAAAGTGCTGAAGGTGCATGTGGCGAAGGCAAGTGTGGCGGCGATGCAAAGCACTCAGGTAAAACAGCCGAAGGTGCGTGTGGTGAAGGTAAATGCGGTGGTGACAAGCGCATGAACAAGAGTGCTGAAGGTGCATGTGGTGAAGGCAAATGTGGTGGCGAAAAGCACACTAACAAAAGCACCGAAGGCGCATGTGGTGAAGGTAAGTGTGGCGGCGACGCATAAGTCACCACTTAAACCTTTAACACAAAGCTCCCAGATATAGAGACGCAGGATATCACCATGAACAAGATCACAACGACATCAACGCTAAGCACAGAGGCAGTATCACGTGAAGTGACTTCACCTGGCATCCAGGGTGCTGGCTTAGGCTTACGTCGTGCCCTGTTATCATCCCTGACAGGTAAAGACGTGGTTGAAACGTCAAAAGATACCATCGACTTTTTCGAAGTTGCTCCGGAAAACTGGATTGGTATCGGTGGTCGACTGGGTCGTCAGTTGAAAGAAATCAGCGAACGCACCCCCGTCATTGCTCATGGGCTATCCCTCTCAGTGGGAGGAACTGCGCCTCTGAACACCGGGCTTGTGAAAGACATCAAAACCTTTTTGGATGAACACAACATGCCAATCTACAGTGAGCATCTGAGCTATTCAGCCGATGATGGTCAACTGTACGATTTGCTTCCTTTACCCTTTACCGAAGAAGCCATCAAACATGTGGCTGCGCGAATTCGTCAGGTTCAGGACATACTGGAACGTCGAATCGCCATTGAAAACATTTCCTACTATCTGGTGCCTGAGCAACAGATGAACGAAGTCGAGTTCGTTAATGCCGTTGTAAAAGAGGCCGATTGCGACTTACTTCTGGACGTTAACAACGTCTACGTTAACAGCCAAAACCATAACTACGACCCAAGTGAATACATCAATCAATTAGAAGCCGAACACGTGTCCTATATCCACGTAGCAGGTCACTATCGCGAAGACGACGGCATCATCATCGATACTCACGGTGCCGATGTCATTGACCCGGTTTGGGGATTATTGGAACAAGCTTACGCGCGTTTTGGAAATCTTCCGACCTTGCTGGAGCGCGACTTCAATCTCCCGGCGTTAAACGATCTCACCAATGAACTGAGCATCATTAAACGCATTCAGAACACAAACCTAAAAAGCTCAACATCAAACCAAAAAGTAGCAGGAGCGCATCATGAACAGTCTGCAGCTTAAAGACCATCAGCACGCAATGGCCAGCCATTTAAGAGACCCTGAACAGGTTCAAGCGCCAGAGCAATTAGATGCTCGCCGTGTCGGTATTTATCGAGATCTGGTGTTCAATAATGTGGAGTCGCAACTGTCTGCGTCCTT
>Ga0255772_10001929_pt1 | contig 20444 bp, 8 predicted proteins | sample 071ome_34_FD_179970 | JGI IMG/M metagenome (GOLD analysis project Ga0255772, IMG submission 179970) | Coastal salt marsh microbial communities from the Groves Creek Marsh, Skidaway Island, Georgia - 071411BT metaG (version 2) | ecosystem: Environmental > Aquatic > Marine > Intertidal zone > Salt...
TACTGGAAATACAAATATTGGTGCCAAACAAATTGATTTAAACAAGAGCGGTGCAAGTACTACAACAACATCAATAAATAGTTACAAGGATGTTGAGATAACAGATGATGGATGGACAGCAACCGAAGATAATGATTTAAGTTCTATTTGTACAGTTGTTCCAACTCACGAGCCGTACGCAAACCACGGCATAGGAGATACTGGAATAACTCCAATAGACAGAGACACATTGGATGAACAAATTGTTACTTTGATAGATAATAAAAAAGTAGAACCACCTAAATACACATAACAAAAATGTACAAAGGATATAACACAATAGGTAAGATTAAAAATTTCAAAATCTCAGACTACGAGTTAGTAAAAAGAGATTTTTTAAATAATCTCAACATAAGACAAGGCGAGGTACCAGGACGACCAGAAGTCGGTACAACACTATGGCACTTTGTGTTTGATCCCAACACAGAGGACACTGTTAGAAAATTAAAAGCAGAAATACAACGACTTGCGGACACAGATCCAAGACTGACAATCGAAGATATAAACATCGAAGCAAAAGCATACACAGTTTTAATGGAAGTAGGTGCTAGAATATACCCCAATGTTGAAATAGAAATACTATACGTCAACTTTGATCAAAACACAAACACAGCAAGTTATACTTCATAATATACGTAGTTTATAAACGTCATAAATAACAAAAAGCAAATTATTAAGTTATTATGGCAACAAGTTCAAGACAAACACGTATATTTGGTTTAGAAGACTGGAAGTCTTTATATCAAACTTACAACCAAGCAGATTTCCAAAGTTATAACTTTGAAACTTTACGTAAAAGTTTTGTAGATTACATTAGACAAAACTACCCAGAAGACTTCAACGATTATGTTGAATCTTCGGAGTTTATTGCGTTACTTGATGTTATAGCATTTATGGGACAAGCAATCTCATACAGACAAGACTTAAACACACGTGAAAACTTTTTAGACACAGCAGAACGCAGAGACTCAGTTGTGCGTTTAGCAGACTTAGTCAGTTATACACCAAAACGTAACGAGAACTCAAGTGGATTTTTAAAAGTAACAAGTGTTGCCACAACAGAAAATATCACAGATTACAATGGTGTTAATTTAGCAAACGTAAAAGTACGTTGGAATGACTCAACTAATTTGGATTGGCAAGACCAATTTAACACAGTACTAAATGCACTGTTAGTTGATTCACAAAAAATAAACAATCCTGGAAGATCAGCAACAGTGTTAGGCATTGATACAGATGAGTACACAGTTAACTTAGCAAACAATCTACTTCCAGTTATTCCATTTAGTAGCAATGTAAATGGAACTGCAATGAATTTTGAAATTGTCAGTTCTACTACAGCAAACAGTACAAGAGTTTATGAACCTGCTCCAGTTTTAAACGGAGACTTTAATTTCTTATACAGGAATGACAAACAAGGATTTGCATCTGCAAACACAGGTTTCTTTTTCCACTTTAAACAAGGTACACTGACAAACAAAGACTTTACATTGAATGACAGAATTGCAAATAGAAGTGTTGATGTAAATGTGGAAGGTGTTAACAATAACGATGTATGGTTGTATGAATTAAATACAACAACAGGTGAAGTCATAAACGAATGGGAGCAAGTTGAAAACGTTTATGCTCCAAAAACATCACAAACAAACACAAGTGATAAAAAATATTTTAGTGTAACTAGCAGAACAAACGACCAAGTAACATATAACTTTGGCGATGGTGCATTTGCAGATATCCCATTGGGTTTCTTTAGAACATTTGTTCGTGTCAGTAATGGCAGAGAATACACAATTAACAAAAATGATATCACAGGTGTAAGTATTTCTGTTCCATACGTTAGTAGAACAGGAAGAAGTGAAACAGCAACATTCACGATGTCACTTACACAAAATGTAAGCAACGCAAGTAGCAGAGAAACAATCGACGAAATCAAACGTAATGCTCCAGCAAGATTCTACACACAAAATAGAATGGTCAACGGCGAGGATTACAACAATTATCCTTACACTGCTTACAGTAGTATTATTAAATCAAAAGCAATTGCTAGATCAAACATTGGCACAAGTAGACATTTAGATTTAGTTGATCCAACTGGAAAGTATTCCAGTGTTAATACTTTTAATTCGGACGGTGTTATATATCAGGATACTAAACAATCAAGTTTTACTTTTGACTTTGATGACAAAAACGATGTCAACGATGTAATAAGAAATCAAATTGAACCAATACTTGCTGATAGAAGTACAGTTCATTTGTATCACAACGAATACACAAGAAAAGATTTAACTACTATAGATATCAGTTGGAAACAAAGTACAACTACAACAAATACAACAACTGGATATTTTAAAAATTCATCAGGTACACCATTGGCAATATCAAGTTATGCAGGTGGTAATGCACAGTACATTGCTCCAAATGCCTTAGTTAAATTTAAAACTCCGGATGCTGATAGTAACGGTGTTTATTACTTTGATGAAAATAATAGATTAAAACAAAAAGTAGCACTAGATTCAACAGATGTCACAACAATATGGACCAGTGTTAAAAGTGTTGTATTAGATGGAACAAACTTTGGATCAGGCAACGACGATGATGGAGTTGGTCCAGTAGTACTTACAGATTTTGTACCAACTGATGCAGAAGTAGAAGAAGTAATTCCTGTATTCAACACAGACTTGCCAACAGCACTTGAATCAGACATTTTAGATCAAGTAGAACTTTACAATGACTTTGGTTTGGGATATGATGCAGATGCAGGCGAATGGTATATTATTACAAGTACAAACATTGATAAAACAGGTGACTTTGATTTAGCAAACGCACAAGACACAAGTGGAACTGGTATTGATGCCAGTTGGTTTGTAAAACTAACAGCAACAGATAACGTTTACACAGTCACAAACAGAGAACTAAATTATTATTTCAGTAGTGTATTAGAGTCACGTTTTTACTACAACAAAAATGATAAAATATATGATCCAAAAACTGGACAAGTTGTAAACGATTTTGTTAAGGTACTAAAGACAAACACACAACCAGGAAGCAACAATCAATTAAAGACAGATATCAAACTAGACATTGTTGATCAGCCTGTGTTATCAGATGGATTCGTTAATGACTACTTAGTTGAAGTAAGTTACACAGATGATGATTCGGATGGAGTTGCTGATAATCCAGATTTCTTCACAGACATCTCTACTACAAATGGACAAGTATTTTTCCAAACAACTACTGATGCAGATAACTTAGAAAGAGATTTACCACTAGCAAGTGGAACTGTTGAAGCAGACTATAATGAAACAACAGACAGTGAATTAGTATTAACAAGTTATCCAGAAAATCAACTGTTTTACTTTGCTAACGAAACAAACAAGTTTAGAAAATTAGTCGATGGTGAATTAACAGTTGTAACTGATATTGTTTTAAAAACTGGAAGACAAGATTTACAATTCCAATACAGACACAACAGCAGTGAGTCTCAAAGAATTAATCCTGGTTTAACAAACATCATCGATATGTATTTGGTTACAGAAAGTTATTACAACAGTTACAGAAACTATGTTCAAGACACAACTAATACAGTGTTGGAACCAACAGCACCTACAATCAACGAATTGAGCAGTGCTTATGCTGGATTAGAAGATAAGAAAATGTTAAGTGATAACATTGTTATGAACAGTGTTACATTTAAACCATTGTTTGGCACTAAAGCAAGTACAGATTTGAGAGCAAACATAGAAGTTGTAAAAGCACCCAACACTGTAATTAGCGACAGCGAAATAAAGAGTCAAGTAGTAAGTACTATCAACGATTATTTTGATATTGATAACTGGAGTTTTGGAGATACATTTTACTTCTCGGAACTTTCGGCTTACTTACATGAACAATTGGGAACAATAATTGGAAGTGTGGTAATTACACCAAAGGATACAAGCAAGAGTTTTGGAAATTTGTATGAGATAAAATCGGGTGCAAATGAAATTTTTGTAAATGCGTTAACAGTTAACGATGTTGTAATTGTTAAGAACTTGAGTCAAAGTACTTTAAACGGATAATAGCAAATGGCAAGAAATAGATCAGTAGATTTTTTACCTGAGATTTTTAAAACAGATCCCAATAAGGAATTTTTATCCGCAACACTTGACCAACTCACACAAGAACCCAAATTAAAACAAGTACAAGGTTACATTGGTAACAAGTTTAAAGGTGGCGTAAAAACAAACGACACTTACTTGACTGAACCAACAATTGAAAGAGCAAACTATCAATTAGAAACTGGTGTTGTTTTTAATGATGAGAACAACGATGTTCAACAAGCAATAACATATCCAGAAATTATCGATGCACTTAAAACACAAGGTGCAAATGTCACACGTCACGATAGACTTTTTAGTAGCGAAGCATACAGTTGGAGTCCGTTAATTGATTTAGATAAATTTATCAATCATACACAATACTACTGGATGCCTAATGGCCCAGACAGTGTTGACGTTCAAGCAACAGAAATAGATTTCACAGACACATATGTAGTAACCGAAGAGGACAACTATTACAGTTTTGATGGCATTGCAGGTGAGAATCCAACATTAACATTGGCACGTGGCGGAGAATATACCTTTCGAGCAGATTCAGAAAAGTTCTATATACAAACAGAACCAGGAACAAGTGGTACTAAAGCCTCTACACCAAATGTAAGTACAAGAGAAATTAATGGCGTCACAAACAACGGTGGTGGAAACATTACCTTTGCTGTGCCAGAAGCATCTGCACAACAGTTTTATCATGATTTAACTAAAGTAACAAATGTCGATTTGGCAACCTTCTCAAGATTTGATTCTATTAATGGTGCAGTATTAAGCAACTTAAAAACAATCGATGGTGTATCTGATTTAAACGGTAAGACAATTATATTCCTAGACAAAACAGCAGGTGATAGTGCAGACTTGGGTTGGCAATATTTAGATTTGTTTGAATCAAATGATGGATTCGAATCAGATGCAATGGATGAGCCAACATATATTGATTCACAAGCAGACAGATACAGCGTCTACAAAATCCAATATCTAACAAGTGGCGATAGTACTGTTTTGAAACTTGTCAAAATTAAAGCAATCAACAAACACGAAAAATTCGATATCAACTATGGCAATACGTATGCTGGTTTAACTTTTTATAAAAATTCAGCAGGATACTTTGATGAAGTTCCTGTGTTGACTGCATCGGCAACAAAATTGTATTATCAAGATGCCACAAATGCCGATAGATTTGGTATTATAAATTTAGTAGACAATGTTGAAAATGTAGAACTAAATGTTGATGAAGATATTGTTGGAAAAGCAACTTACACAAGTCCCAATGGTGTTCAATTTACAAACGGATTAAAAGTTGTCTTTAGAGGAAATGTAGAACCAGAAACTTACAGTGAAAAAACATACTGGGTTGAAGGAGTAGGCACAAGTATTGTTTTGATACCAACTGAAAATTTAATAACTCCGGAATCGTTTACAGAAAGCGAAACACAACCGTACGATAGTTTGGGGTACGATTCGAGTAGTTTTGATTCTGCACTTAATTCTCCTATAGGAATTGATTACTTTACAATAAACAGAGCGAGTAATGATCTAAATGCTTGGACCAGAGGAAACAGATGGGTTCATAAACAAGTCATTGAAAAAACTGCCGAGTACAATAAAACAACTCCTGTATTCGATAATGATAATAGAGCGGCAAGACCTATTATAGAATTTAAACCTAACTTAAAACTTTTCAACTACGGTACAGAAAGTTTGGGTTCTGTAAACATTATTGATTTAACAGAGACAGATGCTTTAAGTAATGTCAATGGTGCCGCAAGTCACGAATATGACAGTTATCAAGTTGTTGACGGAACAAAAATTATTTTTGCAAATGATTCAGATCCTGATGTTAAAAATAAAATTTACACTGTTGAGTTTGTAGACTTACAAGATGATGGCACAGAAGAAATTAGATTAGTTGAACACACAACAAATATATTAACAGATCAATTAGTTGTTGTAGAAAATGGAACAACACAACAAGGTAAAGTTTATCATTACAATGGCACAAGTTGGATTGCTTCTCAACAAAAAACAAAACTAAATCAAGCACCGCTGTTTGACATTTACGATACAAATGGAAAAAGTTTCAGCGATACTGCTACATATAAGAGAACAACATTTGCAGGTACTAAAGTTTTTGCTTACGGTGTAGGAACAGGATTAGATGATGCTACATTAGGTTTTCCTTTGAAGTATCTCAGTATTGATAATATTGGCGATATTGTTTTTGAGAATCATTTATACACAGATACTTTTACATATGACATCACTGATATCAAAAAGAATATATCCGATGGCTTTGTGAGAAAGTACAGTGATAGAACTACATACACAAACGAAATTGGATGGACTACACATATTGATGAATATGTAGATGACCAAGTGTTTAATTTCACATACAACGGAACAAGTTTAATCCTTGATGTGATATTAAAAAGTAATTTAAATACTCCAAATATAAAAGTTTATATCGATGGTAAGTATTGCCCAAGCAGTGATTACACTGTTACTGAAAGTTTAGCAGACAACACAACAACTGTGACATTCGACATAGAAGTCACAACAGGTGCAGACATTTATGTAACAGCAATAAGTGATCAAAAGAGTCAAGTTGCTTACTACAGTATCCCATTCAACTTGGAAAACAATCCATTCAACGAAAATTCAACAGAATTTACGTTGGGTACTGTGAGAAACCATTACATTGAAATGGGACAAAACTTAATGAACCTAACTGGCGACATCAGTGGATCAAATAACAGTAGAGATTTACCCAACATTGAAAAGTATAGTAGAAACATCATTCAAAATAGTTCTCCTGTAATTCCATTAGCAAAATTTTTACACAGCGACAAGTTTGATTATTTTGCAAGTTTAGACTTTGCTAGTAACGCCTATGAAAAGTTTAAATTAAAAATTATTGATTACGTAAACAAAAATGACACGTATGATATGATTGCGTGTGATGTATTAGACGCGGCACTCAAAGAAATTAACATCGGTAAAAACAGTTTAAATGCCTATTACAAGAGCGATATGTTACCTGGAGCAACAACTCCAACTACAACCAAATACACAGTAACAGCAATCACAACTACAACATTTAATACTGAAGAAGTATATGATTTTACACAAGCAAATGGTAAAGCAATATTAGTATATATTAATGGAGTAATATTAACCAAAGACGAAGATTACACAGTCAGCACAGACAGTGCTAACATCACTGTAACAAAAACTTTAGCAGTTGGTGATGTGGTAACAATTAAAGAATATGATACAACTGTTGGTTCTTATGTTCCTAATACTCCATCTAAGATGGGATTACATCCAGTGTATGTTCCTAAAAAGTACACAGACAATTCATACACAACAGCAACTGAAGTTATACAAGGACACGATGGAAGCATCACAGTTGCTTACGGTGACTCACGTGATGATGTGTTATTAGAATTTGAAAACAGAATTTACAACAACATCAAAGTTGCAAGTGACAACTTGATTCCAATTATTGAGAGTGATGTTATTCCTGGTAAGTTTAGAACAACAGACTACACAGACGAAGAAGTAACAAGTATCTTAAGTGTCAGTTTCTTAAAATGGTTAGCATCTAATAGACTTGAATACAAAACACAAGACTACAATGCCGCAAACGAATTTACTTGGAACTATACAACTGCTGGAAGTATATTAGATGGAACAGCATTGAAAGGTCATTGGAGAGGAGTTTACAAAAACTATTACGACACAGATACTCCACACACAACACCTTGGGAAATGTTAGGCTTGAGTAAAAAGCCTACGTGGTGGGAAGATGAATATGGACCTGCTCCTTATACCAGTGGTAACTTGGTATTGTGGGAAGATTTAGAAGCAGGAAGAATCAAAGATCCAAGCAACACAAGAATAGACACAAGATATGCTCGTGCTAACTTGACTGATGTTATTCCTGTTGACACAGCAGGAAATTTAAAAAGTCCATTTGAAGCAATAGTAAACAACTACAACAGTGTAGACTTTAAAAAGAGTTGGGTGTTTGGTGATCAAGGACCAACAGAAACTGCATGGCGTAGATCAAGTTCTTATCGTTTTGCTTTACAAAGATTATTTGCGTTAACTAAACCAGCAAAATATTTTGCTCTGAATATAGACAGAGATTTATACAAGTACGATGATACTATTGGACAATACTTGTGGGATGGAAGATATAGATTAAACGCAACTGAAGTTGTGACACAAAAAGAAGACCAGCCGAAACACAGTTACACAAATTGGGTTGCAGACTATCACAACAACAATGGATGCGAATGTATTGAGATTAGTCAAGAACTAGCAAGAACTGATGTGAGACTTTGCTACAGAATGGCATCGTTTACAGACAAGAGTTACTTAAAGATATTCACAGATAAAAGTAGTCCTGATAGTTCAAACACAGGATTACAGATTCCTGATCAAAATTACAAGTTATTGTTACACAAAAATATGCCACTGGCTGAATTACAGTTTAGTTCAGTTATTGTTCAAAGAACAGCAGATGGATACAGTGTATATGGACACAGTAAGACACAACCATATTTTGAAATTTACAGAAGTGTAACAACTGCAAATGGATATGCAATTGGCGATTACATAGTCCCAACAGAATTTAAAAACACAGTTACAACAGTTCCATATGGATACGTGTTTACCAGCAAAGGTGCTGTTGTTGACTTCCTAGCAAGTTATGGTGCTTTCCTTGAAGACAAAGGAATGGTATTTGACGATACAGAAAATAGCACATCTCTAAATTGGGGACAAATGGCAGAAGAGTTTCTTGCTTGGTCTGGACAAGATTGGGGTACAGGTGCAATCATTAATTTAAATCCAGGTGCTATAAGTTTACAGTTCAACAAAGCATTATCAATTGTAGATGATATCACAAAGAACAATATCGATGCACTAGATCAAAATGGATTGCCATTATTAAAAGAAGATTATGCCATAACACGTCTGGATAATTCATTTAGAATTCAAACAGTTAACAACAAGTCAATTAATTTATTAAAAATTAAATCTATCAGTTACGAACATTTATTAGTATTAGATAACACAAGTATCTTTAACGATTTAATTTATCAACCTGTCACAGGATTAAGACAACAGCGTCTACGTGTTGTTGGCTTTAATACATTCGAATGGAATGGACAGTTAGATGCACAAGGCTTTATTTTAAATCAAGACAATGTTGAAGATTGGAAACAAGACACTTACTACACAATGGGTAGTATTGTTAAGTACAAGAATTCTTACTGGAGCAGTGTTAAGAAACTAGAACCAAAAGAGACATTTGAATTTGGCGACTGGAGAAAAATTAATTACGAAGACATCAAGAAAGGATTGCTTCCTAACGTTGCCAACAAGGCAGGACAAATCAGAGAATACTATAACAAGAAAACTACTAACTTAGAATCAGATGTTGATCTACTTGCTATGGGCTTACTTGGATACAGACCAAGAGATTATTTAAGCACACTGGATGATGTCAGTAGAGTCAATTTCTATACAAGATTTATTGCTGAAAAAGGTACAACATTAAGTGCAGATGTATTCAAGAATGTTGAGTTAGACAAACAAGTCACAGACTATGATATATTTGAAAACTGGGCAATCAAAGAAGCAACATTTGGTAACAGCGATAACAGAGTTTATGTTGAATTAGAATTAGAAAAGTCTAAACTTGAGAGTAATCCTACATTAGTAGAAGTTGTTGAAGATCAAAGTTCTATCACAGTTGTTAATGGAACCACAGTTGATACATCATCGATAACAGCAGACACAACAGAGCACACAGCAGACCCAGATAGAGTTGTTGAAGTTGTTAGAACCCCAAGTACTAAGAAACATCAAGTTATCAATGTAAGCGACATTTATGCTCAGTCAACTACACATACTAACAGTGATATATTCCCAATTAGAACTACACAGTTAACAGATACTAATTTACCAACTGCTGGTTTTGTGAATACAAATGATGTCGATATAGCATTGTTTGAAAAAACAGATCTAAATGGCACTAGTGGAATTGTTTTCTTGAATCAAGTCGAAGATGGAACAACTATTTGGGTTGCAAAAGACAACGTTTACAATTGGAATGTTTACAGAGCAGAACAAGTCGCAAACATAAAGTCTATCACAGAGAATGACACAGGTGTGTTGACTGTTGTATTTTATGACGCACACGAATTAGCAACTAACGAATGGTTAGTGATACAAGACTTAAGTACTGAAGTAAACGGTGCTTACAAAGTAACCAAAGTAAACAGCACGACAGAAATTGAAATTTCTAACACAATTGAATCAGCATATGTCCAAGTAACAGCAGATGCCAATGTAGTTACATCTGATTCTGGATTATACAGTGCAGACCATACAACAGGAAGTGTATACAGATTGGTAAGTGTTAGAGCAGAATCATATACAGATTTAAGTAGTGGTTATTTCTCTACATTAGCAGATGATTCGTTGGCTTGGGTCGATAACAATGCAGACGGTAAGCCAGCAGTTTATAAAAAGACAAGTGGAGATTGGACGCAATACAGAGTACAACAAGATGTTGTTGATACAAAACTAATTAGTAAGGCATTGATATATGACAAAACAACAGAAGTAACTGATGTAGATTTAGACTATATAGATCCATTAAATGGTAAATTGTTGGGTGATGCTCAAGAAAATATCGATTACATTACTATACAAGATCCAGCCATATACAATTACGATACAAGCCTAACTGGAGTTGTATGGGCAGAACAACACGTTGGCGAAATTTGGTGGGATATTTCAAACACAAGATTCCTTGATTACTATGCAAGTGATGAAAACTATGCAAGTAAAAATTGGGGTACACTGTTTCCTGGAAGCACAGTAGATGTTAGACAGTGGGTTAAAAGTTCTTTACCACCATCAAAGTATACAGGTGTTGGTACTGTAGTTGATGCAACAAAGTACACACAAGTATCAAAAGTTAATTCAGCAAATACAATTACACAAAATTATTACTTCTGGGTAACTGGCGTTGACAGTATTCAAAACAATAAGACATTGAGTTTGAATAATATAAAGACTTATATTTCTACACCAACTGCATCGGGAATACCGTATGCGGCATTTGTAGATAGAAGTACAGTGGCACTTTACAACGCAAACAAATATATTCTTGATGGAATACTACACATCTCTTACGATAAAACAGAAAGTAAGAACAGTGTGTTTAACGAATTTAAGTTAATCAAGAAAAACAACAAAAACAGTTTCTTAAGCGACAATACTTATTTAAAACTACAAGACAGTTTAATCGGTGGTAACAAAGTTGGTTTATCAGTTCCTGATAAAACACTCACACCAGTGAGTAGAGTAGGTGTTGGATTTAGGCCAAGACAGTCTATGTTTGTTGATAGATTTTCGGCATTAAAGTCATACTTAACTTATGTAAACAGTGTACTTGAACAACATATTATTTCAAACAACAAAGACTTTACACAACTCAACAAAGCAGAAGCAATGCCCGGAGAGTCAAGTGGTCAATGGGATAAGAAAGTAGCAGACTTAGATGAATTAGGATATCAAAATTTATTAACAGTTGCAGTTGGATACAAATACTTAGTGGAAGTTGACAGCGACAATCAAAGTGGTTGGAGTATATACGAAGTTGTTTCTGGACCTGCATTACAACTGATAAAAGTTCAATCTTATGACACAACACGCAGTTGGAGTTATGTTGATTGGTACAAAGATACTGCGGCCCAAAACGCAATATTTGAAGCAATTGTTGATGACACATCTAAATTAACATCAGTAACAGTTGCTGACAGCAAGTACATCAAAGTAAACACAAACAGCGACGGTAAATTTGAAGTGTATCAATACACTGATGGAAATTACGAACGTGTTGGTTTAGAAGATGGAACAATAGCATTTAACAGTAGTATTTGGTCTGGACAATCTACGCAAGATAATATCACAGTTGACTCAAGTTTATTCACTGCAGACAACATTTACAACAGAGCAAGTGCCGGCACAGGCGGAAATGAATTACGTAATATTATCAAAGCGATCAATGAAGATTTGTTCACAGGCGATTTATTAATAGAACGTAACAAAGCATTAATGGTTGTGTTTGATTATATTTTATCTGAACAACAAAACATAGACTGGTTAACTAAAACAAGTTTCATTGACATTGAGCAAAAAGTCAGAGACCTAGCACAATACACAACATACAAAAAAGATGATCAAGAGTTTTTACAGAATTATATCAACGAGAGTAAGCCTTATCATACTGCAATCAAAGAATTTTTATTGAAGTACAGTGGAACAGATCAGTACAATGCAGATACATTAGACTTTGACTGTCCTGCATATTATGATACAACCTTTGGAAAATATATTAGTCCTGTTTTGGATTACGATGGGGTTGTATTAAAGTCAGATCAAAGTAACTTCGATGATGATGGAGTTGGACTCAAGGAAACAAATTACAACATCTGGGAATTAGATCCGTGGGATAATTGGTACAACAATAGACTACTAGATGTTAAGAGTTTTACAATTATAAATGCTGGTACTGGTTATACAGAAGTTCCTAAAGTTATTGTCACAGGTGGTGGAGCAACTACACAAGCAACTGCAACTGCTAGAATTAACAACAGTGGAAACATAATTGAGATTAACTTGGTTACAAATGGTGAAGGATATTCATCAACACCAACTGTAACAATTGAAGGCAACGGTACAGGTGCAATAGTAACACCTGTCATGCAAAACCGATTGGTACGTAACGTTGTTACAACATTAAAGTACGATAGATTAGAATACGATTACACAGTTGTTGATTGGACAAAGAATACAACACTGAGAACAACCATAGACGATACAAGTGTAACTGTAGACGCAGATACATTAACAGTTGATTCTTATGATACAGTTTATGACGCAGGACAATTGGTACGTCATGAAAATAAAGTTTACACACACAATGTAACTAGAGCATTTAAATCTAAGTTCTTACTAGACGACTTCACTATTGCAGATTCAAGCACACTATCTTCTACTGATAGAACAATGGGTTACTACACACCTACTGTAAATATGACAGGATTAAATTTACCAATGTTAATTGATGGTGTTGAGTATCCAGGTGTATTAGTTGATGATGTAGACTTCACAGATACAACAACTGTATTAGATGCAGAACTCAAGAGTTCATTTGGAAACACATATTTAGGCACAAGCACAGAAGATATATTAACAGAAGGCGGTGCGTTTATCGATGAGTACTCAAGTCATAGTCCGGAAGAATTAATTCCAGGTGCAATGTATGACACAGTTGATATCAAAGTTCACACACGTCCTGGTTACGATTATCAAGACAACGGTCATGGATTTGCGGCAGACTATATAAGACATAGATACACAACTGCTGGATCAAATACATTCTCATTTGCAAATGTAGTAGAGCATCCAATTAAATTAATTGTTATAAATGGAACCACTGGTCGTAGATTACACGTAACAGAAGACTACACAGTTGATTGGGTAAACAAAACAATCACAGTCATAGCAAATGCTTTTGATCAAGACACTATACAAATTAACGTTTACGAAATCGGCGGCGGTAACCAATTGTACAGAAACACTTATGTTGGTACAGACTTTACAACAGATTTAGATATTCCTGTTGCGGCACAAGAAATTTATGAGATCGTTATATTAGTAAACGGTGTGAGATTAACCAGTGGATTTTCATCTACAGCAGATGGTAAGTTAACTGTGGATAATACACTTACTACAGCAGACTCTACAGTCTCAGTTGACAAAGTATCAACTGTTGAAAATTCAATCACAACTATTTCGTTTACACAAAACTACAGTGCAAGTGACTTTATTTCAATAACAGTATTTGGATTTGATGGTGAAAATTACGATTGGAGTTATCCAATTAACACACATTATGATCCTTACACAGCAGACACAGAGAATGATATAACCGCTGATAGTACAGAACTAAGAGTAGATCAAGTTGGATTTGATGTAGGTGCAGATGTGTATGTTGGTGGTAGAAACAGAATGTGTGCTATTGTTGAAAACAGTGGATTTAGATTGAGACCACCAGAGGCAAAACGTTATACAGGTGATGGAACTGAAACAGACTTTAGATTACCAACTACAGGCGACATAGATCACACACTAGTTTCAAACAGTGAGATAGTTGTATTTGTCGGCACAGAGAGACAAACACTATCAACTGATTACACAGTAATAACAGTCGTTGATGGCAGTGATACATACAAAGAAGTAAGTTTCACTACAGCACCAACTAGTGGAAGTATCATAGATGTATACACAACACACTCCGCAGAATACACATTTAGTGATGCAGGTATTGTACAAATTAAACCAAGTGTTGGTTTAGTTGGAACTGATCACATAGAAGTAACAACATTTAATGACACAGATCAACAAGATATGTTAACAAATGTATTTGTTGGTCCCACTACAGTTACAACTCCTATTATAGAATTGTTTGACAGTGGTGCATTTGATACAGTTAGTTTTGATTATGTTAGTACATCTGCAAGTGACACTAACTTGTTTGATGTGGGCAGAGATATTTCAAACGACAATAGACTATGGGTAACTGTCAATGGTGAATTCTTATTGGCAGATGCAGATTATTATGTTTCAGGAAGCAATGTTCTTGTTGGCGGGGACCTTTTATCTCCAACTGATGTAGTCGTTATTACAAGTTTCACAAGTAACCTGGTTCCAGATGCAATCAGTTTTAGATGGTTCAAAGATATGAATGGTAATGTAGCAATGTATAAGATGGATGATTACCACATAGAGAAATTAAAGTATGACGTCACAGCAGATGCTGATATTATGTATTTGGAAAACACTGCCAATATGCCAGTTCCAAACTTGACACTTGGAAACTTTGGTATTGTAATGATAGGTGCAGAACGTGTCACATACAGAGAATTAGACACAGTCAATCACACAATAAGTGGATTGCGTAGAGGTACTGCTGGCACAGCCGCGGCACCACACACAAAAGGTACATCAGTGGAAGACTTTAGTAGAAAACACTTCATTGAAAACACAGAAAAAGAGTCAACTACATTAGACAGTGTCACTAGTACAACAAGTTATGAAGGTGATAAGATTTGGTATGCAAGTGGAGCCACTACTGCAAGTAATGGCATAGCACTACAAAACCAAACAACTACACAAGCAACATTTATTAAAAACGTAGATATTTAAATGCATAAATAGTGCTATGAAGGAAGATAAGAAAACACAAAAACCTAAACCAAATGAAGCAGGTGCAATAAGTGTTGAGGCACATTTAAAAATATTTGATCCAAATACTGAGCAAGTATTTGTTAATAAAAGAAGTTAATTATGAAAGAAACAGCAAAACCAACAGTTGAAGGATTTTTAAAAATATTTGATCCAGCAACCAACGAAATATTTTTTGAAGGTTCAAACGCAATACACTTTGAAAATATGTCAGAGTCTTTGGCACAGAGTTTGTCTAACAAAGACTTGGGTTACATATATCAAATGTCGTTTGGTAACGGTGGAACATCAGTTGATCCAACAGGAACTATAACATATCTTCCAGCAAACACAACAGGACAAAATGCAGATTTGTATAACGAAACTTTTCAAAAAGTTGTTGATGATAATTCATTAACAAACACAGATACATCTAGAAACAATTTAACTGTGTTACATACTTCTGGAAAAGTTTATACAGATATTTTAGTCAGTTGTTTGCTTGATTATTCGGAACCAACTGGACAACAAGCATTTGATAATTCAACAGATTTAGATGGAGAATATGTATTTGACGAATTAGGTTTAAAAACCTGGAACGGATCAGCAAGTGATCTGAGATTAATTACACACGTTGTATTTCATCCAGTACAAAAAGCATTAAACAGGCAAATACAAATCGATTATACAGTTCGTATACAAACACTTACGAACCTTAGCACAACATAGAGGGAGATATGGCTTACGAAGTTAACTTTACAAACGGAACAGTAGCAAAACTCGTAGAGGACGGTATAACCGACAGCACATACAGTGTTAAGTTAGTTGGTAAAAACGTCACTGCATACGGAGAGACATTTGCTGAAAACTTTATTAAATTATTAGAAAACAGTGCCAACAACACAGCACCCACAAACCCAGTTGAAGGTCAACTTTGGTTTAATACAAACAGTGTTGCTGTTGATAGTATTGCACCTAATTCAATTGGTGTTTATGATGGTACTAAATGGAAAGCATTAGGCGGTGCAACAGTACAAAGCACACAACCATCAAGTCCAGCAGACGGTGATTTATGGTACGATACAACTAACAAACAATTAAAAGTTTACAGCGGTACTGCGTGGGATGTTGTAGGTCCTGAATACAGTTCAGTTGATGGTAAAAACGGAGCAATCACAGAAACAGTTGAGGATACATTAGGCAATAATCATATTATTACAAAAATTTACTCAGCAACAGAAGGTGCTCCTGGTTCTACACAAGTTGTAGCAACAGTCAGTAAAGATGCAGAATACACATTAGCAGTAGCAGATCAATTTACAGGATTCACTGGTACTATTAAACCGGGTATTCAATTATCAAGTTCAATTGGTAGTGTTAAATTCCATGGAGAAGCAACAAGTCTAAGTGGATACGATGAAACAGATTTTTTAAGTAGTACAACAAACGATACCACAGCAGGAACACTAGGTGTTTTAAATGATGGCGGTATCACAGTTGGTGCTAGTTCAGATTTAACAGTGACTGTTAGCACAGATGATGTAGTTATTAAGAACAACACATCAGATGGTGACATAACAATTGGTGTCAACGATGGCGGAACCCCAACTACAGTAATTACAATTGACGGTGCTACAGCAACAGCAAGAGTAAACGCCGATCCAAGTGCAAACTTAGGTATTGCTACTAAACAATATGTAGATACAGCAGAAACAGATGCAGTTACAACAGCAAACAACTACACAGACACGGAAATCACATCGTTGATTGACAGTGCTGGTGCCGGTTACCAAACATTAGGTGACATTGAGACAAGTGTGGGAACTGTATCAAGTGCAAGTACAAGTGGGTTAGCACTTAAATTAGATAAAGCAGGCGGAACAATGACTGGTGCGTTAACATTAAGTGGAGCACCAACGGCAAGTTTACACGCCGCAACAAAAGATTATGTTGACACACAAACAAGTGCTGTCACACCAGCCGCAGGAACAAACGGTTATGGAACAAGAACTGTAAGTTCGTCTGCACCAAGCGGTGGTTCCGATGGCGATGTATGGTATAGAATTTAATTATGACATTATACGTTAAAGATTCTGGATCTTGGGAAACTGCTACAGAAGTCTATATTAAAAAAGACAGTGTGTGGACAAGATGTAAAGAAGTTTACATAAAAGAGAATGGCCAATGGAAATCTCTTTTATTTGAAGCCGCAACTCAAAGCATTACAACTACAGGCACAGGATCATTTGATGTCCCCCAAGGTGCCTATCGAGCAATTGTAACAATTGCTGGCGGTAACGGTGGACGAGGTGGCGACGACACGCACACACCAGGTAGCGGTGGAAAGGGAGCAGAACTGACTATTGTATTAGATGTTGAACCTTTTACAACTTTTACATATGATATAGGCCAAGCAGGCGCCGATGGTGTTGATGGCCGTGGTAGTGCCGCGGGAGGAACCGGTGGCTCTGGATACTCATCCGGTGGTAATGGCGGCCAAGCAGGTCCGTATGGATCATCCGGTGGCGGTGGCGCCGGTGGAGGATCTACAGCAATCACAGATCCTGATGGAAATCTCTTAGTTATTGCCGCAGGTGGCGGCGGTGGCGGTGGAGCCGGTAACGAACACTATATGGGAAGCAGTGTAGTTAATGGTAAAAACGCAACATATATTTCTGATGGATACGATGGGAATATTTTTGTAGGAGATCCAACAGCAGGCGAACAAGGAAGAGATTGTCAAGCGGCAGACGGTGGAGCCGGTGGTGGTGCAGGAGCAGGTGTAAAAAGAGATTTGAGTGAACCGGGGTGGCCCAACAATGTCAGAGGAGCATATGCTGGGTTGTATGCCGCTGAAACTAGATGTGGACCAGGGTGCTTTACAGATTGGGCTCATTACGATTCAGATGGACAGGGTGGCCAAGGTGGATTTAGTTATTACAATAGAGACTTTGTCAAAGATGTTGATACTGGTTTAAACACCGGTACAGATGGCAGTATAAACATAACTTGGCTACAAGATAGATTTTAAAAAAAGGTAAATATACATAATATAAATTTGTAAGAATTATGGCATACACAATTAATAAAACAAATGGATCAGTTTTCGCCACTATTGCAGATGGAACAGTAGACACGTCTAGTTCTATTTCTATTATTGGAAGAAACTATTCGGGATACGGTGAATTTTTAGGTGAAAACTTTATCAAGTTGTTAGAAAATCATTCTAACGCATCGGCACCGTCTGCTCCACTAGAAGGTCAATTGTGGTATGACTCAACAAACAATATTTTAAAAGTTTACAATGCTACTGAATTTAAACAATTAGCACACGTAAGTGTTGGAACAACAGCACCTACAACAAGTTTAGTAAGCGGCGATTTATTTTATAAAACAAGTACACAACAATTATATGCGTACGATGGTTCAAGTTTTGAACTTATTGGTCCAACAGTTGGTAGTTCTACACTAACAGGTGACCAAGATTTAAACGGTAATGATATTATTGGAACTGGTGATATTAATATCACAGGTACAGTTACAGCAACAGGTGGTTTTAGTGGAACAGCAACAGACTCAGATTCATTGGGTGGAGTTGCCGCGGCAAACTATCTAAGAAGTAATGCTAACGATACTACATCGGGTACACTAGGTGTATTAAACGATACAGGTTTAGCAGTTGGTGTTGATTCAGACTTTACTGTGACAGTCAGTAGTAGTGATGTTACATTAGCAAATGCTACATCAGACGGTGACATTATTTTTAGTGTTAACGACGGCGGTACACCAACAACAGCAATGACTATTGATGGTGCTACAACATTAATTACTATCACAGGTGATCCAACAGCGGCACTGGGTGTTGCTACTAAACAATATGTAGATTCGCAAGTGAGCAGTGGAGCATATTTAAACCAAGATGGATCTAACGCATTAACAGGTGACTTATTGCCTGATATCAATAACACAACAGACTTGGGATCAACAACAAAAGTATTCCAAGAAGTACACGCAACAACGTTTTACGGAACAGCAACAGAGGCTCAATATGCGGACGTGGCAGAACGCTTCCACGCAGACATGGTCATGGAACCAGGAACAGTTGTTGAAATGGGTGGAATTCATGAAATTACATCCGCAGTAGAAGAATTAACAGAAAAAGTGTTTGGAGTAGTATCAACTAAACCAGCACATTTGATGAATGCAAGAGCAGGAACCAATGAAACACATCCAGCAATTGCAATGAATGGAAGAGTTCCAGTGAAAGTTACTGGAATTATTCACAAAGGTGATCGACTAGTTTCGGCAGGTAATGGTTTGGCACGTGCGGCTAACACCGATGAAATAACTGCTTTTAACGTTATAGGAAGATCTTTAGAAAACAAAGACACAGAAGGCGAGGGAACAGTCGAGGCAATAGTGAAGATCAACTAAGATCTAACGCCGAGTATAATACTTGACGTGTTGAATAACTAAAACTATAGGAAACAAACAAAATGGCATATGCACAAGGCGGTACAATTGAAGACGGACACTATAATGGGTTCGCAACTTCGATAAACAATATTTGGGGGTCAGGATCAGGTAACACGGGTTACGGTAACGGTTCTGATATAAGTTCAGTAAGTGCGGGAGCAAGTGTAACTGCTACACAATGGGAATCATTGTTGAGTAGATTAGAATCAATTGCGTCACACCAAGGCACTTCTGGTGTATCATTTAGTACAGTAAGTGCTGGTGATACAATTACATATTTAAGTGATTTACAAACTGACATTAACTCTTGTACAACTAACAGAGGTAATGCGGCAACACAAGGTTCTGCTATAACAGGCAGTAGTAACAGAACAGGTTCGTGGAACGGATGTTTGACATTTACAGCAACTTGTACTTTTTCAAGTGCGGCAAATGCCAGATACTTTTTCAATGCAGGTGGATTATTAAAAGTAGACTTTACTAACCAAGGCGGTGGATCCAAAAACAAGGATACTGCGTGGGGTAACT
>Ga0255772_10001931_pt1 | contig 20435 bp, 32 predicted proteins | sample 071ome_34_FD_179970 | JGI IMG/M metagenome (GOLD analysis project Ga0255772, IMG submission 179970) | Coastal salt marsh microbial communities from the Groves Creek Marsh, Skidaway Island, Georgia - 071411BT metaG (version 2) | ecosystem: Environmental > Aquatic > Marine > Intertidal zone >...
CCAACCTGAAGTTTGACAAGGTCAAAGGCAAGTTGCGTGAGCACTTGAGTGCGTTAGAATCACGCTGCCACTATATGGACCTTACCATTGACACAGAGCGTGACAAGATGTTGCGCATCAAGCAGGTGGTTCAGGACGGTATGCTCCAAGACTACGCACTTGATCAAGAAGTCAAAGACGAGATTGTCGACTTCGTAGATGTCAATAAGAATCGCCTTAGAGAGCTGTCACTCAGAACAGTGCTCAAGGTAGCAGACTTGGCCAAAGCATTTCCCACAAAATGGGAAGCGATGGCTGAGAACACTGTGATGCGTAGAGCATAGCCCTCACGCTCCGCACACAGTTCAGAGCAACGACCGCCCTCATCGTTGCTCAAGGGAAGAAGGCCGTTAGAAGCCGGATCCCTAAGGTAGTTGGATAGAGCACGCCCTCACGCTCTTCCAACACACGTAGCCCGGGTCGGACATGCCCTCGTCCAATGGCCCGGGCTTTTTTTTGGTTGACAAACAGCACAAGCGATCATATACTGTAATCATGTTAGAGAAAATGTTAGAACAATATCAGACCATGACCTTAGATGAGATCTTCCATGAGATTGATCGACTAGAGTCGGACAACGATCTTACAGAGCCGCAGAAGAATACATGCTGGCAAGAACTCAATCGCATACTGAATTGCAGGCATAATCAAGATAATCCAGACATGCCGTGCTAAGTCATTGATTTTCAAAGGAATCTTTTTGGTTGACAAAAGCTGCATCAGATCATATACTGTATATAACAGTTAGGGCAAAGGGTAAACAAATGAAACGCTTCTTAATAGACACCGCCAGCAACACAATGACAGCAGCCTGCATTGCAGGTGTATTACTGTGTGGGGCCGCTACACAAGCCAAAGCAGGACCTTCAGAACACGAACTGAAGAACATGCTCAAAGCTGTGGTCATAGGTGCAGTTGTCAAAGAAGTATTCTACAATGGAGAGCGCGGCAGAGGCTTAGGTGCTGCCAATCCATACGGTTCAGAGTACAATCCAATCAACGAACGACACCGTCCAGGCTATGCCGCAGGAGCAAATGATCCTCGTGTGGTGTGTGGCACTAAGGTGATCCGCCACCAGAATTATGCTGAGCAGGTCAAAGTAAACTGTTTTGGGCAAGTTCTTTCTACTCGTATTATTCGTAGATAATTTGCCAAAAGGGGTTGACATCTCCCCAAAAGGTGTTATAATGTACTAACACTTAGAGATAAGTGTAATTTTAAAACTTAGGCCTAAGGAGGCACAATATGTCATTTACTACTATCACAACTAGCCAGAAGGTTTTTCTTGAGAACTATCTTCGTGGCACTGGTAAGACTTTGACTGCCGCTGATGCGAACGCTCGCTTCGGTATTCAGAATCTTCCAGCACGTATGAGCGAGTTCCGTGAGCATGGCTTGAATGTCCGTGTTGACACTAGCTCAGTAGGCACTGCTCGTTATGCAGTATCCGCACGTGATGTTAACGGTAGTCGTGCAAAGAAATTTGCATAACACCTTAATTTAATCTAAAAAAGGGGTTGACAAATGTCGCCCCTTTTGCTATTATATAAACATAAGTTAAACAAAGCGAGGGCAAACGCAATGGCAAATTCAAGAGATATCGCACTAGAGCTTGTTGAGAACGGCATCGTATCAGCAGAGTCAATGCTGATGGCTTGCCTCAAGTATATGTCAACAGATGATGTTGAGGATATGCTTGACTGCAACGAGTGGAGCGAACGCTTCTTTGACGAAGATGATGGGCAGCCTACCTGGGAACAGGAGTGGGCAGACTTTGGTGAGGAGTACTAAGATGAGCAAATACGAAGCAATAGAACGCTTGGAGCAGATCCAAGAAGAACTCTCAGCACTGGGCCAAGAGGCTGCTGAACTTTTCCAAGAGCACTTTCCCAGCTTGCACGACACCGGTGATGCATACGGTGCATTCACGTTTGGCTCTAGCTGGAACTCATATGACACAACCCTAGAGAGCTTGATTGAATCAGCTCAGAAAGAAGAAGAGTACTCATGACCCATGTGTTTTTCCAAAAGAACGACAATTTCGAAACCGTAGAGCAGTTCGATAGTGATCAGTTCATTGTAGAGATTGCGTTCGCACCCGATGACACCCAGTTGGATCTATTGTTTGACACAGACGACGACGGCTATCCACAGCTGGTAGCCAACATAGAACAAGGTGTGTGGCAACATATGATCTGTAGAGTACGAGCTCTATACGATGACAAGGTCATGGGCGAATCATATTTGGGATCTGTGATCTCAGCATCACCTCAAGAGTGGCTGGATGAGAGTCAGGATGTTGTGGATGATATGGTGCGAGAAGCAGTAGATCAAGCCCGTGGTGAAGCTGTTCGTATGCTGGAGATCCTCAAACAGGACTTCCTAGGCGCCAAATTATTTCAAGATATTGACCAAAAAGTGGTTGACAACGAGTTCATCTGAGCATATACTGTATATAACAGTTAACAAAGCAGAGGGCAAAACGCTATGAAAACTTATATTTGGGCCGTAGATGCTGGACACGAATGGCTTGCAGTCAAGAAGCAAGAGCTGGTTGATCTGGGCATTGCAAACGATATCTCTTCCTACTCATACATGAAAGGTGGCACAGTGTACCTAGAAGGCGACTGTGATGCGCCTCGCTTCTTTGATGCGTACCTAGCACGTCACGGTGTTAGACCCAAGACCAAGCAAGGCAAGGTTTGGGATCGTCAACCCTGCCGTTCATTTGATATGTATGTTGCACCTACATTCAAGCCAGGCAAGATCCTAGATCAAACAATGCGTGAACCAGGCAATGTGCTCACCAACTACGTAGAGCAATTGAACTCATGGAACGCTATCTTTGGCAAGAGTGGCATTGAGTTTCCACTAGACGCACAGAGTGCTCAAGCAATTGGACACAAGCTGGACGGCGAACTATCGCCTGAGAACCTACACTGTGACGGAGAGATCAGTGGTGCAGAGGCAATGCGTAAGTATAACTTCCTTACTAGTGTACTGGACGAGCTAAACATCTACTGTGACGCTAACGGCATCCAGCGTCCTGTAGTGTACGAAGCATAGGAAATTAGGGGTTGACAGTATGCACAAGTGAGTGCATACTGTAAGAGTAAGTTAAACATAGCAAGAGGGCTAATTGATATGAACGTACAAGATCTTAAGAACATGGTAGCAGAAGCACAAGAAGCCGCATACTCAGCAGCTGATGCATTTGAGAAGCAGTACTTCCCCAACGGTGGCTGGGGTGCGTGTGGCTTTGCTTGGGTCAACATCTACGAGCACAATGGTGTTAAGCTCAAAGGCAACACCAAGCTAGGACGCTTGCTCAAGCAAGCAGGTGTAGAGCAGGACTGGCAGCGTGTGTTCTCTATATGGAACCCAAGCAAGTATCCTACGCAGAACATAGACACACTAGAAGCAGGTGCACGAGCAGCCGCTGAAGTGTTCAAGCAGTATGGCTTCACAGCTTACGCAGGTAGTCGACTAGACTAGACTGCAACTGACGCGGAGCAGACACTACCGCACACGGCAACAGGTGACGCTGAAGATAAGAAAAGATCCGCAAGGATCTTTTTTTATGACCGAGGGGTGAGAAAATAAAAAAATTTTTTCTGAGGGGTGAGGGGTATATAAATTAAAATTTGATAAACTATAGCTTAAAGCTTAACGGCGCTTTTTAAAAACTGGGTGATGCAAAATCACCACCTCACTTCTATAAGTACTTCACCACAATTTTTTGCGCGGCAAATTTTTTATCTGCTAGGACCCATTTCGGACAGTGAGCTCTTGTGCAAGCAAAGCGAGCCTATAGCCTCTTAGACTGCGTATAAGCGTCATATAGCGAAGCTAACACACGCAAGCGAACTAGCGAGCGTGTAGAGCTTTAGCTCTTTATATGTGCAAAACTAGAACCTCTTAACTGTGGCAATCACGGTGTATAAAGGATAAGTAATTGTATGTGCGTACAGTGCTGATCACAGTACGAACACTCATGTCAAATACGCTACAAGCATAGCTATGTACTAAATGCGAACTAGCTGACACACTGTGCGCACTGTTTATTATTATGTATACACTCAAACTCATATACGATCCAGAGCCGCGTACACAAACGCTCAAAGAGTCAGTAACATACTGTGCTACTATAGATCTATTCTGTGATTACGGTATAGAGTCATTTCAAACTAGCGCAAGTGAAATTGCATTTGAATCAGATCGAGATCGTACGTTTGCTGCACTAGTATTGAGTGCTAGTAGATCATTTACACCAGTGATACTCTAAATAAGACTCATCTTTTCGCTAATCTATGTTTACGGGGCATTGCAGTGCGTTGTTTTCAGTCTGTCGCTATGGTTGGAGTCTTTTTGTATCTTTGTGTGTACACAGTATCGTTGTAGTGGGCTTATAATACGTAGAGGAAGATGCCTATGAGGAATCCTATGTTAAGACCTATTGAACAGTATATGGCTAGATCTTTGAGGAATGAACGCTGTACATATTCTTGTGCTTGCATACTAGATATTTAGTAGATTTGCGCTGAGTAAAACACTGTTGTATACTGTTGCTACAAGTGTTTTACCGCTTCGCGGCTGTGGGGATCTAGCGCAGGCGGCTCTGCCGTTTTTGGGCTTAAACGCTTCGCGCTGTTGGGTCGTACTCGAAGTTTTGGCATTCGTCGCCGCGTTGTAGTAGCAGTGCGCCGTTGCGAGTATGAAAGCGTTCTGCCATTTTGGTCAAAGGGCTCAGTGTAACAAAGCGTTTGACACCGGGTTTATACTTGAGTATTTCATCAACTGCTTCAAATATAATGGATCTTCCTGCACCTCTGTCATAACTCCACACTGTATAGAACACAGCAATACTACCTTGAGCACCTTCTTGGCATGCTGCTTGACTCATAACGTTCAATTCATATTCTGTAGTGGGCACCTGATTGGTGTAGGCGCAACACAGTACAGCTCTTGGATTGTTTTGCGCATCAAGTAGCACAAAGTTTTCTCGCCCGGGCGAAGTTCTAAATTCTTGAGTTATCCAAGGACGAACAGGATCGTCTTTGAATAGATTGTAGTGATTGCTATCAAGAACTTTGAGCATGTGTTATTCATCTCCAAGATTATTTAAAAAATCGCGCAGTTTGGTTGAGTCAGTTTTGGCACGTATCTTGCCTATGCCATCGCCTTCAGTTGGATCATCTGATGTTGTAGTCGGAGTTGTTGGCGCACGTTTGAGTGTGGACAGTATGTTTGATCCTGTGCTTGTAGTGTGTGAGCTGTTGTCATCATCTTCGCCCAAGTCACGTATGCGTAGGCTGTCTACATCAAACTCGAGATCAATCTTTTGTCCTACACCACTTGATGAACGTGTCTTCATAAGTTGTATTTGATAGCGTCCACGTTCACGCATTGCTCTACTAGTAAATATACCAATCAAATTGTCTGCTGTGTTAATTTTACTAATACCACCTGAGATGTGCGAGTGATCAAATTCAATTTCTTCTACACTTGAACGATTCAACTGTGATGCTGTAACAAAGATACAGTTCAGTTCCATTGCTAGGTTGCGTAGTTCTTCTGACACATACTTGTCTTTAACAAACAAGTTTTCTGCTGAAATCTTAGCTGCAATTGGGTGCATCAAGTCTAAGTAGTCAATCAACAGTACGTCTACTTTGCGTCCTGTTTTGATCTCATACTCTTTCAAATATGCTCTAATGTCGTTTGCGTTCTTTCCTGTAGGCATATATTTGACTTGGAATGCTCCACTCTTTTTGCCAATCATTTTAACTTTCATTTCAACATCATCAATGCTCTTAAACACATCACGACTTGGAATATCAGTAGTCATTGAATCAAGTCGCATACTAACCAAGTTCTCTGAAAGCTCAAATGTTAAGTACAGTACATTCATACCTGCCAAACACCAATTCACACCCATGTTTGCTAAGAACAAACTCTTACCACTACCAGAGCCGCCTGCAAAGATATTAAGCTCGCCTCTGTTGAATCCACCAAACAGTTTCTTGTCTAGTGCAGGCCAGCCTGTGCTTACTTGTCCGTTCTTGTCTTTAATTGCTTCTAGTCGCTGTCTAGGATCTGCAAAGTAGTCTGTGCCTAGGTCTTTTTGCAAACCAATCTGTACTGCTTTCTTAACCAAATCCTCAACTGGGCCATACTCCCCTTTCTCCAACAGATCTGCGCTAGTAAGGATGGCCGCTTCCAAAGCCTTGTGTCTGGAGAAGGTTTCGAACTCTTGAAGTAGCCAGTCATAATGATTCTCCTGTAGTTGCCCTGGATCTTTTAAATCAGACTGTGTTGCTGCATTGATCATATCAAACGTAGGCAGGCTGTTGTGTTCTTCTACATAGTCCTTTAAAAATTTTGCTGGCTCTTGTAAGCGTCTGTCAAATGTCTGCGGATCAAACACACCTTGACAGCGCACAAAGCTCTCAGCGTCTGTCATAAACATTTCTAGATATACCTTTTGTATATCATATCCGTAGTCTGTATTCTGTCTTGTCATTGTTTAATTATACTACCTTTAACTAGAATAGTCAACAAAGTTTTCATAGATATAATAATCTAATTTATTTTTTTCTCTATGCCAATCTTTAAAATCTTGCGGGATGTTATCTATAAAATTATCTGTGCTCACATTTGTATTAAGTCTAGGTTCTTTACTTATGTTTAGCATTTCACAAATGTCATCCCAACTTTTTTCAAAGTCATTGTGATTATATATACGTTTAAATTTTTTAAGTTGTTTGCAAATTTCTTCAAACGCTTCATCCATTGTAGCGGCTCCGCCTCTACGTCCCATATAGTGTTGCCAAAACCATGCTACATAAAAATTAGGTCCTATTTTACGCAGGTGTTGTTGATAGGTATCGCCTAGTGCTTTGCCATTTTTATAATCATATCGCCAATGGCTTATATCTCTTTCTAATGGATGTCGAAGCCATGTATAATGATCACCTTTTTGATGAATAGTGGTTAGATGTCCCATAACTATTCTTGCTTCACCTGGTTTTGTTATACCTAACCTTCTTCTAAATCCTGCTGTGATAGGCTCGTTAGGAGAAAAATCTAAATCTTCACTGACTCTATACAGCGTAGTTGAATTTGCAAAAGGAGTTACTACAAGAGTGCTTCCTTTGTCAAGTTCTCCTATCCATTCTCTATGACAGAGTCTAAGTTGCAAACTAGATCCAGCAGTCTTTGGAACATGGTGAAAACAAAGATTCATTTTGGTAAAGTTCCTAACATATCTTTTACGTATGGTAAAATTATATTATCTACGAATTCCATATGTTGATACGAAGGCGGATGTTGATCGTTTTTGTCTTCTGGCTCCCAGTAGCAATATTCTTTACACCATTCATATTCACCATCTACAGGCAAAAACTTATCCCAATCAATCATTTCAATCATAGCTTCAACTACAGGCTTATCTGTTCTTCCTAAACCTAACGAAACTTTTTTATCCATATAAGTTGACATAAAATATTTGATGTTGTGTTTTTCTAAAAAATTTTGGACACGTAACACATGTTCTAAAGATTGTATGATAGAATATATGTCATCATATGCTATTTTATAATATGGCTTATTAAACACATGTTTCCAATGATGCGCTAATACTATCCAACTTCCTGTATCGTTCTTAGGCATATGTACAGGATTTTCTGCCCAGTAGTCTATGTTTTCTTTAAATAGTATTCTTTTTGATTTGTATATCTCATGCCTGTCACACCCACTCCACATAATACCTACTAAAATTTCTTCTGGGGTTGTGCCATTCTTTAATAGTTCTTGGACTTTAAATAATATTTGCCTAGAAATTATCCCATTACCTACTGCACCTATACCTGTTGCATGATGTTGTGTGTCTGCTAAATTTAATCTTTGTTGTAACCAAGTTGGCCAAGTTGTGTAAGAAGAAGACACATCACTAAAACTGCAACCTCCTGTTACTAATATCATTTTTCTGTCATCCTTTCTTAATCTTTGACTGAGTTAAAACCCTAACTCCGTAATGTGTTTCAAATGCCTGTGCATCTTCGATGGTATTAACAATAGGCTTGCCTTTGATATTTAGGCTGGTGTTTAATAATATAGGACATCCTGTTTCTTCGTACCAACGTTCTAGCAGTTTTCTAAAGCCTGGGCTTTGATCTGCAGAAACTGTCTGTACCCTAGAGGTTCCGTCCCCGTGGATGATTGCAGGTAGTCCAGGATCCGTGCAAGTTGCAGTGTATTGCATAAAGGGGCCGACAGGTCCGTCGAAATAGGCAGACGCATGTTCCTCCAATACTGCTGGCGCAAAAGGTCTAAACTTTTGCCTTCTTTTGATTTCATTAACTCTATCTTTGATATGTTCGCCTCTGGGGTCTGCAAGTAAGGAGCGGTGTCCAAAAGCTCTAGGTCCGAATTCAGCCCTGCCGTTGGCCACACCACAAATGCCAGTAGTAAGTAGTTCTTGTAATGCTTCTTCAACAGGGTAGTCTCCTTCTATATTGTATCCAGTATACATGTGTGGCATGGGCATATGTTCTTTACGATGTGCAAGTACACACCCTACAGCTGACCCAGCGTCTCCTGGGTTTGCCATTATGTGTACATTATCCCAATCACTTGTTAAAATACTATTAGCACTGCAATTTAATGCGCACCCTCCCATAAAAACTAAGTTGCCTGTGGGTGATTTCCATCTAGCCCAGTTGCTGATTATCTTGAGGATATACTGATATACTGCTTGAGTGGCAGCAGCAATATCGAACATATCTTGTTCTGTAGTTAAATCTGGGCGCCACCATTTGCACCCTCTATGAAGATTATGTTTGAATTTAATACGTGGCTTGTCGTTGAATATGTTTAACAAGTTTTCTTCTGGTACTTCGATAAAATCGTTTAGGATGTCGTTGAATAGGCGCAAGGGGTCACCGTATGCTGCCATACCCATGAGGATGTACTCGTCCTCTTGTGGCTTGAGACCTATTCTTTGTGTCATTGCACTATACCATAAGCCTATAGAATGCGGGTATGATTGTCTATAAATTTGTTTGATTTCTTTTTCTTTTGCTTGCCAGATAGTAAGTGTGTCAAATTCTCCAATTGAGTCGATAACAATAATGCTGGCTTCTGTAAAAGGACTAGTATAATAACCGGCAGCAGCATGGGAAAGATGATGATCAATATACCTAATAGGAGCATGTATCCCATAAGATCCAAGATAGTTAACAATATTGTTTTCTTGTAACCGTATTCCTTGCCCTGCTCTAAATTGTCTAAGAGTTTTGACAAGGGGTCTTTCATACCAAATAACTTCATCAGGCTCTCCCCACTGTTTGGCATATTCGATTAATTCGTTATTAAGATGACTATCATTCTTTACACCACTAAAGCGTTCACTATGACTTGCAAATTCTAAGCCTTCGTTGTTAAACACAGCCAAAGCAGCATCGTGACTGTTAGCACTAATTCCCCATGTTATCATACAGTAATATCTACCCTTGGCATGTGAGGATGATGTTTAACCTCTTCACCTTTTGCGTTATATGATTGAAACACAATTTCTTCAATTCGTGTTTGACCGTTTTCTTTTATGTGTCGTACGTGAACTTCTGTGTCTACTTTAGGTGTAGAGAATGTTTGAGTGTAATAACTAAGTACTTGATATGATCCTAAATTTTCTATCATTTGTAAATAAATGGATCTTTCTTTCTAAGTTCTTTAATTTTACGTCTAAATTCTATTTCTTCTTTTATGCGTCTGTATGGCCATGTAATAAGATTCCATACAAATTTAGAACTATCACATATAACTGTACATATTTTTTTTAAATATTTTTTGATGAAAACCATGTCTTTGCTCTCAATTTTATTTTTAGAGGTGATTCCTCTGCTGCTGATACAATGCTGTATAGTGTATACAATCTTCCATATAACTTAACAGCATCGCCTATGTCTTTACAACTTTTATCCCAATCTGGTAAACTAACTTGCCAGCCAAGATCTAATGCTTGTTTCATTAAATTTCTTCCTGCATGATCTCTGTCAGGAACAACAATTATTTGTTTTTGCAACTTATTTAGCAGCATTTCTTGTTGCTTAGAAATTTGAAATCCTCCTAGCGCACATCCTTCTACATGCAGTGCATCAATCTGTCCTTCGCACACTATACAAAATGATTTATTAGGTCCCTGTTCGTCAAGATTAAACACAAAGCCTGGTTGTACTTCCATAAGATACTTTGGTTGAAAATCTTTGTTAATTGTTCTTGCTACCCAACCTACAACACGTTTCTGATAAAAACAGGGAATAATAAACTTATCTTTAAATCGACGATCAGGCGACCAATAGTAATCGATATCATCAAAATTTAAATCTCTTGCGGCCATATATTCAATTACCGCATAAAGATCGTCGTTTATATCTTTTACATCTGTGATCTTAACTGCGTCTTTTGGCAAAGATGAAGTTTCAAATGTAGGAATCTTAATTTTATTTGTTGTTATAACTGCATTTTCATTTTGTCTTAAAATATCAAAAGAAACTTTTATAATATCTTCATCTGATATATTCATCCAACGCATTAAAAGTTTCATATTTCGACTAAGCGGTCTACCAGGTTGCCAGCTTGCTTTGAAACCACAATTAAAACAATGATAGCTAATGCCACCGTCTGCTTGTATTATTCCACCACGTTTTTTAGTATCCTTACCATGACCTCTTTCAAAACAGCAAGGTGCGTTAAATGAAGTCCATCCACTAGGAGTTCTTTTACTATGAGAAGGTATGGCCCATAAAATATGATCAACAAGTAAACTCATATTATTATTATAGCGTAGTTATGATTTATTGTCAATCAGTTTCTAATCAAAATTTTTGTTATTTTATCTGCAGGATTTGCATTTGTTTTAAATCTTAAATGACTAAACACGCCATTAAAATTTACAGGAACTGGTTCATTTTCAGTTCCATTAAAGGTTACAGTATCAACGTTAGCCCAATTTGTGCTTTGGTTAACTTGATTATCAAGAGTAGCCTGTATTGTTAAATCTCCAGAATATGCTTCAGTGTAAACTGCAATAGTGTGTAACGCTTCGTTGCCATTTATAGCAGGTTGGGCATCAATAGATTCGCTTATCCATTCTTGTGTATCAACATTAGTTTGTGTGAATGTTTCTATACTGTAAGATGCTTTTGGACCAGGAAACGTTGTTCCGTTTACATAGATAGTTGCATCGTTGTCAAAATTACTATGACTGTATGTTAATAATTTAGAATTATTATTATCTACAAGATATATGTTATAGGTTAGATATTGTTGTTTAACATTTAGTAGATCATTTTCTGATATAGTTACTTGAAAAAGTCCTCTTGTATTTGAGCTATCGTCATTTGTAATAAGTGTTCCGTCATGTTCTAATACCATCTTTTGGTTTTCGTCAAATGCTATAAATTTTGGTGTCATTGCAGAAATATCAATCGGTTTTTGATCTGCGTTCAAAACTCTAAATTCTATTTTGTTATCTATTCCTTTATATACTTGTAATTGTCTATTATACACTGGTCTATACTCCGTGACGAATCCTGTTTCATTAACTACAATTGTTGTTCTGTTTGAGACTAAATATCTAGGTACTAATTGCATAATGTATTTATTTGATTAATGTTAACTAAAGATATAGAAGAAAATTTTCCCTTTTTGAGTGTGGTTACCTACGGAGGTAACGAATACATCGGCATCATAATTAATCAAGATAGTAGTGTCACTAGCATGTATGTTTATACTCATCTACGATCAAAAACAGAACAAGTTTCTTTTTTAGAGTGTGGAGAAGCATGGTGGTGGGAATCTAACAGAATGATTCCGATTAATATTTTTTTAAAAAATGAAATGGATCCGTTTAAATATTCAATTATTACTATGAATAGTAAAGACGTAAGATTATTAATCGGTCCTTGTGTTAATATTGGCAATATGAATGTTAAAAGAGTTAAGCGGCGTAGCGTACAACTTGTACGCAAACCTAAGTAGATAATTGTTCACATATTAAATTCATATGTACAACACATGCCATTGCATAACTAAATGCGTGTGCTTTTTTAAAGTAGTAACTACCATCTTCTGGTTTATTCCATACTTCACGGTTTATACGATCCCAATCAACGTCTTTTGCTAGGTATCGTTTTGAAGGACGAATAATAGCTAAAACCGCAGCAAGTTGTTTTATACTTGATGGTTCTAGTGTTTTTACGAGCTCCTCATTTCCGCTTAAATGAAAAACTTGCGAACAAAATTCATGATGCTTTAACAGTTCCCATATAGGTTCTCTATTCATTAATTCTTTTAGATGCTCTTCATCTCTTACATCTTTATAGATACTAACATTTAAAAAATCAAGTTTGAAGTAACCTCTGTCTTCTGCTGTCTTATAATCAATAGTTGAAAGATTGTTCATAGGATTATGCGGACACTCTGTAACATATACACCAGTGTTGTGTTTTTTACCTGTATTTAATTTTGCTACACGATGTTGTATCTTAGATAGTACAATATCTCTGTCTCCAAAATCTATATCAATATCAGGCAAGTGCTTTCTCCAACTTACGTGCTTTTTTATTAGCCATGTCCCATTTAATTTTTGAAACACGATCTTTAAATGTAATTCCGTGCAAATGGTCCCATTCGTGCAAATAACATTTTGCACTATACCCTTCAATTTTAACTATTTGTTCTTCTAAGTCTTCGTTGTACCATTTAGCTAATATTTCTTTAGGACGTTTTACTTTAACAAACAAATTAGGAAAACTTAAACACCCTTCAATATCTAATACAGTTTCAGAAGTATATTGTAGCACAGTTGGATTTATACAAATAGTCGAATTTTCTTTACTATCACCCATTACAAAAACTTGTGCGTCTAAACCAATTTGATTAGCACTAAGTCCTATACCGTTATTTGATAACATAAAGTCAACCATTTGTTCTTTTAAATCTACAGGATTAAAACTAGGATTTTCTAAGTCAACTTCTTTTACTTGACGATCTAAAAACGGATCTGGATAATAAACTAAATTCATAACTTGCCTTCTGCTCTCAACTGTGCTCTAATTTGTGTTGCACTTATACTATGTATCTCATCGCCTAAGTCGTGTTGTGTAAAGGTATAACCAACACCACGACCGTAGCTAATGTCAACTATATTAGGTACAAACATTATAACATATTCTTCGCCTTCTGTAAAGCCTTGATTTGCTAATCCTTGTACGATATTTTGTGTAACTGTTTCTACATCAAAAGGATTATCATCTTGTTTTGCAGTGCGTCCGCCGCCTGCATCTTTGCCTACAATGCCGCCAACATCGCGGATCATAATACATACTTGACCTGTTTCTAATAGTGCCTTTTTAAATAATGCCGTGTGACCATCATGCCACGGTTGCCATCGCCCAAGCATCTGTGCTGTGGGCTTTTTCCAATCAAACATCTTTTACTCCGTATTTAATGTGTTTGTACCAAATTCGTTCATGACCATAATAGAGTATCATTTTTGTAGCAACTTCAAAACCTGCAATCATTCCTGCCCAATCTATCTGGCCTGTGATTAGCCAAGCAAGCAAAAAGGTATCTGTAGTTGCTAGTATACGCCAAGTTAATGTTTTTGCTAAGTGTCTTTTAGCTGATACCTTATTTTCCATGTTGCATAAATTTTTCTACTACTTTAACTAATTGTTCATGTGTATCATCAAACCATTCTGAAACATGATAATCATATTGTCCAAATTCTAGAGGTACATACATTTTATTTGTATCTTCAAATCTACCTTCTTTAATTGTATCCATCCATACCACATAATCGGCGCCAAACTCGTCACGTGCTTGTGGAGTAGGTGCAACAAAATCTGCAACACATGTCTTTCCAGCTTTCACGATTCCATCTGCTAGATACCGCATACGTTGTGCTTGCCTAATGCGTCCTTCCGGGCTAAAGTCCCAGTCGTTGTATTCTTTTCTTATATCGTCTGCGTTTATATGCACTGCTCCGATTAATTTTGCAAATGGAGTAGCCAAAGTGGTTTTGCCGCTACCTGGCAAGCCACATATTAAAATTTTCATAAATTACTTTCCTTCGCAACATCTTTTACAAGTTGAACATCATTTGGCAATCTTTTAAATCGTATTGCCCAATGTTCAGGATTAATGACATGATACACAAGTTCTAGTTGTTCGTCATTAAACTTACTTAGCATTTCTTTGCCACTAGGGCAATTAAGAATGAGCCATGGAGACATTTTACCATCTTTGATATCCCATACTGCTCTGTTCAAACTAACATAATAGAAATAATGATTCCACTGTGCGCTTTTATCGTCTGCCCATTCCATCATTGTTTTTACTGACCGCTCTAGTGCAGTAGCAACATCTTCTTTTAGAATTAGCTCTAGTGCATATTTTTCATACATTGCTTCTTTGCACCAATGATCTAATTTAACACCGCTAGTTACAACATAGTCTATATACTTTTCAGGATATAAAGGCCTAACATTTGAAATAAAACTGCCAAATTTAACAAATGCATTGTAATATGGTGAAGCACAAAAGTCTTCATATGTTTTTTCTTTTTTTGCGCCTGCACTTAATTTATAAAACCTTTGAAACGCATAAAACCCGTGACGTACACGTTTTTCATCTTTTGTAGAGCACGTCTTTTCTTTTCACACATATGTGCTGCGAGAGTTTTTTCTCGCATATAACCATTGCCACAGTATTCGCATTTAAAAGGTTTTTCAGAGTTTGACTGCAATGTCATGTTCTTCAGCCAATTCTTTGAGTTCTTTTTTTGTAGATAATCTAGCAAGCAGTTCTACCTCATCTTGTTTCATATTAGGATAAATCTGTTCTAGCAGTTTTACACCTTTACTGTTGTCGCTGGTTTTCTTTTTATGACCAATCCATATATGTTTTCTAATTTCGTTTTTAGCATTTCGTGTAACACAAAGTAGTTGCCACTGTAACTTAGGATGTTTTGTGCTTAACACATTCCAATTTTTATTGTAAACTTCATTTGTCATTACAACAGCAAGTTCTTGCGCATCTCTATCGCCAGCAACTGAACTTACCCAGCGATTTAGTAACCAAAAGCTCACACTCTTTTTTTCTTCGTCATTTAGTTCGTCCCACACACTCATTGACCCTGTGTCAACTGCTGCTAGGATATCTCTTATTGGAAGTTTTTGTTGTGATGCCATACGTCTACGTCCTCAGGTGTGTTTATCTCTACACCATTAAATTGTACACTCAAACAACCAATTTGCCAACCATTTTTTAGCCAACGCAATTGTTCAAGTTTTTCTACAAGTTCTTCTTTTTCAATTTGCATTTGATTGTAGCATTGCAGTGCATTCTTAGTGTAACCATATACTCCTAAGTGCCATAAACCATACCCTGTCATACCTCTACCAAACCAAAGTGCAGAGTCTCCTCCACGTACCATTTTTACACTGTTAGGATTGTTTTGTTCCTTTTCTGGCATATCTGTATACACTGTGCTAACTTGATAATGATTACCTAAACTAAACTTACACTGGTCAACCATTTCTTGTGTTACGTCTGGCATATCACCTTGCACATTTATAAAGTAATCATAGTCATCAAATTTTCTACTAAACACAGCACCTGCACATCTTTCTGTGCCGTTTTCATAATTAGTTGAATCTATATAAAAGTTAACACCTGATGCTTGTGCTGCTTGTGCAATTAGCTTATGGTCAGTAAGTACAAATGTATCATAGCCAAAACTTTTACACTTCTCTGCTACAGTTTGTATCATTGTTTTACCGTTAAGCATTGTAAGCGGCTTGCCTGGAAAACGTGTGCTATGATATCGTGCAGGTATGAATACGGCAGTACGTTTCATCAACTAAATCCTTTGTAGTTTCTGTCAATAGGAACAGTTTCTCTTTTGCCTGGATAGTGATGTGCAACTATATCTCTTACAACATCTTCAAAATTTTCTAGTTTAAGCATATTAGGACCATCACTAGGTGCATTGTCTGGATCAGCGTGTACTTCTAAAAAGAAATTCCTAATGCCCAGAGCACTAGCTGCGCGAGATAGGCCAGGAACATAATCCCTATTGCCGCCGCTACTATCTCCTGCGCCGCCAGGCTTTTGTACTGAGTGCGTGGCATCCAAAACCACAGCACAATCAAAGTTATCAAGCATATAGTTAAGGCCGGTGAAATCAACAACCAAAGTATTATATCCAAAGCTTGTTCCCCTTTCTGTTATCCAAACTTCTTTAGCACCTTCTGTTTTTGAAAGGATACCTTTTACGTCCCACGGTGCTAGGAACTGTCCTTTTTTGATATTAACAATTAAACCGCTTTTACATGCTGTTTGAATTAAATCTGTTTGTCTACATAAGAATGCAGGAATTTGTAGTACATCGATTGTAGGGTCTTGGCTATTCCAACTGTTTATAGTTACAATTTGTGAAATATCATGTACGTCAGTTAATGTCTTTACACTAAGTGTATTTTTCAGTTCTCTAAAATCGTATAGTGTATTCTTTAGTCCTACACCACGTTTACCATTTACACTTGTACGATTTGCTTTGTCAAAACTTGCTTTGAAATAGTAGTCAATACCATACTTGTCGCACACACGTTTACATTCTTTGGCAATCTCTGCACTCTGTGCAAGTGTTTCGTGTTGGCAAGGTCCTGCAATAATTCTCATTTTTTGCTCCTTAAAAAATAGCGTTTGTATTAAATGCTATAGATATTCTTCGATCTTTAGATTGGTGTGGATCTACTTCGTGCATCATATAGGATGGGAAGATTATTATATCACCTGTTTTAGGATTTATTGTTTCTCTAGATCTGTTATACATTGGCTCTAATTCTTGTGTGTGAATTTCCATAGCATAGTCTGAAAATTCTCTGTTCCTAATAAAAATAAAACATCCGTCGTCTTTATTTGAAGTAGGAGGTATACTTACATAGACTGTGCCTGATAAAACCGAGTAAGGATGAAAATGAAGTTTATTATAATTATTTTTATTATTGATATTAATCCATGTATTTGACAAACCAATATTATCTTTTTTTAAAAATTCTTTACATTTTTTTTCTATTGTATCTAACAATAAACCAATTTCTGTAAATCGACTTGTGATTACAGAATAATCTAAATTATTACTTTGATAGCCGTCTTTGTTACTAACATTGCGTCCTTTAGGGTCATATTTTTCTATATAAAGATCGATTTCACGTATAAGACTATCAAAATTAATTTCATCCTTAATATTATCTTTAGCGTAAAAGTCAGCAAATATAGGAACTGGTTTCATTTTTCTTCTTTCAAAATCCAATATGTAGTTACTAACTTGTCCATCAGCTTTTTAAGTGTTTCATTTTCTTCACATAGGTCACATAAATTTTGCCATTCGCCGTAGTGTAACAATTTTCCTTGGGCACGTGATACTCCGCCTGGGTCACCTCCAACTATCCAACGAGGAAGTTTATTGTGCGGAGGATCCCTATAGCGAGCATAAACTACGCCATCTGCACGTTCGTATATTAGTGCTTCATTTGGTTTTAGATTTCCCAACTTGTGTTCCACTTGTTCTACGTACAATATCGTCATGATTAAATTCAGCCCAGTATAGTTCAAATGCTACACCATCTTCTAGTCCTTCAAACTGATGAACTTTGCCAGGTTTAACTTGTGTAAAGTCACCTGCTTCGAGAATAGTTTCATCAACTAGGCCTTGATCATCTTGCCATACACGTACAATCATTTTACCTGACTCGACAAAGAATCCATTCCATTTAAATTGATGTTCGTGTTCTGAACATTTGTATCCTGCTTTGTATTCGATACGATGAAATTCTAGTACACCGTTAGCGTGGATCAATTCTGTCTGACCCCAAATTTTTCCTGCTTTCATTTTATTCTCCTTATAACTTAAATGCAATAACCAGTAATATAGCAACTAATAAAATGTTTGTAAACATTATTTCAATTGCAAGAATAGTATGGTACCAAATCCAACGAGTTTTATATGCATTTTCTATAGTAACTTCTTCTGGATCAACATCGTCTTTCATCATATCGATCACTACTGGCTCATTTGTTACAGTGCTTTGTTTGTTTTCTTTTTCATTTACTAAATTCTTTAACCAATCCATTGCCATAATTTATTCCTCAATGATATAATCTTTAAAGTATTCTAGTGCTTCGTCCCAATATACATAACCTGAACCTCCGGGCACTCCCGGAACAAAACATAACGTCCAGCGTCCTTCATTTGTAGGACTATAGGTATCATGTAACTGGCCAACGTTGACTAAACTAGGACGATTAGTATTAGCCTCGTATACTAGTGTGCATTCATCTCTGTTAGCAAGCACATTAGTATGCTCGCGTTCACTAAATTGATCAGCAGAGTTTTGATCTAGATCAGTTAACATTTTTTTAGCAGTCTCTATATCTGTTACTACTTGTACTTCATTTGATTGCCACCAACGTATCTTACCTTCTTCAGGACCGTAGGTGATGTTTATTTTTACATGATCATCCAATGTTACATCATCTGCATGAACAGGTAAACTTGCACCTGCAGGTGTCCAAAATACCTCTGTGTGATTACATTCTAATCCTAAACTTTGTAGCCAGCTATCAATCTGAGGATCTCTGTATGGATTAATATCCAAATGTTTCATGTCTTCTGGTTGTGTATCGCAAAGAGGATGTTTTGCGATTTCGAAAGGTAAATTTAAATATCTATGAAATCTGTTTTCCATTAAAACAACCTTGCATAATCTATAACCTCACACTGTCTACTTATGTCTTTAACAAAAAATGCGCACAACGGCTTTTCTCCTTGTGTTATTGGTATACTAAGTAATTGCCCGTTTTTCATTTTGGGGAAATACCATTTTACATCTGTATAAAAATTAGTAATTTTTATTGAACCAAATTCCATTTTATATCCTGATAGCGGATTGAACAGAAAAGCTTCAAAACCTCTATCATTTATACTAGTTAATGGCAGTATTTCTACATCCGAACCTGCTTCAGAATCGCCAATTGCTATATGCCAATCAACTGGCATTGTTATTTCATGACCATTTATTTCTAATACCATTGCAGGCGAACTAAAAGATTCTAAGAAAATTAAGGGCACAAAAAAGAAGTCAGGATTCTGAGGGTCGGAATTATCGAGTACTGCAAAACGAACATCGTCGTCTATTTGTTCTGGTAAGTCTTCTAAACTAAAAGACTTATCCTCTAATGTTAATATTCTCATTAATTCCAATCCACTTTTTCTATTGTGAATGGGTACTGCGCCTCTTTGTAAAACTTTTTACGTTGAGTAAGGTGCCGCTTCGCAAACTTACAAGTGCTTGTAAGATCCCATATTTGCACGAAGTCTTTGTCCTTTGCCTTTCTTACGCCTCTACCAATTGATTGAATTACACGAACAAATGACTTGCCTGGTTCTATAAGAACGAGATTAAAAATACGAGGAATATTAATGCCAACGGCAGCAACGCCATACGTAGCAATGACCACGTGATTTGTTCCTTCGTTAATTTCATCATATGCTTCCTTTCTGTCCTTTAGTTTTACGTCTCCTTTAACAAAGACGCTTCCTGGTACAAGTTCTTGTAATGCTTCCCCTGCACTAATACGATCTACAAGTATTAGAGTATTGCCTGATTCTTTTACTGTGCTTAATAGTTTGCCTATATATTCTAGTCTTTTTTCGTTAGTTGTTAGATATTTTAATTCTGATTGATAGTCTCTGTGTTCTACTGTGTCCATTAGTTGTACGATGTTTACATGACATTGAGATAGTACACCTTTGTCTTGTAATTCTTTAGCACTAATCTGCCCAATAACTGGACCCAAACTTGCGTGTATTGATTCAAACTCAAAACGCTCTTTAGGCACAGTGCCAGTCAATCCCCAACGTATTGGAGCATTGCGTAGGTTGCGTGTAAGCAAGTTCTTAAGAACTTCTGCTTTTGCTTGGTGTACTTCGTCAACAATAATAGTGCTAACACCTTCTAAGAACTCTGCTAAACTTAATACAGCAGAGCCATCTTTATGCTTCTTGTCAAGTATGTTTAAACTTTGCCAAGTGCATATGGTGTGAGTCTTACCTAGTTCTTTTCTGTCTCCAAAGTACACCCCTACGTCTAACCCACAATTGACATAATCTTCTTCTGTTTGTGTAACAAGTGATTTGTTAGGCACAATTACAAGACTACGTCCGTATGGCTCACTAATGTGTGACAGTGTTGCAGTTGTAATAGTTTTACCTGCACCTGTTGCAATCTCTTGCAAGCTCTGTGGGTTTTGTAGAAAGTTGTTG
>Ga0255772_10001936_pt1 | contig 20368 bp, 21 predicted proteins | sample 071ome_34_FD_179970 | JGI IMG/M metagenome (GOLD analysis project Ga0255772, IMG submission 179970) | Coastal salt marsh microbial communities from the Groves Creek Marsh, Skidaway Island, Georgia - 071411BT metaG (version 2) | ecosystem: Environmental > Aquatic > Marine > Intertidal zone >...
TTTTATTGTAGTTTCGCGGCTCGGTTCTCGACAGAGAGCTGGATCGGGAAGTAGCGCAGGTGGTAGCGCATCTGGTTTGGGACCAGAGGGTCGCAGGTTCGAATCCTGTCTTCCCGACAAAAAGCACCCGGAGTGCGACATGCAAAAGGCCAAGCGTCCAACACTGACGTTTAGGCCTTTTTCTTTTTTTGCTCCCTTGCCACAGAACACAGGCGCTACTTTTGAGTTACTTGCTTAAAATCTACCGCATGAAACACGCACCTCTTTGGCTCCTAGCCAGCTTTATTGGGACCATCGCTCTCAGTAGTTGCAACGCCTCCCGCGTTGTGAGCCCACTGGAAGAAGGCGAATGGCGCATCGGCGGTGCCGTCGGCGGCCCAACGGTCAACACCTCTCGCCTCCCCCTGATGAGCGTCTATGCCGCACACGGACACAGCGCCAAACAAACGCGTTACACCGGTCTCGCCCTGACAAGCTTGGGCTTCCAAAGTCTACAGGTGGATGCAGGTGCGCTGCATCAGCTGATTCCAGGAGCGGGCTGGTCCCCTGAAATCAATGCCAATGTGGGCGGCAACCTGTTGGTAAGCTTTCGGGACGGGGCTACCCGTGTCTATCCGCACATTGGACTTCAAAGCGTTTGGCATTACAACAAATTCCTCCCCTACATCGGTACGGAAAATTGGATCGACCCCACGTACGGCCTCGTCGACGGCGGCAAGGGCAGCCTGATCCACCCCAGCCTTCACAGTGGCCTTCGCTATGTCGGTAGGTGGTTTGAGTTTGGAATCGAAGGCAAATGGCTCAATCCCACACGCAGTTTTGTTATCCCGCAGCAAACCGTTCCGACCTTCTTAGGTACCGGCGCTTACGGTTTGTATTACACTTTAGCTTTTCGTTTGCCATGAAAAAGTTCCTATTCCTTTTGAGTGCAGCTTCCCTCCTGCTCCTCCCGACATCCTGCGACGTAGATGCCGCGCTTTTGCGCGGGGCTCCTGAGGCTTACGACTTTCCACCGAGCGTTCCGACGGATTCCTTTGACGTCGACGCAGACAAGATTCACGTGTTCCAGTTAACGTCCCAAGCGGTTCCCGAGCACGATGTGGTCGAGGCGAAGATTTGGGCGGTGTACGTGGGCGATCCGGCCCGAATCAACCAAGACACGGTCATCCTCTACCTTCACGGAAACGCAAACTCCATGAACGGTTTTTGGGGTGCCTTGCGCCAACTGGCCAACCTTGGTGGAAAGCACCACTATGGCGTCCTGTGCTACGACTACCGTGGATTTGGCAATTCAGATGCCCCGTCTACCGGCCTCTACAGCATGGAGTCCGACCTCTATGCCGCCGAACAGTGGCTCGTCGACCAAGGCCTCACCAACGATCGCTTTTACGTCTTCGCCAACAGCCTAGGCACACTACCCGCCTCGCGCGAAGCTGGCCTTCAAACGGGCCCCTTGACCATCAGCAAGTTGACATTGGAAAGCCCCCAGTCGCATTCGGACCTCTTTTTTCAAGACGCCGTAGGCCTTAGCGTTCCAAGCACCTTGGCCACCGACTACAGCTTTGACCTCGTGGAAGGCATTGCCAACTACGAGGGCGAACTCCAGTGGTTTCACGGCCTAAACGACGACGTGGCCCTGGTGGAAAATGCCCGTTTGGTCTACGAAGCCCATCAAGGCAGCTACAAAGAAGCCTTTGTCATCGCCGAAGTGGGGCACGGTTTCCGCTGGGATTGGGGCTTCGAGAACTGGGGCAACGCCGTGTTAAATTTCATGCGGCACGACTGAGTACCCGCGTCTGCGGCACAATTCATGCTACATTCACGGCATGAAAGCATGGATTTTAGCAGCGGGCTGTCTAGCGAGCACAGCACTTTTAGGCCAAACCTATGCCGGCCTTGGCTTTGGTGTCACAACGGGTGCGGGCCTGTATGCCGAGCACTACATTCACCCCAAATGGTCCTTAGAAGCCAACATCGGCGTCCCTGCTGTGGGCTTCGGAGTGAACTATGTGCTGTACGATTCTCGACGGTTGCACGTAGGAAGGGTGCATGCCGCTAAAAAACTTTTTCCACGCGGTCAGAAGGGTCCGAATTCAGGCCGTCTCACGGCTGGCGTTACGCTTACAGGGGCCATTTTACCGGATGTCGGCCTTTTCCAGTACCGTTTCTGGAATCTGGGCTTGCACAAAACGATCCGAAAGACCGACTTCGGCATGGAGCTCGGCCTCATGCGTGGCGCCATCGTCACCGGCCCCTCCGGGAGCACCTATCCGCAGCCCTTCACCTCTCCAGGCATTCAGTTCACATTGGGGCGTTCGCTTTTTGAGCCAGGGCCCTTGAAGCGCTTGAAGCAACGGGTTTCTTCGTTCTAACACCCCCAGCGATTCCCTCCGGGCATCGCGCTGCCTCCGAATTCCGAATGAAAAACCCGAGCGCCCTCCGGCGCTCGCTTCTTTTTAGCCGCAACGGCCGGCTCAAGCACCGCTTGGCCGCCGCGGGCGGCCAAAAAAAAGCCGCCACTCTCGTGGCGGGTTTTTCATTCTTAGTGATCCCGGCGCGATTCGAACGCGCGACCGTCTGCTTAGAAGGCAGATGCTCTATCCAGCTGAGCTACGGGACCGAGGGCGCAAAAATAGGGCGATATCCCGGTCTAAGATGGATAAAAGGAATAGGCTGGAAGAAAATGGGTCAAGGGATTCGGCTCGCCAGGAAGCAAGACAGGCGCTAAGGTCCATGTGGAGGTGCAGACAAATAGACCTACAAGGCGCTAAATGGCCGAGATGCAAACAGCGCGTGGTACTTTTGTCTGCAAATGGCGCGTAGACTCCTTCTGATCCTGACATTTGCTGGCCTTAGCCTTGGACTCCAGGGACAGGCCTCCGATGCCCCGGCCAAGCGCGCGGCTCTTGCCTCGGCGATTCTGCCTGGAGCAGGGCAGTTTATCAACCACCAGGCGTGGAAAGCCCCGATTGCTTGGGGCATAATGGCGGGTGCGGGCTACTTGCTGTATACCAATCAGACGACGCTCAACCGTTTGAGCACGGCCATTGACCTTCGCTACGATGGCGATCCAACTACAGTGGACGAATTTGACGGGCGCTTTACGGATTCCCAGCTTTTTACGTTGAAAAATGAGACCCGCCGGTCACGGGATTACGCGGTCCTAGGGGTGGGGGGTGCGTACTTGTTTCAAGTTTTGGACGCCTATGCCTCGGGCTTTTTGGTTGAATTTGACGTCTCGCCCACGTTGACGGGCTCCCTTTCTCCCGCCGTTGAACCGCTCGCCCCTCTGGGCGCCAAACTCACCTTCGCATGGCCTTGAACATCGCCTTGATCGGCTACGGCAAAATGGGCCGTGAAATTGAAGCCGTTGCGGAGCAACGCGGGCACCGCATCGCGGCCCGTGTGGGCCGGGAAGGCATTGGGGCGCACGATTGGGCGGGTATCGACGTGGCCATTGAGTTTACGCAGCCGGATGCCGCCTTTGGGAATGTGCAAGCACTTCTCGCGAAGGGCATTCCGACGGTCTGTGGCACGACGGGCTGGTTTGCGCGCGTACCGGAACTGGATTGCCGCCAAACGCCCCTGGTGTATGCCTCCAATTTTTCGCTTGGGGTGAACATCGCGTTTCAAGTCAACCGGTATTTGGCCGAATTGATGGCCCCGCATTCGGACTACCATGCGGAAATTGAAGAAATCCACCACACCGCCAAGAAGGACGCACCGAGTGGGACGGCCATCACGCTGGCGGAAGGCATTTTGGCCGCCAACCCTGCGCTCAACGGCTGGGCGCTGCAACCCGGGGCGCCCGATGATGCCCTCCCCATCCATGCTGTCCGAAAAGACCCCGTTCCCGGCACCCATACGGTGACCTACAATTCCGCGGTGGATCAACTCAGCTTGACGCATGTGGCTCATTCGCGCGCAGGCTTTGCCCTTGGAGCGGTGGTCGCCGCCGAACGCATAGAAACCTTGTCCTCCGGAAGTCATACTTTTGCCTCCCTCCTCTTTCCTCCAGCCCGCTAAAACGCGCCTGAGACCATGATCTCCAAGCTCCAAAAGTTCACCGAAAGTGTTGCCCTCGATGTTTTAGGGGTCGTCATCGTAGTGAGTGCTTCCATCGCGATGGGCTACCACCTCACGGTCATTGACGGCATTCCCATTGGGATTCTGTCGACCGTTGGAGCGGCCTTTTCGATGATGGCCACGCGTTTGGTGACCAAGCGCAACAACTGGGGCAACCTGATTGGGGTGTTAACCACGGTGAATACGACTATTGTTGATTACTATTTGGGCAACCAAGCCGCCTTGCTGACCTATCCCGTTTCCTTTTTTGGAAACATAGCGTCGTTTTGGTTTTGGCGCAAGAAGGGCAACCGAACGCCGCGCAAATTCGACAATTGGTACTTTGTCAATGCGGGAATCGCCACCGTCATGGCTATCACCTTGAACTACATCGGCTTCAGTGGCTATTTGGCACATGAAATTTTGCAAGAGGACTTGGCCAAATTTTGGGTAACGACCATCATCACGGCCCTCACCTTCTCCGGCACCCTCAACATGCCGCGCATGTACGCCGACACCTGGGGCTTTTACGAAGTCTACAACGGTTTTAAACTCTACCAGAATGTGCTCTTCGGCAACATAGCGTACGTGGCGAAGTACATCTTCTACTTGATCAACGCCTTGCTGGGCTGGCTCGTCTGGCACCAAGTGCGCCGCCGCGAGTCGAATTAAGGCTGAGTTTCCTGAGGGAGGCCCCAAGCCCAATAGGCTTCGTGTTTGGCCATACGTCGATGCGTCACCCAGAGTCCGACGAAGAAATTCACACTTATCGGCATTAAAAAAAGGTAATTGACTGGATCCAAAAGACCTATGCCCATCAGCACACCAAACAAGACGGTTTGGAGGAGCCAAACGGCATTGCGTGCCTGACTTTTCCGGCGTCCTGATCGTTCTACCCAGCCAACCACAGCGGCTGCAGCGAGTCCATAGGGGATGGACACGAAAAAAGCAACCGACCAGCTGATGAACGCGATGATACCAAAAATTCCTAAGGTATCGGCATCCATCCTGGCCACGGAATAGACGGCAGCTAACATCCCAAAAAGCACCCCCGCGAGGAAGCCTGTCCAAACCCCCACCAAGAAAAAGAAGCCAAATCGCAGCCCAAAAGATGCACTCATCCTTGACTGCGCTTGAGCAGCTCGGCGTGCAGCACATCGACTTGCTCCGCGAGATGCGCTTCGTCCCCATCGTTTTCCACAATGAAGTCGCCCTCCTTCAGGTAGCTTCGCTTTTTGGCATCCGGCCATTGGCGGGCCATGCGCTGCTCCACTTCTTCCCGACTCATGCCCGAACGCGCCATCACACGCTCCACGCGCAGGTCGCGTGGGGCTTCCACCAGGACGATGGCGTCGCAGGTTTGGAACGTTCCAGACTCAAACAGAATAGCGGCCTCCCGCAGGATATACGGGCTGCTTTGTGCTTGATGCCAGGCCACGAAATCGTCGTGCACCGCTGGATGCACCAGCGCATTGATTTGAGCCGTGGCCTCCGGCGTCCCAAAGGCGCGTGCTGCCAATTCTTTGCGCTGCAAAACCCCATCCACGTAGATACCTGGACCAAAGGCTGCTTCAATCGACGCCTGAAGGCTTGCGCTTTCCGACATGAGGCGCTTGGCCGCATCGTCCGCCACGTAAACAGGTATTCCTTTTGCGGCAAGGAGAGCGGCGACCGTGGATTTGCCCGCACCGATGGAACCGGTTAGGCCGATGTGTTTTGGAGGCATGCTGAAAGGTAGGGCGAATCGCGATTTCGTCGAAAAGCCTCCACGGATTTTGCAGGAATTGCCATGGTCGTGCTTGCGCTACCGGCCACCTTCGTCGCATGAACCCCACAGCTTTCTTTTTTCTGGCATTGGCCATCATCGTCGTCGAAACCGCGTTGCGCAGCCGGAAAAAGCGCAGCACCTCGTGGACAGAAACGATAAGAAACATCACCCTCGGGCTCAACGAGCGCCTCTATGCGCTTTTACTCACCGCCTTTAGCGCCAAACTCTACGCCCTCTGGCAGCCTTTTGCCTTTGAGGCCCCTCCTTCCTGGGTGCAAGTCCTGCTGGCCATCTTGGGGGTGGATGCGGTTTGGTACATCTACCACCGAAGTTCGCACCGTATCTCGCTTCTCTGGGCTGCGCACCTCACGCACCACATGCCCAAGGAGTACACCATGTCGGTAGCCGTGGCCGCCAGCCCCATCGGCGTGGTAGTTCGGGCCTTTCTGTATGGGCATTTGGCCCTCTATGGCATTGCCCCAGAGATCATCTTCTTTGCCCAAGTGTCCAATGCCCTTTACGGCTACATCCTGCATACCGAGCTCTGGAACTACCCCCGCTGGATGAACTACGTGCTGGTGACTCCCGCGTTTCACAGGATACACCACAGCTGCAGCCCAAGCCACATCGACAAGAACTACGGCAATGTCTTCACCTTTTGGGACCGCCTATTTGGCAGCTATTGCTTGGACGATGCGCCTCTCGTGTATGGAATCACCAAGACACCCAAGCAGCGCGACTACCTGCACGACCAGCTCTTCTACCTAGTACAGCTGGGGCGTAATTTCTACCGCTACCCTTTTGGACGGGCCCTTCGCCTTGTTTTTGCAGGTCCGGAGGCTCAAGACGCCGACCCACCTCACTTGTACTCTCTCGACCTCCGACCGAGTGCCGGAGAAGTTGTCCTGGGAATTGGGCTATTTATCCTTTGCTACCACTCTATATTTCAATGGGAGGCGGGGCAGCGTAGCTTTTGGGCCGTACTTATTGGTGCGCATGTGGGAATCGCGCTGTGCAGTGGGCTGTTGAGCACCTTTGCGCGCCGCCTGAGCGGGCTTCGCGGTCAGTCGTAAATCTCCGCGATGCGAGTGAGCTTTGGCACGTCCAGAACCTTCAGGCGTTTTCCTTCACGGCCAATCAGTCCATCTTTTTCAAATTGACTTGACAGGCGGATCAAGGATTCCGTCGCCGTACCCACTAGGTCCGCCAACTCCGAGCGCTTCAAATCTATCGCAATGGCACCGTGTTCATCTTCGCCAAATTTGGCGCGGAGCATCAGGAGAATTTCTGCGAATCGCTCCCGAACCGTCTTCTGGGCCATGGACGAAAGAATGCGGTTTGTTTCCGAAATCTCATGGCACGTCTCCCGCAAGATTTCCATGGAAAAAGGCCCGTTGTGCTGCAAGAAACCCAAGAGGACATCCCCTGGAACAAAGCAGGCGGAGGCCTCTTTCAAGGAGACCGCGGAGACCGACAAGGGCTCTCCGGCAAGCAACGCGCGGTAGCCGATGAGTTCACCCGGAGAGGCAAAACGCACAATGGTTTCCTTGCCGTTTGCGGCATGCGTGACCAGCTTGAAATGCCCCTCCTGGACGCAGTACACTCCTTTTGGATGGGTTCCCTCTTGGAGAATCTCCTCGCCCTTCTCCATGGTGTTGAAGCGTTTGTGCTTGCAGAGCACTTCCACTTCCTCTGGGGGCAAGTGCTTGAAGGCCGACAACTGTCGGGTAGGACAAGAAGCGCATTGTATCGTTTCCATCAGCGAGCGGTGTTTAGCAAAGCGGGTAGCTTTGAGGGTTCTTCGGTACCGAAAGTAAGAAGGTACAAAATTCCAAACGGTGACATTTGTCATGTTTTTGGCCCATGAGACATCCTCCCTTTGTACCATGGCTGATTCTCGCTACGATGCCCTGCAGAACGAAGACCTCTACGCGCATCTCTTCAAACAACGCAGCCCAGAGCGGGCGATGGTAGTGCTTTCTTTGCCTTCGATGCATTGCGCGTCGTGCGTTCGGGCCGTTGAAACCTGGCCAAACCTCGAGCCTGGCCTGGTAGATGTGCGCGTGAACTTCAACCAAAAGGAGGCGCATATCCGGTACAACCCGCGTGAAATCAGTCTGCAAGCTATCGCGGAAAAACTGGACTTTATGGGCTATCCGCCCGATTTGAGCTTGGCGCAGCGTGAAGGGAAACTGGGCCTAAACGAACAAAAGCGGCAGGCGCGGCAAAGCATCCTCGAACTGGGCGTGGCCGGCTTTGTATTTGGCAATACCATGCTTTTTGCCTTCCCAGAATACATGGGACTGGAGACCGATAGCGGAATTGCCGAGCTTATGCGCTGGATTACCGCGGCCCTCTCGCTGCCTTTAGTGGGCTACAGCGGGCGCAGCTACTTTAAATCGGCCCTCGGCGCCTTGCGTACGGGGCAAGCCAACATGGACGTTCCCATTGCCTTGGGTATTGTAGCCCTGTGGGGCAAGAGCCTCTGGGACATCGCGTCGGGCCAAGGAGCTGGCTACTTTGACAGCCTGGCCGGACTCATCTTCTTTTTGCTCGTGGGCCGCTGGTTCCAAAATAGCACCATCGCCAAATTGGATTTTGAGCGCGATTACAAGAGTTTTTTTCCGCTGGCCACGCTTCGCCTGTCGGCCAACCGAGGGCCCGAATATGTCGCCCTGCAAGACGTGGAACCTGGGGATGAGCTTCGGATTCGGCACGGGGAACTCATTCCTATGGATGCGGTAATCGTTCGCGGGCGGAGTTCCGTAGATGTGCAATTCATCACGGGCGAGGCCCTGCCGCTGCCTGTAGGGCCTGGGGATGACGTAGCGGCCGGGAGCCGGTTGCATGGGGGGTCGGTGGATGTTCGGGTCGTGAAGGCGCTGGACCAGTCCTATTTGACGTCGCTGTGGCGGGAGGATCCCGCCGCGCAGAAGCCGGTGCTTTCTCGGCGCATGGACCTTTGGGGGCAGTGGTTTACCTGGGGCATCATGGGGGTCGCCACCCTCAGCGCCACCTATTGGATGTGGGCAGATCCCACCAAGGCCATTTGGGCGGTGACCAGTGTATTGATTGTCGCATGCCCTTGCGCATTGGCCTTGAGTATACCGTTTGGGTTTGGCAATGCCATTCGGCTCATGGGCCAGCAGGGCGCCTATGTCAAATCCACGGATAGTATTGAGCGCTTAGCCCGGGTGGACGCTTGGGTGATGGACAAAACGGGCACCTTGACCCACCCGGAAGAGCAGCGCTGGACGGAAGAGCCGGCAGTGGCGCCTGAGCTGCTGGGTAGTTTGCGGGGCTTGGTGCAGCATTCGGCCCATCCCATCAGCCGCTCCCTTCACAGCCATTGGAAGTTTGTCCAGGCCGAAGTGGTCGTCGATGTCGAGGAACGCATTGGAGCCGGACTCCAGGGTCGATGCAGTGCGGGCATCTTGCGCATTGGGAGCCCTGCGTACTTGGGACTCACCGACGCCCAAGCACCTGCCCATGCCACCGGATGGTCCCTCAATGGCCATTTGGGCGGATGGCTCTTACCCGAACAAGTATACCGCGAGGGATTGAGCGAAGGGCTGGACCAATTAGGCCCGGACCCCATCGCGCTGCTGACGGGCGATGGCGACCAAGAGCGTTCGCGGCTGCAAACGATTTTGCCTGCTTCGACAGAAATGCGCTTTCGGCAAAGCCCCAAAGACAAGCTGAACTTTGTGCTCGACTGGCAGAGAAACGGCAAGCATGTAGCCATGGTGGGAGATGGTTTGAACGATGCAGGGGCGCTAGCGGCTAGCGACGTCGGCATTTCCATCGCAGAAGATGCCATGCACTTTGCACCGGCCTGTGACATCCTTCTGAAGGGGCGGGAGCTGCCCCATTTGGCCCGGTACCCAAAGATGGCCAAAGCCGCATTGCGCGTGGTAAAAATCAACATTGCCGTAAGCCTGGGCTACAACCTCATCGGACTGACGTTTGCCGTCCAAGGCTTGCTCACACCGGAAGTTTCTGCCCTGCTCATGCCCATCTCCTCGCTGAGTGTGGTGGGCCTTTCCGCTCTCTTGACCCAACGCGCGAGCCGAAAAATTTTCAAAAGCTGACAATTGTCATAGGGGGCCTGTGAGGGGGATGGGACTTTTGTTCCTGTGAACCCTATATCTACCCTATGAGTGCTTTCTACCTCATGATTCCGGTCAGCTTGGTGCTGGCGGTGCTCTTCCTGCTAGGCTTCTTGCGGTCCGTGGACCGCGGCCAGTACGACGACACCACCTCACCCGCCATCCGCATGCTGGACGATGGCACCACGGACTCTTCAACCCCTTCTACCCCATGAAGCAAGAACTCGAACACTTCTCGTACGACAACCGCATCGTCAGCTACTTCCTCAAGGCGACGATCCTGTGGAGCTTGATCGCTCTCCTGGTGGGCTTGACCATTGCCTTGCAATTGGTTTGGCCCGCGTTGAACGCCAATACCTCGTGGTTGACCTTTGGCCGATTGCGCGCCCTGCACACCAATGGCGCCATCTTCGCCTTTGCCGGCAACGCCATCTTCATGGGGGTCTACTACTCCATGCAGCGGCTTTTAAAGACCCGAATGGCCAGCGACCTCCTCAGCAAAATCCACTTTTGGGGCTGGCAGCTCATCATTGTTTTAGCCGTCATCACCCTTCCATTGGGCATCACGAGCACGAAGGAATATGCCGAACTCGAATGGCCCATCGACATCCTCATCACCTTGGTGTGGGTCGTTTTTGGGGTGAACATGATTTGGACCATCCTCAAACGCCGTGAGCGCCACTTGTACGTCGCGATTTGGTTCTACATCGCCACGTTTGTGACCGTAGCCGTCTTGCACATCTTCAACAACCTGGAGCTGCCCGTATCCTGGACCAAGTCCTATTCGGTCTACGCCGGGGTTCAAGATGCCTTGGTTCAGTGGTGGTACGGCCACAACGCCGTCGCCTTCTTCTTGACGACGCCGTTCTTGGGCTTGATGTACTACTTCCTTCCAAAGGCAGCGGAGCGTCCCGTGTATTCCTACCGCCTATCTATCGTGCACTTCTGGGCCCTCATCTTTATCTACATCTGGGCAGGCCCTCACCACCTCCTCTACTCTGCCCTTCCCGATTGGGCGCAAAACCTAGGCACCGTCTTCTCCATCATGCTCATCGCGCCTTCTTGGGGCGGTATGATCAACGGCCTCTTGACCCTGCGCGGGGCTTGGGATCGGGTGCGCGACTCTGCCGTATTGAAGTTCTTTGTCGTCGGGGTATCCGCCTATGGTATGGCCACCTTTGAAGGCCCCATGCTCTCCACCAAGTGGTTGAACAGCATTGCGCACTTTACGGATTGGATTCCTGCACACGTGCACGTTGGCACCTTGGGCTGGAACGGATTCATGGCCTTCGGCGTCGTCTACTGGCTTCTGCCCAAACTTTGGAAAAACGGCCGCTACAGCGAGAAATTGGCCAACTGGCACTTCTGGCTGGGCACCACCGGCTTGCTCTTCTGGGTCATCCCCATGTACGTGGCGGGCTTCACCCAAAGCTTGATGTGGAAGGATTTGGCCAATGGCATGTTGGTGAATCCCAACTTCTTGGACACCGTTACCAAAATCATCCCCATGTACCTCACGCGTGCCTTGGGGGGCACCCTCTACATCACCGGTATTGTGGTCATGATTGTCAACGTCTGGAAGACGGTCGTCAAAGGAGATCTCATCGCCGACGAAGAGGCCTCTGCGCCTGCCTTAGAAGCCCACAAAAAGCACAGCGGCGAACATTGGCACCGCTGGATCGAGCGCAAGCCTGTTCAAATGGTCATCTGGAGCACCGTGGTCATCCTGATCGGGGGCGTCATCGAGATTGTCCCCACGCTGATGGTCGACAGCAATGTGCCCACCATTTCTACCGTCAAGCCCTATACCCCACTGGAACTGGAAGGTCGAGACCTCTACATGCGCGAAGCGTGTAACGCCTGCCACACGCAGATGATTCGGCCCTTTGACAACGAAGTATTGCGCTACGACCCCACGCACAAACAGTACTCCATGCCCGGTGAATACGTCTACGAGCACCCCCACCTATGGGGTTCTAAGCGCACCGGACCTGATTTGTGGCGCGTAGGGGCCAAGGGCTACAGCAACAGTTGGCACTACAACCACATGTGGCAGCCGACCAGCATGTCTCCGGGCTCCATCATGCCGCGCTACGTTTGGATGTTTACCACCCACGATGCGGAAGGGAACCTGCTGAACGACGGTTCTTTGGACACCAGCCTCACCCAAACCAAAATGGAGACCCTCGCGAAGCTAGGCGTCCCCTATACCCCCGAGGAAATTGCCGATGCGCATCGCGCCCGCCGCGCTCAAGCCCAGGCTATTGCCGCCGACCTCAACAGCGACCCACGCATCACCGTGAATGCCAATGAGGAGATTGTGGCCTTGATTGCCTACCTGCAACGCTTGGGAACGGATGTGCACAAAGCCTCTGAAGAAGAATTAAACGCCTTGAAATAACATGAGCCGCTTACTCACCTTTTTTAAGAATGTCGATGGCTGGTCCATGTACCCCATCGTTGCCCTGGGCATGTTCCTCGCCTTTTTCGCGATGGTGACCCTTTGGGCGCTCTACACGCGCAACGCGGACATGGACCGCTACGCTAAACTTCCCTTGGACACCGACGATCAAACCCCTACGCTATGAGCTTTGTAGAATTCTTCCTATCCCTTGGAAAGCCCATTCACGTTTTGGGGCTTATTACGCTCTTCATTGGTTTCTTGACCGCATGGTCCGTCCTTCGCACCTTGAACATCTTGCGCGAAAAGCTCGGCTTGGTGAAGCCCAAAACAGAATCTCGTTGGGCACCCAAACGCGTGAACAAAGCCCTCTGGGATGACGTGGACGTGGCCCACGAAGACGATGTGCTCTTAGACCACGATTATGACGGCATTCACGAGTTGGACAACAACCTGCCCCCGTGGTGGGTCTGGGGATTTTACCTCACCATTTTCTGGGGCGTCTTGTATTTGGGCTACTACCACTTGGTGCCATCCTCTGTGGACCAAGCGGGTGAATTCGCGGCCCAAATGGAACAGCTCGAGGTGGACCGCGCCGCTGCCCTGGCCGATGCGGCCATGCAAGTGGACGAAAGCAATGTCACCGTTTTGGTGGATGCCGCTGCCCTGGAAGCTGGCAAGAAACTCTACATGGAGAAATGCGTCAGCTGTCACCTCGCCGACGGCGGCGGCAGTGTTGGCCCCAACTTCACCGACGAATACTGGATTCACGGTGGCGACATCGCCTCTGTCTTTACGACGATTAAATACGGCGTATTGGAAAAGGGCATGCTCGCTTGGAAGGATGACCTCAATCCCCTCCAAATGCAGCAAGTCGCCAGCTTTGTTCTTGCCTTTCAAGGCACGACACCGGCCGTGGCTAAAGCGCCTCAGGGAGAGCGTTGGGTAGCTCCTACGGAAGAGGTCCCTGCGGCCGAAGCCACAGCGGAGGTTCAAGAGCCTGCGGATCCTGCCGCGCAAAGCCTCTAAGCCATGTACGACGATCAGAGCTTCCGCGATCACATTGGCACGATCACGGAAGAGGGGAAGCGCAAGTACGTGCATCCCAAAAAAGTCACGGGCCGATTTACCACCTACCGCCGCCGCGTGGCTTGGGTTCTGCTCGCTCTGCTCTTTGGCCTTCCCTGGCTGAGGTGGCAGGGCTTGCCTCTTATCCAGCTGGACGTGGTGCACCGCCGTTTTGTCCTCTTTGGCCAGGTGTTTTGGCCGCAGGACTTTTACTTGCTCATGCTCACGATGCTGCTTGGCGTCCTAGCGGTTGTGGTTTTCACTGTAGCCTATGGACGCATCTTCTGCGGCTGGATCTGCCCGCAAACCATCTTCATGGAGCATGTCTTTCGCCGAATTGAGTACTGGATTGATGGCGACCGAAACGCCCAAATCAAACTCCGCAACAGCCCCTGGACTGCGGAAAAAATCCGCAAACGCGTCGCCAAGAACAGCCTCTTTTTGGCCATTTCCTTCGGGATTTCCAACACCTTCTTGATGTACTTCATCAACACCGATGGGTGGTGGGCCATTGTCACGGACGGTCCGGCTGCACATCCGGGTGGTTTTGCGGGCATTTGGATTTTTACCGGGGTCTTCTTCTTTGTGTTCAGTTGGTTCCGCGAGCAAGTCTGTCTGATTGTCTGTCCCTATGGCCGACTGCAGGGCGTTCTTTTGGACCGAAATTCTATCGTCATCGCCTACGACCGGATTCGGGGGGAAATTCGCAGCCGATTCACCAAGCGCGAGGACCGCACCGCGGCTGGAAAAGGAGACTGCATCGACTGTGAACTCTGCGTGGCGGTGTGCCCGACGGGGATAGACATTCGGAACGGCACGCAGCTGGAATGCACCAATTGTACGGCCTGCATCGATGCCTGTGACGGCGTAATGGAGCGCTTGCACAAGCCCAAAGGCCTGATTCGCTATGCCTCTGAAACCCAAATTGTCGAGCGCAAGGGTTTTGCGTTTACGCCGCGTTTGAAGGCCTATTCGGTCATTTTGGCGGCGCTTCTCACCCTCTGGGCGAGCCTTTTGCTCTTTAGAAGCCCGGTGGAGGCCACCATCTTGCGCGCCCCCAATCAGCTCTTCCAAGAGCGCGACACGGCCGTGACGAATTTGTACACCTACAAGCTCTTTAACAAACGCCCAGATTCCGTAGTCGTCAGCCTGGCGCTTCGCGAACCCAAAGGGGCCTGGATTGAATTTGTCCAAGGGGAAACCTGGATGCTTGAACCCCAAGGTCGCACTACCGGCGCCTTCTTTGTGGCCCTTCCCTTGCCCGTGGGCCCGGAGACGGAGATTGTGGTGGATGTTCTGCTCGATGGAGAAGTCGCGGACGTGGTAAAAACGTCCTTTTTTGGCCCGCACTGATGACGGACGCATTCCTCACCGGTGCCCTGTTGGGCCTATTGGCCAGTCCCCATTGCATGACCATGTGCGGGCCCTTGTCGTGGCAAGCGCAATCGGGGATTCCCCTGCGTACCCTCCCCTACTTCACGGGCCTCTACCACGTCGGCCGAATCAGCCTCTACCTCGTGCTGGGGTCGCTTTTTTGGCTGCTGGTCGATTGGGCACAGGTACCCCTCTATGCCGGCGTGGCGGCGGGCGCCTTTTTGCTGTACAGCACCGTCGCCCAGTGGCGGGAGCAGCGTTCCTGCTGTCCGACTGCACGCCTGCTCGGGCTGCCGCTGACCAAACGCCGGTGGGGTCTGAAGGGTCCGTGGTACCTCCGCGCGTTGGGGTTGGGTGCCCTCAACGGCCTTCTCCCTTGCGGAATGGTGTATGCGGCCATTCTTGCGGCCGCGGGCTATTCTGAAGCCGCCAGTGAAAGCTACCTCATCGGGTTTGGCGTGGCCACCTTGGTTCCCTTAATCACCTTTCGCTACCTCTGGAAGCGCTTTGTGGCATGGCCAGGCTTCAAATGGCTGCAGCTCGGTTTGTTGCTCGCGGTGGGCCTATGGATCCTTGGGCAGAGCCTTTGGGGACTTTGGACCGCGGGGGAAGGGGCGGTTGTGGGTCCGCATTCGGCCTGTTTGCCCCTTTTTTAAAAGCTGACAATTGTCATTGGCGACCGCATGGCGAAGGCTCACCTTCGTAGAACTAAAACCCCAATTGCGATGAAGACCATTTACTGCCCCACCGACTTTTCTGACCTCTCGAGGTTCGCCCTGGACTATGCCCTGCGCCTGGCGGAAGCACTTGACGCCAAAGTGCATGTAGTACACGCCTACCAGCTGCCCTACACGTCTGAGGTGATGACCAATTCGTTGATGGATGCCTTGAAAGATAGTACGGCCAAAGAATTGCAGGAGTTCCTGAAGCCCTTGCAAAACGGATCGGTTCCTGTGGATGGCCACTGTGAATGGAATTCTGTCACGGGTGCATTGCGCCACTTGACCGCGGATAGTGCGGACACGATGGTCGTCATGGGCAGCCATGGCGCTTCCGGTTGGTCCGAACTCCTTTTAGGCAGCAATGCCGTGGCCGTCATGCACACGATTAAGGTGCCTATCCTCATCGTTCCCAAGGAAGCCGTTTGGCCCCACCGCGGCATGCGTTGGCTCTACGCGACGGACCTCCACGACGAACGCAACCCCGAAGCGCTTACCTGGTTGCGTGGCTTTGTCCGTGATTTACAGGCAGACCTTGACCTCGCACATATTCAACAGCCCGGAGATGCCAACGGCCATGCCGACCTGTTCCTAGACTACGCGTCGAGCGCCTTTCCGGCCTCCAAAACGCACCTGATCGCCGCTGAAAAAGTGGAATCCGGCATCTACGAAGCGGTTCGCCGCAGCGAGTCCGAAGGCCTGGTCCTCATTGAGCGCCGCCACCACTGGCTCAAAGAAGCTTTTCACAACCGAATGACCCAAGCGGTAGCGCACCACAATGCCTATCCCGTGCTCATTCTCAAAGAACACATGTAATTGTTGAGCGGTGTTTGAGGTGGTGTTTTAGGGTTCTCTTCTTCGTTCGTTCTGCCATCCAGCGCCTCCACTCAACGATGAAACCGGTCCAATTGGGCCGGTTTTTTTTTGCGTTTGAAAACCTGACCAATGTCATTTTTTCCGGTTGTGGGTTGAAGGACATTTATCCTAGCCTTCAAGCCATGGAGGCGAGAACATAAAACGAAGAAACCATGGAACCCGTACTCTTAGCCTTGTTTGGGGTCGCCCTTTGGGGGGCCGAACTCTTTAAACCCGGCTTCTTTTTAGGAAGCTTGGGCATTGGTGCCTTTTTTGCCAGTATTGGCGCGTATTTGGAACTAGACCCCTACGTCCTGATGGGGCTCGTACACGTGGGCGCTATCGTCGGTTTTTACGGCATACGCCCTTTGACCAAAAAGGTCTTTGACAAGGACGACTACCTCAGCGATCCAGACGACTTGGTCGGCCATGTGGGCCGCGTGGAAAAGATGCCGCTCGGGGAACATTTGGGCCAATTGGACATCGACGGAGACACCTGGAGCTTTGTGTTCCAAGGCACAGCTGCCAAAGTCAACGAACTGGTGCGTGTCGTTCGGCACGAAGCCACGGTCCTCTACGTGGAAAAAGCCAACCCTAAAAAGTAAACGCAGGCCTCACAACCCTTTGGTTAGATCGCCCCGCCGCGCTAAAGCCGGCGGGGTTTTTCTTTGACGGAGCGCCCCAGGGGCATGCGGTGTCCGCCGGAAGACTTACTTCCAGTCGATGCTGGCAGACGTTCCAGCCGCACTGTGTGGTGCAACCCAAAAGCTAAAGGTGCCGGGCTCAAACATGCGTTCGCCTTCAGAGGTAGCCACGCTGAGTTGATCGGCCGTCACGCTGAAGGTCATCATGCGTTCTTCGCCAGGCTTCAGGGTTACGCGCTGGAAACCAATCAAACGACGCACAGGCTGCACGCCAAGGCGGCTGTGGTGATCGCGCGCATAGAGCTGTACCACTTCATCCACAGCCACTTTGCCTTCGTTTTTCACGAGAGCAGTAACAGCCATAGAATCCCCCATCTGTTTGGCCTGCGTAGCGGCATAGGTCACCGTGGAATAGGTCAAGCCATACCCAAAGGGATAAGCGGGTGTATTGGATCCGTCGCCATAGTGGGACCAGAATACGGCGTCGGAAGGACCTGGACGGCCCGTGCTGTAGGCGCCGTAGTAGAGCGGGATTTGGCCCTCCGAGCGCGGGAAGGTGACGGGAAGTCGACCGCTGGGAGAGCGCTTGCCCATAAGCAGATTGGCGATAGCGGGACCGCCCATGGTGCCGGGCTGCCAGGCAAGAAGGATGGCATCCACCTGTTCGGTGATGTCATCCGGCAGTATCATGGGACGTCCGGCGTAGAGGACCAGAACCACGTGCTCTTGTACTTTTAGCACCTCGCGGATCAGCTGTTCTTGGAGACCAGGGAGGTGGAGAGACATGCGGGACCGGGCTTCTCCCGAGTGGAATCCGTGCTCACCTACCGCTAAAATGGCGATTTCCGCTTCTCCAGCGGCTTTTACGACCGCATGCATGCCGGAGGTGTCGGTGGTATTGATTTCGGCCTCAAACGGGAAGCTAATAGGGCCTTTTAAGAAAACCGGGCCGCTTGCCACCGTCATGCGCTTTTCGCCACGCACCTGCACCAAGCCTTCATACAGCGATAAGGCAGTGAAATCGTCGCTGGAAACGCGCCAGTTGCCCAAAGGACTGTTCTTTTCCTGCGCCATGGGGCCCACGAGCGCAATGGCTTGCTTTTTCGCCAAAGGCAAAATGCCGTTGTTCTTGAGAAGTACAGCGGATTTTTCGGCCAACTCTTGGGCATCCGCAGCCCAAGGCGAGGTGCTAGGTTCCCAACTGCCCGGACGGTTGCAGTAGCGGTAGGGGTCGTCCATCAGGCCCAGGTCAAACTTCAACTTCAATACCCGACGAGCGGCGTCGTCTACTAAGGATTCGGAAACCTTTCCTTCGCGCACCAGACTCGCGAGGAACTGCACATACGCCAGGGACTCCATGTCCATGTCGCAGCGGGCATTGGCGGCTTGTTCTGCGGCCTCTTTCAAATTCCGTGCATAGCCATGGGCGATCATCTCACCGACGGACCCCCAGTCACTCACCAGAACCCCCTCAAATCCCCAATCCTCCTTGAGAAGTTCTGCCAGCGCTTGGTTGCCCGTAGCAGGGATACCATTCATGGTGTTGAAAGAATTCATGAAGGTGGCTACGCCTGCCTTTTTGGCGGCTTGGAAGGGCGGATAAATGACGTTGTAGAGGGTGTAATCACTCACATCCACCGTATTGTAGTCGCGTCCCGCTTCACTAAATCCATAGCCCGCAAAGTGTTTGGCACAAGCGGCCATAGACCGTGGATCGTTGAGCTGCTCGCCTTGGAAGCCTCGAACGCGTGCTTCCGCAATGCGGCTGCCCAAATAGGGATCCTCCCCTGCGCCTTCCATGATGCGGCCCCAACGCGGATCGCGTGAAATGTCCACCATGGGCGCAAACGTCCAGTTTAGACCATAGGAAGTGGCTTCTTCGGCCCCGTTGCGGGCGCTTTTTGCAATAGCCTCTAGATCCCATGAAGCTGCCTCCGCCAAAGGAATAGGCGAAAGGGTTTTGTAGCCGTGAATCACGTCACATCCGAAGATCAATGGAATCCCCAAGCGGGTTTCCTCGACGGCAACGCGTTGCATCGCGCGAACTTCTTCCACCCCTTGCACATTGAGTACGGAACCCACCCATCCGTTTCGCAGGTGCTGGTACTTGGTCGCGGCATCCCCGCCTTCTGGCGCGGGACCCGTTGCGTTCCAAAATCCATTGTACTGGTTCATTTGGCCGACCTTTTCTTCCAGCGTCATGAGCTGGAGCACAGAGTCTACCCGCCAAGCGGTGGGCTGCTTTTGGGCAAATGCCGAAGCAGTCACAAGAACTGCTGATAGGAGGAATACCTTTTTCATGGTAAAACTTAGAACGGTTGGTAGGTGAAATTTCGGATGACCACCTCATAGGCGCCACCGGTGCTTGGGCCGCTGTCTTGCCCTTCAAACAGCCAAAGGTTGAGCCGCGCATTGGTCGATGGGCCTGGAGCTGGAATGACAATGGGATTGCTTTGAACGCCGCCTTCGCTCTTTCGCCGCGCGGGGTTGCTGTCGTCAAAGGACCAGGATGCGATGACGGTAGTGGCCGATTTAGCCCCGAGGTAGGACGTCCACGTAATCAGGCTGTCCGTCCACGTGAATTCATGGGTGGTCCACATGGTCTTCGCTTCAACCGGCAACTGGGTCTCGTGCGTGCGCTCCGGATTAAAAGCGCCAAACCATACGGGCTGAACCGAAGTCGCCAAGGTCTTCACCTTGTTGGGATCGCCCCAGCGACTGAATTCAATGTCTACCTCGCTGTTGGCCTGCGTCATGAAGGTGTTGTTGTCCCAGGTGAAAAGCCCTAAAACCGTGTTGTCGGGAATGTCCACCATGTTGGACTGCACTTCCCAGGTGTAGGTGCCATAGCCCACTACATCGTTGCTGATAATCTCCGAGCATTGCCATTTTCCATCGATTTGGCGAATGTTCAGGTGCAGAAAGCCTTGGTCGTCCGTGTAGGCAGAGGCTATGTCCTTGCTGAAGTAGTTGGGGCCGGGTCCGAAGAGGTCCGGACCGCCTTTCACTGTCCAGGTCCGTCCCGCCCAGGCCAGCTGATCGCCGTTGCGTCCTTGGGGGGGCGTCGCCGTTTGAAGTTCACAAGAAGCTAGGGTGGCTACGGCCAGCCCCAAGAAAAGGCTCAAGCGTATCAACGATTTCATTCGTTTTCGTCCGTTAACAGAATATCTAGTTGGGGAGGGCCCACCAGGAGTTCGCCCCAAAGTCCGGTGCTTTGGTGAAAACCTTCCGCTTCACCTGAATTCCAGCGAATCTGCTGTTTGCGCCCCTTGGCATCGCCTTGGTCACGTGCTACCTCGAGCAAATACCGCCCTTCAATGGTCCAGGGATCACGGCGCATGGCGGCCCAGGGCAAGGACCAGTGC
>Ga0255772_10001945_pt1 | contig 20304 bp, 5 predicted proteins | sample 071ome_34_FD_179970 | JGI IMG/M metagenome (GOLD analysis project Ga0255772, IMG submission 179970) | Coastal salt marsh microbial communities from the Groves Creek Marsh, Skidaway Island, Georgia - 071411BT metaG (version 2) | ecosystem: Environmental > Aquatic > Marine > Intertidal zone > Salt...
ACTGTGGTCCAATCAGTACCCAACCAGATCCTGTGAACAAATAAAGTTGTTGTGAATTTGTGTCAACCCAAAGATCTCCTGAAATACTTTCTGAAGCACTTGGTTGATTAATTGCTTTTTTTAATCCACCTGATGCTACCCAATTGGCTCCATCATAAATTTTTAATTGGTTTACTCCGGCTGTGGTGTCAAACCAAGTTTGACCTTGTATAGGTCTTAAAGGTGCTGTGCTGTTGGCAAAATTTTCTAATATGTGTAAAAAGTTTTCCGCAATGACTGTTCCATAAGAAGTTGTGTTCTTACCTGGAAAATTAACACTGGTTTCGTTGTTTACTGTGTTGTCTTCTACTGTGATTGTGCCTTTATTAACAGCATCAGTAAAACTTATTGTGTATGCCATTTATTACCCTTCGTTAAAACCTGTCAAACTTTGTACTCGTACTGTGTAATCAATCTGTATTAATCTGTTCAAACTTTTTTGTACAGGGTGGAAAATTACGTGTGTAAGCAATTTGCCTGTGCCTGATGGTGAATAACTCACAAGTCCTAGTTCATCGAACACATACAAACTGTCTGTGGCACTTGCGGCATCTACAGCATCCTGTCCACTTGGCTCTCCATAGTCCAACAAACAAGTTGCAAGAACGTCTGTGTAATTTGTTCCATTCACGTGTCTTGTTTCAATTTTATTTCTTTGTGGATCTAAATTAGAAACTGATCTGTCATCAACAATTTTGCTGTAGGTTTGATTGTACAGTGTAGCATTTGTACCTGTACTGTTCGGAGTTAGATATGTGATAATTCCTGTTGGATCAACTGACGTACCACCGTTACCAAAAGCCATTGAATTGATAAATCCTTGACCTTGGTTCGCCACACTTTCCGCTAACGCCACACTCATGTTTTCATAGTGAATAGCATTGCGTTTGTTTACAAAAATCGTCTTAGATTCTGGATCGTGTATCTTAATGTGTCCTTGTATTAGTACACCACTGTTTTCGTTAATTTTGCTCATTTTTGCTCCGTTCTACCATTGTATTTATTGCGGCACAGCCACTTCTTTTTGACGTATGAATCTTGCTATGTCATTTTCCGTCTGACTGAGTGGATTTGTGCCTGATTGCCATATTCTTCCTTGTTTTCTTACCAGCAGTATTTTGGCATTTTCGGCTGGTGTTTGAGTGAATGTTATTCTAGCAGTTGTGCCATCCACCGTGAATTCTGCAGGAGCAGTTTCATCTGCTTCTGGACTGTCTTGTCCCAGTGTAACATTGTACACACTTATTGCGTTTTTGCGTAATCTCTTACCACCAACAAACAGTTCAAATTCATTCACGTTATTAGGCACAAAGCCTATGTTTAAGACATTGTTTACCACATCTGCACCTGTGTATGTCTCAGATATGAACTGATCTTGGTATGGCACGTTTTGGAATGCACTTTGATCGTGAACTTCTGTGTTGGCATGATGTATTTCTGCTATACCTGTTCCAAATGTTCCTCTTCTTAATTGTTTTAAACTGTTGCCATCCTTTTGATAGTACTCAATTCTTTCGCCATCTATGAAAATGATGCCTGGTAATTGTGAAGCAACACTTGGCACTGTAATACCAGTGGCATCGGTCAGCACAATTTCCTTGTCATACCAGCTCAAGTTTTGTGCTAAGAAGTACTGTCTATCATCGCCTATACGTTTAAAGTGTGTTCTGTTCATTACATCTTTGAATTGTCTGTAAGCAAATTTTCCTACAAAACTTGGTGCTGTGAAATGTATAACATCAATTGTATCATTTTGTGACAATGTTCTATTAATTTTCAAATACATCTGGTCATTTGATACTGTGTAATCTATACTTGGTGCTAACCATTCTCCATTTACACATACCCAAACATAATGGGCATCCACCGCTGGACGATTCAATTGTATAACCCCATTAGTCAATTGATTGTATTGATAATAATCATCAGTGTTAACTGTGATGGTTAATTTAGCAACAACATCTAATTGAGTTCTGTCTATTTCTTGAATATCGTGTTTGCTGAATTGGTATGCTGTAATTGTTGCACCTTGAACAGGTGCAACACTCAAACTCAATGTGCCTATGTCGGAAACAGAATACTCACCATTGTCAATGTACACATCTAAAATATCTCCCGCAACTCCAATTCCCCCTGTCAATGTAACACTGGAGTTACCTGGATTCCAAGTGTATTCAGCCGCAGTCAATTCAACATTGTTTAGATATGCTCTTACATCTGTGGTATTGATAGTGCCTGGTAGTACCTGCCAATTTTCAAATTCATATTCTCTCAACGCAGTCACAGTGTGTTTTTTATGAAATCCACTTCTCAACACATCATCATTTACTTTAACAATCACATTGTTTGTGAACGGTGTCTGAGAGAATGGCGTTGGATTCAATTGATACTGTGTGGTACTGCCGTCACCTGTATAAATGTTTTGTGTAACTTCACTGAATGATTGTGATTCACTTGCGTACACCACAATGTTGATCACACTGCTTTGTGCTGGTGCTGTATTGAATCTTACAGCAACTCTATTGGCAACAGCATATGAAGAATCAGTTTCTATCACTGTATAATTTTGATCAGCACCATTCACCTTTACAAATGTTTGTATACTACCTTCTGTGTATTTTGCTCTTGTAACAAATTCTGTGGTGCTACCGTCACCGGTAAATGTGTCAATATCTAGAATAGATTCACCATTGTTGCCCATTGTGATAAAATTAATTTTTGCTCCTTGTTGAGGTGCTTGAGTGAATACAATATTTTTATTTTGATAGTCTACCGAGTATGTGTTGCTGTCTTTTAGAATGTTATTAACACTCAAGAAAATTGCTGTGTTGCTTTGTGGTGTGTCAACAAATGGATATTCTACAGTTGTTCCGTCACCTATATAGTTGTAACTGTTTATTTTAGATCCTGTGTTTGCTCCTCGGTCATACACTTGAATATCCAATGTGTCTAGCACTTGTCCTGGCACAAACTCTTCTGGTCCTTTTGAAGATGTTTCTGTGACAAAGCCATCACCGTCTATGTTGATGTCTTCTGCATTTATACCTTGTGCTGTTGAATATGCTAAATCTCCACCTTTAACCAATGTGTCTACCGCGTTAGGATCTGGAAGGTATGATCCATCACTTGTGGATTTTCTCACAATTATAACATCTTCATCTTCTGTTTCAAGAGCACTTATATCTACAGTCTTACTTGAACCATCACCTTGAACGGAATTCATCTGAGCCAGTTGGTTTGTGGCGTTGCCGGCATCAAAAGCAGGATCGTCTACTCTTACACCATTTTGATAAATGTGATATTCAACACCTTGTTCAAGAGTTTTAGAAAGGTTTAATGTTAATGTGCTACCGTCCAGATAGAAAACTTCGTCTTCATAACTTTCATCATAGGTATCCCACTCACCCTGCATATAAGGTTCGTTGCCCCAACCTGATGTGTCTTCGAAACCTATGCTTCTTACTTCTACTCCACCGTAATCAATTCCGTCTATCACTTGAGCAAGTTCTTTACCTGGCATACCAGCAGTAGGTTTGTATAAATCAAATCTATCAGCAGTGTTTAATGTATCTTCATTAATTTTGTATGTTATAGAAATTGTAGACAAGTTTGCTGGTGGTAATATAAATTGAATATATCCCGTTTGTCTAACATACGATTTTGTTGTGTCAACGTCGTTACCATATGTGAAAGTGCTTTTCAATTGTTTAGTACCATTTACAATAATTTCTATTGTATTTGTGCGTAGGTCCATTGGCCATTTTAAATTAAATTTAATCTGACTATTATTACCTGTGAACGTTTCTGTTCTTTGTAAATTTGCTATTAAAGTTGTACCTGTGTTTCTATCAAACTTAATGCCTATGTGAGATGTTCTTGGTAAACTTTCTCCAAGCACAGCACTGGCTTTGGCTTGTACACCTGTTGTGGATCCGCTTAAAGTTATTGATGGGGAAGAAATATATCCTGATCCTTTTTGAGTGACAACTATTCTACTAACTTTTCCATTTTTAATGTATGCTTGAGCAGTTGCTCCTGATCCACCCCCACCTGTTATCTCAACTGCTGGTGGATTTTTGTATTCTGATCCCGCTTCGGCCACGTTAATTGCTGTTATTTTGTAACCAATATTGTCTTTCCAATTTTTATCAGGATAAGAGTTGATATTATCTGCGCCAATTAATTCGTCATTGAAAATAGTGACTTTAGATGGCTCAATGATGCCATTTATATATTTTGGTGGATAATCAAAATCTGTAATTACAGAATTGGTAGGCTCTGTTTTTTGATATGAACTTACATATTCTCTTATTTTAGATTTATAAGGTTTAACTTCTTGAATATAATCTTCATAGTTAGACAAATTATCATTTTTGAATGTAATTTTTTGTGTAAGTTCACCCACATTGTGTTGTGCTTTAACAAAACTTGTTTTAAAGATAAAATCATTAATTTTGTTTTCTGATAACGCATATCTTAATCCTGCAAAATATAAATTTGTGTATTCAATTGCTAATTCTTCAACAAAAATTTTATCTCTTACAGTTTCTAAGATTACACGTGTTTCTTGTATAGGCTGTCTATCATACAATTGAATATCAAAACTGTTTGAATCATATCCTACATTGCCAGCATAAACATATAACTTGTTACTGAATTCTATTGTACCATTTTGTCTTCCCACTGTTTCGTAATTCACTGTGTAATCCACGTCTGTTTGATCATCAATTTTTTTCAATAAAAGCCAACCACCTGCTCCAATGTTGTTAATTTTTACTATGTCACCTATAGAATCAGATAGAGCATTTAGTTCATAACTCTGATCTATCAAAAAATTAATTGCAGTTGTTACACCGTAACCTTCTGCGTACCAATCTTTGTAATTCCAATAAAGATTTACATTGTATGATTGAATTTTCGATTTTTGCCAACCTTCCGAAGAAGAATACTTGTATATTGCCCACTTGCCATCCACTGTACTATCTGCTGAAACAAGAGCACTGAAAGTTCGAACATCAACAGTTGAATTATCAGCATAATTTTTGCCTTTAGATAATACTTTTACACTGTTAATTGAACCATTTGAATCCAAAGTTAAGCCTAACACTCCGCCTTCGCCTGTTGGACTATTAATCTTGTACGTAGGAATCTGTTTGTAACCTTTTCCAGCATCTGTTACAACGGCGTCAATAATTTTTCCGTTTTCTATTGTGATATTAATGTATGCTGGACTGACTTGACCAACTCCCACGAAATCTAAGTCTTTTTCTGTGTCAACAATGACATCAAACAATCCTGAGTTCACAGTTGGTGCTGGTTCTGATTGAGTAAGTGATGATAGATTAACCTCATCCACAATCAAATTATTGATTAAAACTGAATTTATTCTTTCAATAGTTTGTTTCAATGCTTCTTGTTTGTTGACAAACCAACTCTGTCTTGGATATTGTAGTGTTCCATATTTCAATTTGTCACTTAATGCAGGATCAGGTACAGGATTAAACTGAGAATCATATCCTATCAAACTGTTGAACCACACAGTCTCTACATCTTTTGGCAGTGTGTTTGTGGACGAACCTTCTGTTAATAAAGCGTATTCTTTATGAATATTTTGTTTGCTTTCAATATTTGCCAATCTAAAACTTAAAATTGTGTCATTGTCATTGATAAACTCATCGCAATTTACAAGAGCAAATTTATTTTTACCAAAGACAGTAACATATTTGTAGCCTTGACTTCTTGGATCTTTAATTAATTTTTCAACTGCACTAGCACTTAAAGTTCTTGATTCAATCTCTGGTGTTGTTGATTTACTTTTAACCCAGAAATAATACTTGTTGGTCATTACTTTAGCAACTTTATCATACACTTTTTTAGTAACAAAATCTGTTGGATTAGATACCGTGCCTGTGATACCTAATGCTTCGCCTTCAGCAGAAGCACTGATTGAATTGTACTGCGCCGGAGTATAAATTGATTCGGTCCATTCATGTACATCAATTGTCGCACCTACAAATAATTTGTTCCAGTAAGCGTTATTAAAAATAATATTACTTTGATATGGATAATAGTATTGTGCTTTACTGATATCCCACCATAGTCTTCCCACTTGTGATTTGTCCCAGTGATTCGTTTTGTCTATTGAGCCAACTGCTGTGTCTGAATTATATACAGCAGGATCATAGTTTGTTTTATAATGAAGTTCTGCTTCTGCTGGTCCAGGAATTTTTCCAAAAATAGGATCAACATAATCCAGTGTGGTTAATAATTTGTTTGTGGACTTACTGTATAAGAATACGCCTTTAATTTTGTTAAGATCAGGTTGATCTACACCTTCGTCACTGTAATGAATACTATTCCAGTTATTTGTACCAGGAGATTTTCTAAAATCAACCACAGTTCCTTTTTGTTTATTCAATAATTGAAGTTTAGGTAATCCTATGTACACGTGATTATTGTTCACCAATAAATTTGTGCCAAACTGTTCAAAAGAATTATCATAAGCAAATTTTTCAGCATACAATAATGTGTTCTCAAATTTTTCAAAAATATGCACTGAACCAACATCATATCTTGTGTCTAAGATTGTGGATCCATCATCAACTTGTTGGTCGCCTTTGAAAGATGTCACTGCCAATACATTGTTGCTGAATGATATGGTAGATCCAAATTGTTCAGAAGTTTCTTTATCTGGACTGCTTAACGTTTGTTGTAAGTTGTAGACACCAGAATCATTATTTGCTTTTTTATAGATGTAAACTACACCCATGTCAACTTCACTCAAATCTTTTAGTGGCGAACCAACAGCAATCAGTTCACCGTCTTGTGAAATGCTGACATCTGAACCAAAATCAATGGTTGGAGCAGAATCATCTGGTGGAATTATTGTCTGTTTGAAAGTGTAGTGTTGTCCATCTAATCTGTACACAGATACGTCTTGTGTCAAATCGTTATATTCATTGGTTAAGACAATATTAACTCCATTTTCATCCACATCAAAAGTGGTGGCAAATTTTATTAATTTGTTTTGATCAAGAGTGGAATCTCCTTGGAGTTCAATTCCACTATCATTAGGAATGTATCCTAAAAAGTCTGTATGGCTATCTTGTATTTGCCATAAATCTGCTGACCAAGGAGAAGAATTTATATTAGTTTTTGCTTTGTATAATCTTTGATTATAAATCACTAATTCATCTTTAAGATAATCAGCATCCTCATCGAAAGGTCCCATGTAATTTTCATCGACACCTAACCACCAATTTTTATTGGCATTGTATTGAACAAAATAAACTTTGCCCGGTAAATTATTATTGCTGTTTCCTTCAGCACCTATAAATGCCACAGTGGTTCCATTCACATCACGAATTTTAATTCTTGAACCTAAACGCAATCCAGATTGTGTATCTGGCACTGTGAATGCCAAGTTATATTTGAATAAGCCTTGAGTATCTTTTTTATAAACTAAAAATGCACCTTCATTCGTAAACGAACTTGCTGTGCCTTCGCCTATTGGAATATTATGCACCTGTAACCAATCTTTGTTTTGACTGGTAGGTATGTTTGCTGTCTGAGGGATACCTTGTACATTTTCAAATTCGTCCCAAATCCAATATTCAATATCATTAACAAGATATGTAGCAGGATCACCAGTTGCTGTGATCGGTGTTGTATTTTCAAAAACAAGAATATCACCATCGGCACCACTTGACTGTACAGTTTGTTCAATTGATCCTAAATTTCTATCTACTCCGCCTCCCAATCTTCTTATGGTTGAAGAAGCACCTGCGTTAGAACCCAAACTGAACTGTTTAGGTCCACCAGGAATCACAGTGTTTCTTGCGTTTCTAAAATATACTCTAATTTTTTCTAATGCTATGAACTGTACAAATGTAACATCTGCTTCTACAAAAGTGATCGGATCGTATATTCTGTGTACACCTGCTTCGGGAAAATAATAATTAGCATTATTGTCTGGTTGAGAATCTATATCAACGTAACCTTCCCATATATCAATCACTTCTTTCAGCCCGTTAGTGTCTTGCTGATCTATGTTTAAATCTGCAAAATCGAAAGCAGTTTGATCAGTATTATTAAACCACACACTCATTTCGTTAGTAGAATTACTAGAGTCCAATACGCTGTCATGAGCAATATCATAACCTGTTCTCACAAACCATTTGTTGCTCAAAATTCCCACAGGAGATGTGTTCACTTGCCAACTGTTATTGGCAGGATTTATGTAATAACTTTGATAGTATGTTCCAATTCCAAATTGTGCTTTAACCACAGGATTTTGTGGAGTAATTGGAGCAATTGGCTGTTCAAATGAACTGAAGAATCTATTTGTATCTCTAATTTCATTTAACAATTTAATATCTTGGACAACTAAATTGTTGCTGGTGTCAGCACCTGCATTGGTGCTCACGCTGGCTCCAATACTAACTTTCCACCATCCACCTAGGTGATCATAATCTTCTGTACTTACCCTGGTGTAATCTCCAATCGGCAATGTGTCTAATAATAAAGTGCCAGTGGCAGAAAATACTCCGCTTGTATTTGACAAATACAATAATGTTTTTGCCGCCACTTTTCTCACATACACCACAGTTCCTTGTGCTGTGTCTGTGCTTACCACATTTGAAACTACAGGATCTACGAGAGTTAAATCTATTTCTAATATTTCATCAATTTTTTGCTGAATAGAAATTTCACTACCGTTGAACACATTGTCTTTTATAGTAGGTGATGACACTCCGTTGAATGGCTGATTGATTGCTTTGCTATAATTGTTTCTATCAATAGGATACTGTGTGCTGAAATCTAAATATTTCAAAATCAATTTATCACCGATTTTAGTTGCTGTGTATTGATCAGCAGATGCTCTTATCAACAAATGATCAGTGGTTTCATTTGGAAACACACTATCACCAATCAGCAACGAAATTGTCGTGAAGCCAATGTTTTCTCTGTAGAATGCTGAAGCGTCCACTGTGGAAAATAAATCTGCCGCAACAGCGCCTTCAATTTGATTTGTTGCTCTCCAAAGTTGTTGCTTGTATTGAACAATATTTCCTACATTATAATTCGAAGTAGGATTGAATACACCTTTGTATTCAGTTTTTAAATTTGAGGCTGTTGGTGCTCCTATCAAAACAAAGTTGCCGTCAGGTGATACATCAACTGCCTTACCAAAACTGCTGTTAGAACCAAAAAGATCTAGATTAAAGAGAGGATCAGATGTTGGCGCTTCTATTGTTTGTAATAAATTTAGCGAACCACTTTCAGTGCCTCTGGTGAACACAAAAATTTTGCCATCACCATCTGATGGTTGACTCACTAATACTGTTGAATTCTGTTTGTTTGCCGCAATAACTGTTCCAAAACTTTCATCACCTGATGTGCTGGTAGAACTTATTTGATTGTGTGTTTTGAACACAAATTTGTTGTTAACAATTTTCCATTTTCCGTCATCACTTTCATCAATCCAGAATTTTTCATTATCTGTTAATCCTTGATTGTTGATCACTGTGTTGATGTCGTTGATAGAATCAAGCCTATGAGTTACAAATCTTTTGATGTATCCATTTGCTGGATCCACTGTTGCAAATCCTTCTTTGTCCTCACATATAATTTCAGTGCCATTTGTAGATGTACATTTCAACACATAATCAGTATCGTCTGCATTTACAACAAAAATTTCTCCAGCATTCATAACAGCATTGTTCACTGTGTTCACAGTTATTGTGTTTCCATTTTTTACAATTGAACTGGTTGTTTGTTCTGTTGCTGTGTATTTTAATACTGTCCAAGTTTTATTGTAATTTCCAATCCAAACATAATCACCTTCATTTAAGTCTTTGACTTTTGTGTCAGTCAAGATATCATCATATTGATAAAGTGTTATAGCAATATCTACAGGATTTACCGGTCCGGCTGTTTTGATATATGTATTTTTCTCATACTTGACAGGGAAAGGTGTGTGTTGATAGTCTTTGGGTGCTAGATATGTTTGCCCCGATTGTATTCTGTAAACTAAATCAGATGCTGTGTTTGCCGATTCATCTGTTAACAAAATAGGTTGTGGGTTTAATCTAAATTTTGATTCGTCTAATCTGTATTCAATTTCGTCAAACGTATCCACAGCACCATACTGACCTTTTCTAATTGCCCATTCTTCATAGAAGTCTAAACTTTCCTTGTCAGCACTTGCTAGAGCATCGAACAATTTATTAAGCGAATTTGCTGTTCCTTTTTCTCTAATGAAACCTTGGTAAAACTTGTATTGACTCACATCATCGTTGATAATATTTCTTAAGTATTCTCTTGGTTGATAACCTATCAAATGCTGTGCGGTTTTTTGTTGTTGGCTATCAAAATTGTCAGTGTCTAAATCGTAGAAATCAGCAAATTGATTGCCTTTGTAATCAAAGTTTGCTAGAAGGTTACTGCTAGGTCTTTGATCCAATCTTCTCCAATCATCTGCGTTGAATTGAGCAGTGCCTTTTAGTTTTGTATTTGCTGTATAATAAAATTGTTTGTGTTTTACTATGTCACTCATAGCATAATCTGTATAAGGCGTCCATTCTTTCGTGTATGCTTCGTCAAACACAAAACCTGGAATATTTAAACTGCCATCCCAATCTGTGAGATAACCTAATACTTTAATTCTATCTTGTTTGTAACCACTAGGCGGATCATAAATTAAATCATTAAAATCTGTAGAATTGTCCAAGAGACAAACGTGTTCTTTTTGTACCAAAGGTATTTTAGCAAAATAGATTCCGTTGATTGTATTTTTTGTGAACAATTCAAATCTGTTGGACTTTCTTGTAATTCTTAAAAAGTTTTTGTCCAATGTGTCGCCATCTTCTTTGAGTACACCGCCAGCATATAAATTGTCAATCACATTATCTGTTGTGCTGAATTGAGAATTTACAACCACTTTTTTACTTGCTGGACTTAAACTGATTACTGATCCTTCATCCCAATTTTGTGTGGTCCAAAATAAAAATTCTTTAGCACTCAATTGCCAGTTGGCAACCAGTTCAGTTTGTCTATCAAATTGATCAAACTCAAACCCTTTTGACTTCAAATATGATTCATAACCAAGAATTACATCAACAATAGATTGAATATTTTCAAAAACTGTGCCATAAGGAATTTCAATTATTTCATTTGTAATAAATTTTTTCCTAAAAATACTACTTGCGCCACCTTCTACTGGCAATTCAACCAATTTTACAAATTTTGAAACATCAAATGTTGCTCCAGAAATATGTGTTTCCTGCACAGCATAAAACTCATCTGCATATTTTACATAAGCACCAACATCGTATCTTTTGTTCTCATTCCAATTTACAAATGAGGCACTCACACCTCCCACTTTTACTACAGGATCAACAGAACTTGAAAAATATTCATGATATCTAATAAAAGGATCATTTTTGTCGTAACCTTTTAAACTGTATCCGTTTGTTAACTTTTCAATTATCAAACCGCTATATGTAAGAACATCAGTTGGTTTTCCAACATTATAGATCAATTCGTAATTTTCTGTTGGAACAAAAAGAGTTGTAGAGTTCAATGGTGTTTTACTGTCCAGCAATAAACTAAATTTATTTTTATTAGAGAATCCGCGTAATTTGAATCCAATTTGTATTGCTAAACTTTTAATTTCATTTTGATAGTCTTCATACCCAGTCAATTTATTATTGTTCACGTAATCAAAAATATAATTTACTAATCCAGCAGTCAGCACCATTTGTTGTGTATTAACAGTTTGGAATATTAAATCTTTAGGTCTTATAGCAGTTTTCTTGTTGTAAACAATCTGTCCGCTTAAATTTTTTGATATTCTGCTAGAATCAAATCCTATACCAATTGCTTTTGCTGGATGATGTAATATAAAAGATTTTAATAATGAGAACGGATAATGAGAACTCCTTCTCCAAGCATTTTCAATTGGAGCATGATCACCGAATTTAAATTTACTTTTTGTTAATTGTAGCACAGCACCTCTGGCATACGCACTGTCAAAAGGACTTCTTATATTGCCTTCACTATCTACTGGAATTTGTCCTGTTAAGCCAGGTCTCTTGTACTTGTCTTTTATAACAATTTTTTTATTAGGTTCTCTTATAATACCTTTTTCTATATCTTGCCACAAAATTAGATTGTCTTTGGTGTAAGGTGCTGATCCGTACACAGTTGACCACCAAGAAGGTTCTTCTGTGAATCCCAACATTTCCCAAGGAGTAATATTTGGTCTATCTGTATCATAAGCAAATTTGTACACACCTCTCCAGAATCCCAAAAGTTTGTCTCCCTTAGGAGAAACCATGTTTGAATAATTCCATGTTAAACTATTATCATCTGTTTGATAAGTGTTTGCTGTGTAATCTTCATTGCCTACAAATGCCAACCAAGTATTAAAGTCTCCTAGCAAAGTTTTGTTGATAGATTCATTAGTAAAATTGTTGATTTTGTTGGCTTTAGGTAAAAACTCGTTTATTTGGAAAATATCAGCATCATGTTTTACTTTTATATTGTTGTATATTCTTTTTTCTAATTCTAATATCACGTCGTCTCTAAAGTCATTGAAAGCAACAATAATACTACCATCGTGTCCTTGAAGAACATTAATTGGATTGATTGCTGTGGTATCCAAATATTTTATAGGATAATATTTTGGATACAAGCCTAATTTTGTTGGAGTGCTTGGCACGAAAGAACCATTAGTAGTTTCAAATTCATTTATTACAACTTTATCATTAAGTGATAGTGCTTTTGTAACTTGTACAAATCCATCAGAAAAAATATAGTCTTTACCATGAATAAGTTGAATATCATTATGATAAACATAAACTGATCTGGTTGATAAACTTTCTAAATCGAAATTTTGCGATAAAGCAAAAAACTGATTATCTGTGTCAAGAATTTCATGAATGGTGGTTTTAAAGGCGCCATTGCCTAACATATCTGTTGAAAAATATGGTAAAGCATCACTGGAATCTTTGTTTAATTTTTCTAAAATTTTATCTGTAATCTGTCTCGGCGTGCCTTCAAACCCTAAATCATCCATTGCTGTAATGAATGCACGTTTAAATTTGAAATAATCGTTTTGACTTTTTGTTATTGATTGTATTAAATTTACATCTGTTCTGTTTAATAGGTAAGATGCTAATGGTATTGGTCCACTATGCTGTAAAAATTTTCTACCATATAATGTGGCATCAGGAAAATCTCTCAAGTTGCTGACACCTGGAGTTATTCCTACAATATTATCCAATTCATTTGTTATACTTTTCACATGATCAGTAACTTGGCCAACTGTGAATGAAGTTATTTTTTCATTGAGAGGATTACTCTGTAGATTTGTTGGGAATTCATAATATCCATTGCTGTTTTTTTTGGCTTTACTTGTCGTTTTTAGGACTAAAACATCTTCAGATTTTAAATCTGTTGTAAATCTAACATAAGCAATTCCATCAATCCTTATAAGAATGTAATCAATATTTTCTTTTTGCTTGACGTCATTAACAAATACATTAATTTTTAAATCATTTAGGTCTCCGCTGTTGTCATACACATCAACAGCAAATTCATTTGTTTGAAGGTTAATGTCATATTTTCTAGAAACTTTTTGATAACTTTCAGTGATGGCTTTTGACCATGCGTTTTCAAAATTTGTAGTATTATCAGAATTAAATTTTCGTATAAATCCTGCTTCAGAGTCTATGGTTCCACTAACTGTTTGTGATTCATATGTGTATTGAGATGATAAAAGATCAAAGTCAAACACTATATCTCCAATGTTTTCAACATTGAGATATTTCAAAGCAAAACCCAACTCAGTATCATTAGCACCTTCACCTACTGCGTAAGAAAATATTTTATTTCCTTTAAATGAACTGTTCGGATATACTGCACTGTTATTATAAGCGATCCCGTTGTTGTCATACAAATTGAACAAAGGTGCCTGATTGACCGTAGTTTTTTCTTGTCCTAATTTCCATGCAGTATCGAAATAGAATAACTTACCTTGGTATTTCACTCCATTTTTCACCAGCACTGTTTCACCCACTTTTGGTGAACTATTTTCAATTTCAACTAGACTGATTTGTTTTGTTACAACACCGTTATTATCAAAGTCTATAAATTTAACTTCAAATATTTTTCCTTTCACTAATGGATCATTGTCAGCAGTGAATAGAACACGCAATCCTTTTGTTAATTCAATTCCGTCCACAAAATATCCTTGTGATCCTTCTACATCACTCATCACATCAGTGGTCACAGTGTCAATTAAGTCAATAGTTCCTTTACTGGTATTTCCAAAGTTGAATAATTCTAATCCTGCTTCAAATTCAATGATAGGTCTTCTTGCTCTGGTTGATTGATCAATATCTGGAGTTTGCCCATTTGCTAATGAAGATTGTTCTATTACTGAACGATGAATCCATCTGTTGTGTCTGCTCCAAGGATTTCTGTCTGGAGAGGCTCTGTTTATTACAATATAGTCTTTGTTTAGAGCATATGAAGTGGCTGTACCAAATCCAACTGTGTCAAAATTTTGACTGTCAAAAGGTACTGGTGTATTTTGTGTGTAAGAACTGACCACTTCTAAATCTTGAGTGTTTATTAATTGAATGGCTTTGCCAACGCCTTCCACATAGTAATCGCCTTCGGCGTATCGTGCTGGAGTAACTGTGCCTTTGAAATTAACTTTCATTCCATTAGAAAGAGCAATACCATCGGCAGTGGTATAATTTTTCTTACCTAACACTTCATTGGTAACATCAATGGCTGAGTTTTCATCTATCTCAAACACTTGGATTAATCCCCAAGCATTTATATCATTTGAAGAACCATAATATAATTTTTCAGGTGCTGTGTCTTTTACTTGGAAAGTTATCACACCATTTTCAATTCCTTGAACATCTACGCCATCATTGAAATTATAACTTTCGTCTAATATTCTTTGTGTTCTAAAAACTAAAGGCAATCCTTCAGCATCAATTTCAAATTTGTATGTTTGTCCTTTGTATAATTTTAATGTAGGATTTGCTGTTAATCCATCTGGAGTAAAAATATAAGCGTAATTGTCACCTTGATCAGATTTTGTAACTGTGTATGTGCTGATCACATCACGTTGTTGACCATTTATTGTTACTGCGGATGCTCCATATGGCATCCAAAAATATTCTCTGTAATTTACAAACTTATCCCAGTCTATTTTAGGAGACCAAGCATAATATTCTTGAGCATTTAAGACGCTGTGATCTGAAATGTCACCATTAAAATTTTTTATTTCATTTACATAATCTAAATAATCTGAATAAAAATTTACATTTCCTAGATCATCTTTTTGAACAACAGATGGTTCAAATTTGTAATTTTCTCTATCTGCACTAATTTCATTGATGTATAAATCTGAAGTTTTATAAGCAGGTGTAATTTTTCTTCCATAGTAAGCATTAATTTTTTCTAATGCTCCTTCAGAAATCATTTGATCTAAAGTGCTATGTAAAAATTTTTGATTTACTGGAGTTCTAAAATATTTAGGTAAAAATTCTGCACTTTCTCTAGGCTGACTGCTTTTGCCTGCTGGAACCGGAAAATCTTTCTGATCGTTGTCGTATGCCATTAGTATCCACTTCCTCCACTAGAGCCTCCAGTTGAATTTGAAGTAAGTGTTCCGCTCAAGGACGAAGTGCTACTAGAAGAAGTTACAATATTACCATCTGATTTTAACTTACTTGCTGTAACTGAATCAATTATTTCAATATTTGATACTTTGGCTCCGCTGATAAAGATTTCATCATTTTCTGATTTTACTTCAAACAAACTACCGAATGCTTTAGCACCAGCATTAGGCACTATCACAAAAGTTGTTATATCAGGAGCAAGTTGGTTCATCACATATGTACTCAATTCTGTAAAATAAAAAGTGTCTCCAAACTCCCAATTTTCCAAAGCAAAAAACTCATTAATTGCTGTGATTACCCTACTTTTAACGTCACTGTCATTTGTTACTTGTTCTGAATTTTTAACAATTTTAAATGTTGCTTGTAGATCTGTGTCTGCTTGAGAACCAAATAAAATTTTGTATTTTACAGGGTGATATATTAATGTATCACTCACTGATTTAATATTTGCTAATGGTGTATTAAAATTTGTGAACAAAGAATCATTGCTTGGTAACAATGGTTTTGTGTCTATAGATCCTTGTAACCATAATCTAAACTCTGTGTCATAAGTTTTAGTCAAAATATACATATCTATTATGTTAGATGAACTTGGATCTAATCTGGTGTTGCCGTCCACAGTGTGAACATATTGAAACTTAATTCCATCTCTACCTACATGAGCCACGTAATTTGTGATGTTCGAAGTTGTATTAGTTGTAGTGTTTATTTGTTTGAAACTGTCACTATCAATTAGATACACAATGGATCCATTTGGATAATCTCCAATAGCACCTACTGAAGTTTGTCTAATATAAATTTTTTCATCTGTAGCATTGACATATTTATATCTTTTTGTTCCGTCAGATTCACTCACAAGTTTTTGGAAAATATATTTTGTGTTAGAATTTGTTGCTGGATCAACCACAAGATTAAACGCATCTGGATTATCAACAATACCGTCTTGATCAGAATCAAACTGTGTCAATTCTAATTTGGAACTATCTACATATCCACTTAAAGTTCTGTATTCTGTTGATACAGCGAAGTTTATGTCATTAGTAAAAGAGTTAGTTGTATCTGGTTTTGTGTTTATAGATAAAACAGATATTTTGTCTTGTAGAGTTACGCCTGTTTGTGAATTAAAGTTTCTATCAGCACTGTCATAAAAGAAACGCACTTCTTTTTTGCTTTCAAAAACATATCTTAATCCTCTGTATGTGATAGTGTATGTTGAGCCATTGGTAATACACTTGATCAACCAACTCGCATCCAACTGTTGATTCGAAGTGTCGCCTGTTTTACCTGTGCTGAACACTCCAAACACATTTAAATTGTTTTCATCAATCACTTGCCACTTACGTGTAGCAACGTCATATCTAATTCCAAAGTTGTTGTAGGCAAATGCTTGATCTATTATTAATGTCTTAACATCATCGTCAAACTGTTTGGCAAATTTAGGAAGTATCTGAGTAGCAATAGCGCCTGTTGGAATAACGTCATTAAACTTAATAGCACCTTCACCTGTGCTTGAATTAGCAACACCGTCATTTAACACACTTACCACTGACGTCCAAATGTAGTCTTTGGCGCCTGGATGATCTGTGGATCCCGACATTAATGAATTGTCTTCCATAAAGTGTTGACCTTCTGGCGCAACAAACTTGATCATTGCTCCTGGTTCAACATATTTCAATTGGCTGGCAGTAAATGTACCAACTTGATAATCCAACACGTTCACAGCATCAATTAATTTACCTGTTGATTCATTAGTGCCGGATGTGACTTGTTGCCACACAGGATTCAAATCATTTAAAAATACTTTAGGAAATTTTTCAATGTAATAATTCCTTGTTTGATTTTTAGATAACAGAGGTTCTAACTGATTGATAATAACACCTTCTATATCTGTTTGCGTGGAAAAACTAAATGTGTCTAAATTTTCTGTTTCTTCTTTGTATATGGATCCATCAGCACCAAAAATATTTGTGTTGCTGTACTTGCCTGTTGAATCTATCAAATCATAATATCTTGAAATTCCACTGGAAGTTCTATTGACTGCTTTTACTTTTATAATTTCTTGATTAGTTCCTAATGGAGCAACATTGTAATCTTCTCCAGTTATCATTCTATTTTGTGTGTAATAAGTTGCTGGAGCATTCAATTTAATATTAGCATTAGTTTCAGAAGTTGTAGCATTATCAATAGTGTACTGCAAACCAAGTGTTAATGTCATAACTTCCACTTGATTATTTTCAGAAATATATTGTAGATCAACTTGAATGTTCTGCATATCCGCAGGTACAATTCTTAAACTCTGATTTTTACTTACTCTATAAAAAACTCTAAAATCACCTTGAGGTAAATTGCCAAATACTCCATCAGAAAACTTAATATTAATTGTGTCATTCTGTCTTGTAATTACAGAATAAATGTTTCTAATATTTTTTTGTGTGGAATTATAGATTATATTATTGCCAATAGTGCTATCAACTTTGGTCCATAGTTCACTTTCTAAACCTGTATCAGGATCTAATTTATAAAGCCAAACATCTGTGTCGTTGATGTTGGAAGCATCAATAGTTACTGATTGATTGTTTGATGGAACTGTAATATTAAAATCACCTTGGTCTAGAACTCCTTGTCTAAAATGTACAAAAAATCCTGTGTTATTTGAAGAATTGCCTTTACCATCATCTCTGTGTAAAAAATTAAATTGTCTACCAGTTAAAGGTTCTTGTTCTACAATTGAACCGTTATTGAATGATGTTGATACAACTTCAAAGTTTACATTTTCGCCATTTACATTTTTAGAAAAAGAATAAATTGGAACTTCTGTATTGTTTGAATTTACTCTGTATTGCGTTGTTGGAATTGAATCTATAACTTCTGTTTTAACTCCATTACCAAATTTTTCGTTCTCTTGAAATCCAGCATTTAAAACTTTTATAAATTGCTCATACCAATTTGGGTTTCCAGCATGATTCCATGTGATTGATTGTCCTGAAAGATTTAAGTTGTTGCTGTCAACAATATCTTCAGTTGTGCTAACGCCTACAACTTTCAACAATCCATTAGCACATTGATTCCTAGTGGCGTTGTAACTGATCAATCGTGCCAGTCTTAAAACAGATTCACGTCTTTCAGCAGTTTCTAAAAAGTTTTCTCTAGCATTTAAATCTATTCTGAAAGCCAAGTTTTGTCCTAAGAAAGCCACAAGATCAATCAGTGCTAGATATTCTGATGATTCAATGTAATCGTTGAAATCTTCTGGATAGTTCTGTCTGATGTATTGGATCATTGTTCTGCGGATAGTGTCAAAGTCGTAACTTTTGAACTCCGCATTTTTGTAAGACTGATACACTCTTTTCCAGTCTTCTGCTAACAATAATCTATTTTGTCTATCTGTGGATGACATTGGCTTCCTTTTTAATAGTGTTATTTATTTGTTTGTATAAACAGAGCATTTAATTCAGTAATCCGTTGTTTTCATCAAAAGTCAGTCTCATTTTTTCAGATATGTTGTATTTTACATAGGTCAAATCAACTTCTATTTGAATGCCTGCTTCAAATGGTGTAATAATAATGCTGTTGGCACGCACTCTTGGATCACCATTGATGATTTGTTCAACATTTTCTTTGATAGCGTTTTCTAAATCTGATGTCAAAGGATCGTGTATCACGTCCCATATTATTGTGCCAAATTCCGGATTTTCTAATTTTTCACCTTGGCTGATGTGAAAATGATTGATTATATCCTGCTTGATCAAGCCTATGTCGTTCAATGAAAAATTGGTGTTGTCAGGATTTACTGTGCTGATTCCCCTATACATTTTTTGTGAAGGAGTTTCTTTTGGGAAAGTGCTTGGTCCTACTGTGATCTCTTTGTATAATTTTTTGTGTGCCATAACGATATTTAACCAGCAAATACTTTGCCACTACCAGTAGCGGTGTGACCACAAGTTGCCGCGTCTCCTTCTCTACATATTAATATTGTGTTTGCTTTTACTTTTGAACTGGACCCATCCATTACAGCATCACAGTGTGGTGGAATCGGACAAGGTGCATGAGGTTCAACTGCCGCACCTTTTACAACAATAGGAACTCCTTCCACAATAACTTTTGGTGCTAAATTACCTACGATTGTACCCACTGCTGTATCTACTCCTACTCTACTAACTCCTGGCATTATGTCCTCGCATTTTTAAATGTGTCTGGAATATTGATTGGTTCTGCCACCACAATATCCTCTTGTTCGCTTCTGTCTGTTTTAGCCAATGCAACTGCCATTGGATCAAAATTTTCATGATGACTCCAAGGTTCATGCTGTGGCACACGTTTCATGATGCTTGGTGTTTCTTCGCCTGGAAGGCTCCAAGCCGCTAGAGGCGCCACCGGCGTAGCCACTGCTATTCCGCTAGAAAGATTTATGAGTCCTCCCACATCTAAATTAATATTGCCACCAGCATAATGATTGGTTGTGCCTCCAACTGTGATGGTTTGTGCACCGCCTACTTCCACGGTTTGTGCTCCAGTGGTCAATAAGTTGTGTGTTGTGGATTCTTGATTGACTGTGGCA
>Ga0255772_10001965_pt1 | contig 20191 bp, 25 predicted proteins | sample 071ome_34_FD_179970 | JGI IMG/M metagenome (GOLD analysis project Ga0255772, IMG submission 179970) | Coastal salt marsh microbial communities from the Groves Creek Marsh, Skidaway Island, Georgia - 071411BT metaG (version 2) | ecosystem: Environmental > Aquatic > Marine > Intertidal zone >...
ATATAACTCAAGTCCTCCCTGATCTGGAGATAAACAGATTGCTAATATTTTCTCAGTATTCATATGTTGTGGCTATTATAAACTTAATCTGAATGGAGTAACAAAGAATAATTTGTAAGAAATATTATTTACTGTTGTAATACACATATGAAAAAGATTCTTGTGATTAGAAACGATCGCTTAGGTGACTTGATGCTTATACTTCCTGCTCTGAGAATAATTAAAACATCTATACCTGGAATAACCATAGATTGTCTAGCAAATAAAAACTATAAGGAACTTAAGAATCTTACTCCATATATAGATAGTATTATTACAGATGATGAATTAAATATTAAAGTCTCTGAGAAAAAGTATGAATGTTCTATATCTTTTTTTTCTACTTTTTCAGTCGCGTATAGATTATGGAAAGGAGGCATAAAAAAAAGATATGCGCCTTCAACTAAGCTTGCTCAGATTTTTTACAACAAAAAGATAAAGCAAAGAAGGTCTGAATCCATAAAATCTGAATATGAATATAATAATGATTTAGCATTTTTCTTTTTAAATGATAATGGATACGCCACAGAGAGGAGCTCGAATCCTCTGATATCTATTGAAAATAATAAGTCAATCCATAGTAAAGGGAAAAAAATTATCTTTATACATCCATATACTGGCGGGTCATCAAAGACTCTCTCTGAGAATGATTTTTTTAAACTTTGTCATTCTTTACAAGAGTTTTGTGATTGTAAATTTATATTACATTGTGATCATAATGATTATGAAAAATGTCGTAACATAGAGAGAAAATCTAATTCACTAGATATGGAAACCATAAAGCCAACTAATAATTTGAAAAAAATGTTTAGCAACATTATGCAATGTGATCTATTTATAGCAGGTTCCACGGGTCCACTCCATGTCGCAGCAGCAATGAATAAAAAGACTGTTGGTTTTTATCCATTTAAAAAATCATCTACTGCTCTAAGATGGGAAACTATGAATAGTGATAATCAGAAATTATTTTTTACAGACACAGGTGAAAGTGATTCAAATCTAACTATAAATATTCCAAAAACTGCAGAAGTAATTTTTAAGAGACTACTGAGTTAATCTAGCTATCGCAGATAAAACCATATCAACTGTTATATAATTGAGGCAATTGGTATGTCCTAAAGGGCATGATCTTTTAAAACAAGGGCTACAATCTAAATCTTTATAAATAACTACATGTTTACTCTTTTCACATAATGGAGGTGTGTATTTTGGAGAAGAAGATCCATATATTCCGACTACAGGTACATCAACTGCTGAGCTTAAATGCATTAAACCAGAGTCATTTGAAATCACACATTCTGCGTTTGATAAAACTTCAACCACATCTTTTAGGCTTGTCTTGCCAATAAGATTAATTATATTATTTGACTCTAAATTATTTATCTTATTTTTTATGGAGTTATCAAGTCCCACAACTACTACTTGATAATTAGAAATTAAATTCTCTACTAAATTCACCCAATTCTGTGCTGGCCATTTTTTAGCTGGACCATATTCAGCATCAGGACATATAACAATATATTTTGTGTTTATGGAATATTTTTCTTCAAGTTTTTTTTGGTTATCACCAATATTAAATAATGGTTGTAGATCAGTAGTATATTGTCTATCTAGAATGTTTAAATATCTGTTTACCATCCCTTTATTTCGATCTATTGTTTTTATAACCTTATTAATCAAGCCGTATCTATATTCACCTAAATAACTTATTCTATCTTTAATGCCTGCAATGAAAGGAATAATTGCTGACTTTAAACTATTTGTGAGTATGTATGATTTAGAATAGTTATTTTTTCTCAGATTGAAACCCAATTGTAATCGATAAAAAAAAGAAAACTTTCCATGAGATGTTTTTGAAATAATAATATTTGAAATATTTGGTAAAAACATTGCAATGTCTGATAAGTTTTCATTCACCAGTAGATCTATTTGTAAATCACTATCAGATTTTTTCAATGCATTAATAAATGCTGAACTTATTATTAAATCCCCTATCCAGGCTGGGGCAACAACAAGGACTTTATTATTGGACATATTAAGATTGATTTAGAAATTCTAAGTAAGAAGTGACTCCATCTTCTAATTCAGTAGATTTTTTAAGATAACCACATTCTCGTAAATTGGTCATATCTGCCTCTGTAAATGCTTGATACTGCTTTTCTAATCCTTCAGGAAAATTTATGTACTCTATGTGACCAGAATTGAAATAATTTATGACTGTATTTGCTATATCGTTAAATGATCTACTCTTACCTGTTGCTACATTATAAATGCCTGATACATTATTTTCCATGAACCAAAGTTTTACATCTATAGTATCTTTTACATATACGAAATCTCTTCTCTGCTCCCCATCTTTATACCCGTGGCTTCCTTTAAAAAGTTTTAACATTCCATGTTTTTTAAATTGATTATAAAAATGGTAAACAACACTACTCATTACTTCTTTGTGTTGTTCATATGGCCCATAAACATTAAAATAACGTAACCCAACTATTTGAGATTTTATCTTATCAAAATTACTTCTTACAAAGTTATCAAAAAGAAGTTTTGATTCAGAGTAATGGTTTAATGTTGACTCATTCTCAGGACCTTCCTTAAAAACCGTTCCATCACCATAAACAGAAGCAGATGAAGCATATATCATATCAATATTATTATTGGACGCATTCTCTAAAAGTTTTTTTGAATAGTTAAGATTTACATCCATTATATAGTCTCTATCAGGCTCAGTAGTTTTTGAACACGCCCCCAGGTGGAATATTTTTTCTATATCATTTTTATATTTTCCATTTATAAAATCGCTTAAAAAAATATTATGATCAATACAATCCAAAATTTTTAATTTATCTAGATTCTCAAATTTTTTTGTATATTTATCTAATTCTTCTACTACCAAGACCTCTTTATTAAGTTCCAATAGAGAATGAACAAGATTTGTTCCTATGAATCCTGCGCCGCCAGTTACAATTATCATACGAGAGATGATACCTTATTTTGATAATAAATATAATAATTGTTAATAAAAGTATTGTTATGAACTTCGTATAACTGTTACAATTGTTTTTTTTTAAAAAAATGAAAAAATCACAAATACTTGTTGGTATCATTATGGGATCGCAGTCCGATTGGCCAATCATGAAGAATGCGTCAGATACCCTCACAAGTCTATCTATTAAGCATGAAAAAAAAGTTGTCTCAGCACACCGAACTCCTGATTTACTGTTTAAATACGCAGAAGAGGCATATGCTCGAGGGATTGAAGTAATTATTGCAGGTGCTGGTGGTGCAGCACATCTTCCTGGTATGACAGCTGCAAAAACTCACATACCTGTGATTGGCGTGCCCGTAAAAACAAAAAGTCTTGAAGGTAAAGATTCATTACTTTCTATTGTACAAATGCCAGCTGGTATACCTGTTGCTACGGTTGCGATAGGAAAAGCTGGTGCCGTAAATGCGGGTCTGCTTGCAGCTTCAATTCTAAGTATAAAATATCCTGAAATAAATAAATCACTTATAAGTTTTAGAAAAAAACAAACGAAGAGAGTGCTAAAATCTAGTAAAATACTCTAATGAAAATAGCTATATTTGGAGCTGGCCAACTTGCAATGATGATGGTGCAAGCTGATACCGAAAAAAAACATAAGTACACTGTTATAGATCCTAGTGAATCACCGCCAGCCAGTAAATACGCTGATCATATACAAACTGAATACTCAGATATAAATACAATAAAAAAAATATCAAATGACTGTGATCTAGCAACAATAGATTTTGAGAATGTTGATGTAGATGCAATGAAAGAAATCGAAAAAAAAATACCTGTTCATCCATCATCAAAAGCATTAGAGATATGCCAAGATAGAATGAAAGAGAAAACTTTATTCACACTTCTAGAAATAAAGACAACAAATTATTGGGAAATTAATTCACTCAAAGATTTAAAAAATAACATAGATGATAAAAAAAGTTACATACTCAAGACAAGGAGATTCGGCTATGATGGAAAAAACCAATATAGAATTTACCCTAATACTCATTTTTCAACTAATTTAGTTTCATCACCTTGTATTCTTGAAGAGATAGTAGAATTTCAGGCCGAGGTATCTTTAATTGCAGTAAGATCTGTAGATGGAGCTGTTTTTTTCTATCCTCTAGTCGAGAATCAACACAAAGACGGTATTCTAAATATGAGCATCTACCCCAGTAATTATCAAAATTTACAAAAATCAGCTGAGGACATTGGTAGCAAGCTACTTGAAAAGATGAATTATGTAGGCGTACTAGTTGTTGAATTTTTCATAGATAAAAATGACGAGTTAGTGGCTAACGAAATGGCACCTCGAGTACATAATTCGGGACACTGGACAATTGAGGGTTCGAACGTGAGTCAATTTTCTGCTCATATTTCTGCTATAACAAATGATATGAAATTCGAAGAGTTAGAGTTAAAGCCATCATTTATGTATAATATTATTTCTAATCATATTACTGAAGAAAAAATTCTACAACTATCTAAGCAATTTGATATGCACTTTCATGATTATCATAAAAGTGCCCGAGATAAAAGAAAGTTGGGTCATATCACTTGTACTATAGACGATAAAAATAGGCTTGTAGAAAAAATTAAGGAATTTAAAAATATAATTTAATGATTACGTCTACCATCAAAAACGCACACAAAATAGCAACCTTCATTGCCAGCGTGGACTCTATGAAAATCTCCATCTTCAATTAACACAGTGTCACCTTGCGTTACAGAAAATTTATTTTCATTTACTTCCATCTCTCCGCTTCCCTTGATGAAAAAATAAATCTCTTCTTGACCAGAATGTTTGTGACCTGATGTACTCTTATTAGATTTGAGATCAGTACTACTTAATACAAGATTATTAAGCACAGTATTGTCACAAACTTTATATCTATCATCTTCTTTTGTAATAGTTCCGCCAATATCATTAATATTATATTTATACACTCTGATAACTCTTCTAATTATTTCTATTTCTTTTAAATGTTTTTATTAATAGCTTCATGCAAATTTAATTTTATTATCTATCTTATCAACTATTTCATTATTAGTATTTAGATGAAGTATAGTTGGCCTGTGGTTATCAATCTCATTTTTTAGTAATTCTATATATGAACATATAATCACTTCATCATGTTTATTTATTTTGTGACAACATGCACCATTAGCACAGATTTCACCAGAGTCGGCTGGACCTGCAATCGCATATGTTGTCAGTCTTTCTCCATTAGTGATATTGTAAATATCTATTTTTTCGAATGGCAATATCTTAGCAGCATTAAGAATTGATATATCTATTAAACAAGAACCTTCATAATTGATATTGGTACCAGTAATAGTACCTTTATGTATCTTAGAATTTAGAAAGCTTCTGGTCATTTCTCGTATAATACTATTTTTTTCAATGAAATTTAACTATATTTGAATGTTGTCGATTAATCTGATGCCATTAATATGGCAAGCGATGAATATTGATGTTTTAGAGATATCACCTTTTACTAAATCTAATGAGCTATTCGTCCTATGTTCAAGATATTCAATTATAATATTTTTTGATTCTAATTTTTTAATTTCCTCATCTTTGATTGTATCAAAATCATCTCCATTGATAATTTTTTGTCTTATGTTTGAGAGGCTAATATAAATGCTTTCTGCTCTGGCAAGTGCTTTTTTATCTAATTTATTAAGCCTTGAACTTAATGCTATTTTTCCTTTATTTCGTATAGTGTCGACTTCAATGATATCAAGATCAGGGAAATACTTACTTGCGATAAATTTTATCAGAAGAAGTTGTTGGAAATCTTTAAGGCCAAAGCATGCATATTTAGGTTTTATCATGTCAAAAAGATTTCTTACTATTGTGTATACACCAAGAAAATGACCATCTCTAGTTTTGCCGCATAAGTAATTCGTGAATTTAGGTAGATCTATATCTTTATATTCATTCAAATTCTTTGCAAAAGACTCATCAGGCATAAACAACATATCGACATTATGATCTTGGCACTTTTCAATATCTGTATTGGTTGTTCTTGGGTAGCTATCATAATCGTTCAAATTATTAAATTGAAGTTTGTTAATATAAACACTCACAATCTTGAGAGTGGTAACAGGAGCTTTTTCTATCAATTTTAAGTGCCCTTTATGAAGGTTGCCCATTGTAGGTATTAAGGTAATTTCCTTAGAAGAATTAGATTCTAGATACTTGTATAGATCTTTTATAGAAGAAGTTAATTCCATTTCTACTTTTTATTAATAAAGCTCTTTATAACTCTAGTCAAAGACGGATTTACTAATGATGTAAGCGATGGTATTTGATTAAAACTGATTCCAAGCAAATCATAGATGACTGCAACTTGTCCATCTAATGAGCTACCAGAGCCAATACCTATTACTGGAGCTTTACATACCTTTGCTATTCGTTTAGCAAGATTTTCCTCAACACACTCAAGTAAAATTAAATCAACACCTATATGATCCAAATTCAAAGCACTATTATAAAGTGAATCTGCTTCTTTTTTTGTCCTACCATATTTCCTATATCCTTTTTTAGATTTTATACTCTGAGGTAATAATCCAATATGTCCACATAAAGGTATATTTTTAGATAAAAGATAACTAGCTATATTAATGTTATTGTCGTCTACTTCAATTTTTATTAAATCAGCTTTACATTCATGTATTATTTTTGATGAATTTATATATGCTTGATTCTTGGTGGTGTAAGTATTTTTAGGAAGATCCACCATTAACATAGAATTCTTTACCCCAGATTTTACACATTTTGAATGATATACAATTTCATCTAAACTGACTTTATGGGTTGAATTATCACCTTTTATAACTTGACCGAGTGAGTCTCCGACTAAGATTATATTTACGCCTAGTCTATCTAGGAAATTAGAAAACGTTGCATCATATGCAGTAATACAAGATATATTTTTTTTACTTGCATAAAGTTTCTTTAATTGATTGCTTTTTCTCATTCTTATTTCGAAACAGGATTGAAATATTTTTTCCCATTTATATCTGATGAAATTTCATGGATGAGTAAATTATAGTCATCTGTATTATTTATATTCACATTGCTTGTGTTGATTATTAACACAGGGGATTCTTTATACTCATGGAAATGTTTCATATACAATTCATTAACTGAATCAATATATTTTTTTTTAATATTTCTTTCTATCATAAGGCCTCTTTTTTTAATTCTATCAAGAAGTATATCTGTTGAAGCTTGCAAATATATTATCAGGTCCGGAACTGGAGGAGAGAATTCTAGTTTTGATTTTATCTTTTTATACATCTCATATTCATTATCTGATAGATTAAGTTTCGCAAACAATTCATCTTTTCCAAAATAAAAATCAGATACCAGCATGTCACTTGATGTATTAATCAAAGCTAGCTGGTCTATCCTTTTAAGAAGAAAATAAAGTTGTGTAGAAAAAGAATTGGTTTGATTGCTGTCATAGAAGTTTTGTAGAAATGGATTATCTGAGAAATCTTCAAATAATGTTTGACACTTCATAGTATTAGATATGTTTTTAGCTAATGTTGTTTTGCCAACACCTATTGCACCCTCAATTGCTATATATTTTTTTTTTATCATGACAAATTCTTTATAAGTGTTGTTATCTTTCCATATTTAGGAATTTCATATCTGTAACTAGTAATTTCATAAAGAGGGATTAATACAAAATCTCTATATTCTAAGCCTGGATGGGGAATAACTAGCTTATCTGTGTTCATGATAAGATTATTATAAATCAAAATATCAATATCCATACTCCTAGGACCCCATCTTTTTGTTTTCTTTCTATTATGTAATCTTTCAAGATTTTGTAATTCATCCAATAAATCTATTGGTTCGAGACTGGTCCTAATTTCAATAACAGAATTTATAAAATTGGGTTGCGCTTGCGGACCAAGGGGCTTAGTAACGTATAAGCTTGATTTCTTGACAATATTTGTAGATTTTATTCGGTTGATTTGTTTAAGAACTGTATTAATTCTAAAATAAGGATGGTTTTTATTGCTCCCTATTCCTAAGTATACTTGATTCAATTTCTAATTTTAATTGAGCTTTTCTTTAATCCTAGCAGATTTACCAGATCTTTCTCTTAGATAATAAAGCTTAGCTCTTCGAACAGCTCCTTTTCTTTTGATTTTGATGCTATCAATTATCGGGCTATGTGTTTGAAAAACTCTTTCTACTCCCTCGCCGTAAGATATTTTCCTGACTGTAAATGATGAACTTATACCTCTATTTTTAATTGCTACAACTACCCCTTCAAACGCTTGGATTCTCTCTCTTTTTCCTTCTTTAACTTTAACAGATACTACTACTGTGTCACCTGAAGAAAAATTGGGTACAGATTTTAACTGCTTTGATGTGATATTTTGTATTATTTTACTCATTTTCGTCTTTCTTGTAATCAGCTATAAATTCTTGCAGTAGTCTACCATCTTCTTCTGAAAGTTTCACGTTTTTTAATAATTCAGGTCTCTTTAAATAGGTTGCTCCTAATGCATGTCTTTTTCTCCAAGTTGCTATATCTTGATGATTTCCTGATAATAAAACCTCAGGTACAGATTTATTGTCAATTAGTTCTGGCTTAGTATAGTGAGGGTGATCAAGAATTCCATTGTAAAACGAATCATTGATTATTGAACCAATATCATCTGCTACTCCTGGTAATAGCCTTGTGACGCCCTCTATAATTGTTGCTGCAGGAATCTCCCCTCCTGATAAAACATAATCGCCAATAGATATTTCCTCATCAATCAAATTATCAATAATTCTTTGATCTAGTCCTTCATATCTTCCACACAAAAATGTAACAGCCTCTTCTTTTGAAATATCTATAAGTTTTTTCTGAGATAATGTCTTACCCTGTGGGGATAAGAGATAACATTTACCTATTTTGTTAACATTAAGACAATCTCTTACAGGTTGGTATTGAATAACCATGCCAGGGCCACCCCCGTATGTTTTCAGGTCAACTCTTTGGTGTTTATCATTTGTATACAGCCTTAAATCTATTGCATTAATTGAGATTACCTTCTTTTCAATAGCTTTCTTTATTAATCCATATTTACAGAATGATTCAAAAAAATTTGCATATATAGTTATGATATTAAACTGATTCATCGCATATTATAATTTTTTCATTATCTATTTTACTAATATTATCCTTAATAAAAGCTATATAAGAAATAATATTACTTTTTTTAATAGCTAATACATCATTTGATCCGTTGTTAAAAATAAAATCTATAATGCCTAAATCCTTATTCTTAGTTGTTAATACCTTTAATCCTATCAAGTCCTTCCAATAATATTCACCACACTCTAAGCTAGGTAAAGATTTATTATCAACTAAAATATTTTTCCCTAAAATCTTTTCTGAAAGATTAATATGATCAAAGTGCTCGATCTTGGCGATAATTTTTTTTGGCATAATCTTAATATCTAAAATTTTAATTTCTTCAGTATAATTATCGTCTAAAAATATTTTATAAGATTTCAAGTTGTCAGGTGGATAGGCATAACAATCAATTGATACCCAACCATTGATACCATGTGTAGATATAATTTTACCAATTACTATGGGTGATGAACTCTTCATTGATGCACATGAAAACTTCTTAAAAAATTAAACTTTATCTTTTTCAGGGGTTTCTGCTTCAGCTGTTGTTTCTTCAGCAGGTGCTGCTTCAGCTGTTGTTTCTTCAGCAGGTGCTGCTTCAGCTGTTGTTTCTTCAGCAGGTGCTGCTTCAGCTGTTGTTTCTTCAGCAGGTGCTGCTTCAGCTTCTTTAGCTTTTAATTTCTTTTGTTTAATTTTATCCAATAATGCACTTTTTATCTTTTGCCTTTTTTCGAGATTTTTAGGATCAAGACTATACTTTTCAAGTAACCTAACTCTGTCTGTCATTTGAGCACCGAGATTTATCCAGTGATTTAGTCTGTCATGTTTTAGAGATATACGTTTTTCAGATTCAAGATTAGGATCATAGCTGCCTATTCTCTCAATACATTTACCGTCACGTTTAGCTTTTTGATCAACTACTACAATGTGGTAGTATGGTCTTTTTTTTCCGCCGCTTCTAGATAGTCTTACTCTTACCATTTATATCTCGTTTTTGAACAACGTGATTATAGCACCTCATTTAAAAAAAACTCAGCTTTTTAGTCAAAAAAGATGAAATTTTAGTCTAAAAGGTATTTTTTTTATATATAATCATCAAAGATGAGTCAAAGTAAAAAATATGAAATAAAAATATCACATACTGAGCAGTATCTGAATAAGTAATGGCTTATCTTCCTTATATCATTGGTATAATATACTTTGCTATGTCTGCCTGTCTTTTGAATCTTTATATGGGAAGAGATTGTAAAATACCATTGAGTATTACATACCTAAGAATTATTGGACTATTCCTGTTTGGTTTATTTGTATTTGACTTAGCTTACCCCTTCATAATATTTAATTTTGTGAATGCGTCTTTCATTACATTATTTGTAATAAACCTGTTTTATATAGTCCTAAATTATTACAGACCAATAGATTACATAGGTTTGATTCTCAATCCAGTTGTTTTAATTTCACTCGTATTATATTTAATTTTTGGTTTCTCATCTTACGGAACAGTTGTTGAGAAAAATTTATATATTCATATTATATTTTCTCTTTCATCATATGGCTTTCTAGTTCTTGCAGGTATGCAGGCCCTAATATTAAGATATCAAATAAATTCTGTTAAAAATATATATAATTCTCCTTTACTAAATTCATTTCCATCTATTGAAGAAATGGGCAAAATTATGTATAGTCTAATTGTCTCTGGGTTTATCATATTAACGCTATCTCTTCTGTCCGGACTGCCTTACCTTGCTAATAACTTTGGCGTCGAAATAGAACAAAAAATAATATTCTCGATGGTTGCTTGGGTAACATTTATGTATCTTATTTTTAAAAAATCATACTACGGTATAAAAGATATTACCGCAGCGAATATGACAATAGGCGGTTTAGTTTTTTTGCTTTTGTCATACTTAGGTACTAAATTACTAGTAAGTTAATTTAAAAAGAATAATGACTACACTATCAATAGATAATTTATTCATAGTCTTGATTTTACTTCTTGTTTTATCGGCGTTCTTTTCAGGATCTGAAACAGCATTAATGAGTATTAATAGATATAAATTGAAGCATCGTGTAAAAAAAAATGAAATAGCAGCCTTGAGGGTTGATTACTTGCTGAATAATCCTGATAAAACTCTTGGTTTGATTCTATTATTGAATAATTTTGTAAATATACTGGCGTCTGCAATAACAACTATAATTGCCATTGAGCTCTATGGAGACAAAGGTGTAGCTATTGCTGCAGGTTTTTTAACATTCGTAATACTCGTTTTTTCTGAAGTAACACCAAAAACTTTTGCGTCCCATTACTCAGACAGGATAGCTTATAAGATCTCTTTCTTTTTTTATTATGGTCTTGTGATATTCAGTCCAATTGTAAAGTTTATTAATTTTTTCTCAAAATTGATATTAACCATATTTGGAGTAGAAAAAAGAAAGATACAACATGACGATTTAACGAATGAAGAAATTAAGACTATTATACAAGAATCTTCCAATAAGATTACTGAAAATTATGAAGAAATGATTATTAATTTACTTGATTTACAAAAGGTGACTGTCGAACACGCCATGATACCAAAAAATGATATCGAGGGTATTGATATCACGTATAGTGATGATTTAATAAATGCGAGACTTGTTGATATAAATCATACTCGACTACCTGTTTATTCAGGTTCGTTAAACAATCTCATCGGTTTCATTAACAAAAAGCATGTACCTGCACTGATAAAAGAAAACAGTAAAGTTAAAACTCAAGAACTAAAAAAGTGCTTATCGGAACCTTATTATATCCCAGAGGATACATCTTTGCTAAGTCAGCTAATAATTTTTAAAAAGGAGAAAAAACGAATTGGATGTGTAGTAGATGAATATGGTGACATTAAAGGTATGTTAACTCTTGATGATATTCTTGAGGAGATTGTCGGAGAATATGCCACAGTTTATGAAAAAGAGAATTTGATCAAAGATATTACGATAGATAATATAGAAGTACATGGTTCTGTACAGTTAAGAGAAATCAATAAAAAATTGTCAATTAATCTAGCTGACAACTCGGTTACAACCATCAATGGGTATATACTAGAATCTTTACAAGAGATACCTCAAGAGGGTATGACATTTAAAAAAGATAATATTATTATAGAAGTGTTAGAAGTTAAAAATAATTTTATAGAAAGAATATTAATTAAAAAATTATGAATAAAAAAACCACAAAAATTAGTAACTTTGAAGATGACTTAAAAAAGCTCCAAGGCATACTTGATGATATTGAGTCTGACAAGCTAACTCTTGAGGATTCAATCCAAAAATATAAAGAAGGTATGGAGTTATCAAAGAAGTGTCAAGAAGCTCTTAATGAAGCTAAACAAGTTATAAAGTTACTTGAAGATGAAAAATAAAACTTACTCCATTCTTGATAAGGTAAATTTCCCTGAAGATCTAAAAAAATTAGATTCTGATGAGTTAAATAATCTAGCATGTGATATTAGAGAGTATATTTTAGATGTAATATCTAAGACTGGTGGGCATTTAGCAGCTGGACTCGGAACCGTAGAACTATCAATTGCACTTCATTATGTCTTTGATACTCCCATAGATAAAATTATTTGGGATGTGGGGCATCAGTGCTATCCGCATAAAGTATTAACGGGAAGAAAAAATAAATTAAGCTCTATTAGAAAGTATGGCGGTTTATCAGGTTTTTTAAAAATTGAAGAGAGTAATTACGATGTATTCGGAGCTGGTCACTCCAGTACATCTATAAGTGCAGCGCTAGGAATCTGTATAGCTAGAGATATTAAAAATGAGGAATATAAAGTGGTTTCAGTTATAGGTGATGGAGGAATGACTGCTGGTATGTCTTATGAAGCAATGTGCCATGCCGGGTATCTGAAAAAAGATATTTTAGTAATTTTAAATGATAATGAAATGTCTATATCTCCCAATGTAGGTGCACTCAATAAATATTTAACAAGAATACTCTCAAACAAAACTTTGTCTGACATTAAAGCAAAAGGTGGAAAATTTTTAAATGAATCAAGCCCCTTGAAAAAACTTGCAAGAAAAATCAAAGAAAATGCACAAAGTATTTTATCTCCTGGACAACTATTTGAGGAATTGGGTTTTAGTTATTATGGTCCAACCGATGGGCATGATATCAACTCATTAAAAACTGTATTAAAGAACTTAAAGGAAAAAAAAGGGCCGATACTTTTACATGTTATAACAAAAAAAGGTAAAGGCTATAAAATAGCTGAAAATAATCCAATTAAATATCATGGAGTCTCACCTTTTAATATAAAAACTGGAACTGCGAATAAATCTAAGTTAAGTAATACGCTTACATATACAAATATATTTTCTAAATGGATCAATCATACTGCTAAATATGATGCTAATTTTGTTGCTATTACACCTGCCATGCGAGAAGGTTCAGGGCTTGTTGAATTTGAAGAAAATTATCCTAAGAGATTTTTTGATGTAGGTATTGCGGAGCAGCATGCAGTAACACTAGCAGCAGGTTTAGCGGTAGGGAAAATTAAACCAATTGTTGCAATCTATTCAACTTTCCTTCAGAGAGCATACGATCAATTAATTCATGATGTAAATCTTCAAAGTCTGAATGTAATGTTTGCAATTGACAGAGCAGGTATAGTCGGAGCTGATGGTGAGACTCATCATGGAATATATGATATCTCATTTATGAGAATTCTTCCTGGTATGGTTTTAATGTCACCTTCTAACGAGAATGAGATGTGGAAAATGTTAAATACCGCATTGTTACACAACGGGCCTGTTGCAGTTAGATACCCTAGAGGAAATATATGTGGTGATGAGATATTAATAAGTGATGAAGTAATAGAAGTTGGTAAGTCATTGACATTACATAAAGGTAAAAAAATAGCATTACTTGTATTTGGACATCTTATAAATAACCTTTTTGAAATTTCGAAGAAATTATCGCTTACTTTAGTAGATATGAGATTTGTGAAGCCACTAGATACAAATAAAATAGATACTTTATCAAAAGAGCATGATTATATCGTAACTGTTGAGGATAGCGTACTTACTGGCGGTGCAGGCTCTTCAGTGAATGAGTATGTAAATCAGAAGGGTTTGAATATTAATGTTATTAATTTTGGTGTACCTGATGAAGTAATTTCCCATGGCAGTCAAGAGGACCTTTATAAACAAATAGGGTTAGACAAGAAATCATTAGAAATAAAAATAAATGAGATATACAATCAACTTTCTCCAAATAAAAAAATAGCTGATTAGATTAAATGTTTAAATTAATTGTAAAAAAAGAATTCTCATCTGCACATATTCTTCATGGACACCCTGGGGATTGCAAAAGGATGCATGGGCATAACTGGCGTGTTGAGGCTGAGGTACAAGGTAATAATACCAATGAAATTGGTATGGTAATAGACTTTAAAGATATAAAAAAAAATTTGCAACGAATTATTGATAAATTGGATCATCAATACCTTAATGATATTGAGCCATTTATAAATGAAAACCCTACTGCAGAAAATATTTCCAAATATATTTATAAAGAGCTATCAAAAAATATTAATACTGATAATATTAAGGTCAGTGAAATTAAACTTTGGGAAACAAGCAATTCTGCAGTAACATACACCGAGTAATTATATGTCAACTTCAAAATCAAAATTAGAGATAACAAACTTACCAGACACACAAGGGCAAGCTGATACAAGAAATATGCCGATTAATAAGGTAGGCATAAAAGACATCATACACCCTATGGTAATCAAACAGAGATCAGGTAAACAACAATCAACAGTTGCCAATTTTAATATGTATGTGAATCTGCCTCATGATTTTAAAGGTACTCATATGTCAAGGTTCGTGCATATATTAAATAATCATGAAGAACAAATTACTGTAGATTCATTCAAAAAAATGATTGATGAAATGTTAGTCCTATTGGAAGCTGAATCTGGTCATATTGAAATGAGGTTTCCTTACTTCATCAACAAAACAGCTCCAGTGTCTGAAGTTCAAAGTCTGCTTGATTATACTGTTTCTTTAATCGGAGAAATTGAAGACGGTAAATCTAAACTAAAAGTAAAAGTTTTGGTGCCAGTGACAAGCTTATGTCCGTGCTCAAAAAAGATATCTGACTATGGCGCTCATAATCAAAGATCTCATGTTACGATTACTGTGACCATAAAAGACTTTATTTGGATTGAAGAGATTATAGATATTGTTGAAAGTGAAGCTTCATCTGAACTTTACGGTTTATTAAAAAGACCTGATGAGAAATTTGTTACTGAAAGGGCTTATGATAACCCTAAATTTGTTGAAGATATGGTAAGAGATATAGCTGTCCACTTCAATAATGATGAAAGGGTAACAGAATATGTAGTTGAGTCAGAAAATTTTGAATCGATACATAATCACTCAGCATATGCTCAGATTCACAAAATCAAGGATTAATTCTTTATCTCAGCTTGACGTATAAGCCTCTTAAAATTTCCTCAGATGCGTGGTCATTCATTTGGACAAACGAATTATTTTCAATAGTTATCAGCGTAGCTGAGCTACTTTCTCCGCCTTGATTAAGCTTTATAAATAATGTTTCAGAGGATGATTTATTGAATATATTTGAAAAAAATCCATCATTACTACTCTGTTCATCATCGAGAGAGATTTGAATATAACCATCTGATTGATTTTGTTTAATGATATTTATTCCTAAAATATCTAGCGCAGTCAATACTGCAGGGTATGTTCTTTCATATATATCTGGCACATAAAGAGTTTGTAGATTATTGTCGTCTGAATATATAGAAGCTTGATTTCTTATACCAGTTGATTTTGCAACAACATATCCTGCCTCTCTAGCTTCATTACCTCCAAGATAAATATACATTCGGCTTATCATTTCATTTTCAAATTCAGGATCTCTTGCACGATTCTGCCATCTAAATTCAGAATCTCCGTCAGACATAAACTCCTTTCCATAATGGGTAATTAAAATGTCGTATCCACCATCTTTTTTAATTAATCTTGTCTTGTAGCTATCCCTAGTTTCAGGCGAAACTAATAGCGGGACATATCTACCAACCACTCTCTGTACAGTTCCTAGTTGAACTTCACTTAAATTTTCAAGATAATTTGTTCTCATAGAAGAAACGGTTAAATCAGAATTAACTAACAAGAATCCTTCTAAAGCCCAAAAAGTTTTTATTTTGTTCCATAAAGAAATTTTGTCTTGTGTTTTAACAGAGAGAAACATCTCGGTGCCTTGTTTGTAAATTTGAATACCCTCTAATTCTGTATCTATCGTGAATAATTTTTCATCATCGTTTTCAACTATTTCTGGGAGTGATAAAGAATTTGTTGTATCCGGACTATTTACATTGGGTGGTAATATTAAATCAATTTGTCCTGAAGAATAATCTTCATTAGTTTTATAAACTAATTTTTCGGTTTTTGGGTCGGATAAAATATTTTTAGCATAGTCTGTCATGCTAGAACAGCTAGGTATTAGAAATGCTATAAAAACGATAACATATATATTTTTATTCATTTATAGCTCCAGAATCTAATAATGCTTGGTTTAGTTGTTCATGATATTTTTCATCTAGCCATGTCAATGGTAAACGAATTCCTTTTTTTATGAGACCCATTCTATTTAGGCACCATTTGACAGGAATTGGGTTTGATTCACAAAATAATACATCATGTAATATGTCTATTTTTTTATTTAATTCAGAGGCCTTCTCTGAATCTCCTTCCATGGCATGCTTACACATCATGTGCATTTGTTTTGGCACAACATTTGCTGTTACTGATATATTCCCTGAAAATCCATCGAGAAGATCACCTATTGATGTTTTATCGTCACCTGTAAATATTTGCATGTTATCCGAACATAAACTTAGCAGTTCTTTTGAACGTTGTTTGTCTCCAGAAGCTTCCTTGATACCAACTATATTACTATGCGAGGATAAGCGATAAACAGTTTTTGGTTCCATGTCTACAGATGTTCTACCTGGAACGTTATATAGTATTTGTGGTATGGAAACCTGATCTGCTATTTTCTTATAGTGTTGATACAGACCCTCTTGGGTGGGTTTATTATAATAAGGTGTCACCAGCAAACAGCCATCAGCTCCGTTTTTTTTAGCACTTTCAGTTAACTCTATAGCTTCTGATGTTGAATTTGCGCCCGTACCTGCAATAACAGGTATCCTTCCGTTTACCAAGTCGATAGTTGTTTTTATTACTTTGGAATGTTCATTAAAATCTAATGTTGCAGATTCTCCAGTTGTACCAACAGAGATAATTACATCTGTTAAATTATCCACATGAAATTCTATAAGTTGTTCCAGTGACTCAAAGTCTAGCGACCCATCTTCATTCATTGGAGTTGCTATCGCAACCATACTTCCTTTAAAAATACTCATATTTAACCTGTTGCCGGCCTTTCAGGCCAAACATTCAAAATTGTACTTATTAACACTGCTAGAGGTATAGCAAAGAAAACTCCCCATATGCCCCAAACAGACCCAAAAAATAATATAGACAATAGTATAGCAAATGGATGTATGTTTACAGCGTCAGAAAACAAAATAGGAACAACTACATTTCCGTCCACAGCCTGAATTAGTAAATGACCTATAATCACATACCAGAATTCAGAACCAAGTGCCCACTGAAAGTAAGCTACAAGAATAATAGGTATAGTCACAGCTATCATCCCAACGTATGGAATTATAACAGACAGTCCGCACAAAAAGCTTAGTAGTAACGAATAGTTCAAACCTAGTGCGAAAAATAAAATAAATGATGATATCCAAACAATCATAATTTCTATCACCTTACACCTTATGTAATTGCCTATTTTCAGATTTAATTCTGAATATGCCCTTCTGGTTAATTCAAGTTTCTTAGGGAAGAATCTAGCAATCCAACTGTTTATTGTTTCTTTATCAAACAACATGAAAAATATCATAATTGGAACTAGTATTGCGTACACAATTATAGCGAATAAGCCACCCGCTGAAGTTAATGAAAATGTGAAGATTGAATTACCTACTTTTGATGTTTCTCCTTGTAAGCCAAGAAATATATTATTTATATAATCTTTTGGTATATATTCGTTTTCATCGTAAAGTCCTAAAATTAATTGTTTGCTCTTGTTAAAGATTTCGGGAAGAGACTTAACAAGTAACGTGAGTTGATCAAGAAGAAGTGGTAACAGCATAAAAAGAGTTAAAATACTTATGATTAAAAATAGGGAAAAAACAACTATTACAGAAAAGTGTCTAGTTGCCGTAGTAATTTTCATTAGATGCTGAACCAAACCTTCTAGCATATATGCTAAAACGATAGCCACTAAAATAGGTGCAATAGTTTGAACTATTATGTACGTCAATATGATAGAAAATATTAATACAAGCGCCAGTGAGACTTGGTTAGGATCGGTAAGGTTATCTGTGTACCAATCTTTTATTAATTTTATCATTGACTTAGTTTAACTTAATTATTGATACATATGATACATATAATCATGGTAAACTTAAATACAAAAAAAATGGTAGTTCCAAAATGAAAGCATCATCATATCCTTTGTTTACTCAAAAAAATGACCCTTCAGATGCTGAAATAGTCAGTCACAAACTAATGCTTAAAGCAGGACTTGTAAGACAACAGTCGACAGGACAATACAGTTTCTTACCTATAGGTTACCGTGTGTTAAAAAAAATAGAAAATATAATTAGAGATGAAATGGATTCTATCGGTGCAGCTGAAATACTCATGCCGTCAGTACAGCCTTCTGAGCTCTGGCAAGAATCTGGTAGATGGGGAACTTATGGATTAGAGCTATTAAGATTAAATGATAGACATGATAGAGAATACTGTCTAGGCCCAACGTTTGAAGAAGTTATAACTGATTTGGTCAGAAAAGATTTAAATAGCTATAAACAACTACCATTAAACATGTACCAAATATCAACAAAGTTTAGAGATGAGATTAGACCAAGATTCGGCATTATGCGTGCGAGAGAATTTATCATGAAAGACGCATACTCATTTCACATTAATGAGAAATGTCTAGATAATTGGTATCAAAATTACAAAGATGCTTACAATAATATTTTTAAAAGATTACAGCTAGATTACACGATGGTAGATGCTGATAGTGGAAATATAGGTGGCAGTAAGTCAAATGAGTTTCATGTACTTGCTGAAGCTGGCGAGGATGACCTTTTAATCAATGAGAAAGGTATAGGGATTAATTTTGAAATTGCCAAAGCTAAGTATGAATCTAATGATATAGAAAAAATAGTTAATGAAAATAATTTGATACATAAAAAAGGTATTGAAGTCGGGCATATATTTAAACTTGGAGACAAATATAGTAAGTCAATGGGATTATCAATTGCTGATGCTGACTTAAATGTTAATCATCTACAAATGGGTTGTTATGGTATCGGTGTTTCAAGAATCATAGCTGCAGCTATTGAACAAAATTACGATGAAAAAGGTATTATATGGCCAAAAAGCATAAGCCCTTTCCAAATCGCATTAGTTGAAATAGACGGACATAAAAATGAATCTGTAAGATCATTTTCTAATGAGATATATCAAGCTATGAAAAAGAATAGTGTTGAAATAATACTGGATGATAGAAATGCAAAGCTTGGCAATAAGCTTCATGATTGGGAATTAATGGGTGTGCCCAACATTGCTATTATTGGGAAAAAAGAAGCGGAGAATAATATAGTTACTTTCAAGAAACGTAGCGGTTCAGAAAAAGAGAGTTTAAGTGCTGATCAGTTAATATCAAAATTAGATGCAGATTAATCTAGAAACCTATAGTTGTCTTTTTGTTTCTCATACTGCTCTAAAGCCATATTTGCTTCATTAAGTGCTTTTTTTGCTAGAGTGATTGATTTTTTGAAGTCTTTCTTTTTATGAGCTT
>Ga0255772_10001969_pt1 | contig 20177 bp, 19 predicted proteins | sample 071ome_34_FD_179970 | JGI IMG/M metagenome (GOLD analysis project Ga0255772, IMG submission 179970) | Coastal salt marsh microbial communities from the Groves Creek Marsh, Skidaway Island, Georgia - 071411BT metaG (version 2) | ecosystem: Environmental > Aquatic > Marine > Intertidal zone >...
TATCCGGGATGATTATAAATTTCAAGGAGAACCTGCTATCGGAGTGCATATTTTAGCTTTTAGGTACGTAGGTACAGATAAAGAGGATAATTTAGCTAGTTATAGATTTAAAAACCGTTACAAAGAGCTGTGGGAAAAGCACCAATAGATCTTCAGAATAAACTATTCTACCATCCGGAAAAACTTCAAGAATTTTTTAAATCCGGAAATACCACTCCTGTAACTTGGGAGTTGGATCCTACTAATAGATGTAATCATAACTGTATTGGATGTTATGCAGCCGGAGCTGGAGGAAGGACTAATGATGACTCTCTAACTTGGGAACAGGCAAAATCTTATGTTGATCAAGTTTACGATCTAGGAGCTAAAGCAATTAACCTAACTGGAGGCGGGGATCCTATGGTTAATAAGATAACTCCTAAACTAATACAGTATATCAAGTCTTTAGGTATGGATGTCGGTATGATTACTAACGGTACTATATTTACTGATGAGTCTATAGATGTAGTAGTTCAAAACTGTACCTGGGTTAGAATTAGCATGGATGGAGGTACTCCTGAAGTCTATACTGAGATTAGGAAAGTTCCTGAAAGGCATTTCTATCTTGCTTTTGAGAATATGAAAAAACTCGCCAAGAGGAAGCAGGAACTTAACTCTAATATTACAATCGGTTCAGGTTTCTTAACAAGCACTCTCACTGTTCCTTCTTTAGTTACTTACGCTGAGTTATGTAAAGAAGCAGGTATTGATTATATTCAAATAAGACCTTTCCACGGAGATTATACTATACCTTATAACATAGAAGAGACTCTGGCTCTGGAGGATTCTAATTTTAAGATTCACTACTCTAAGAATAAGTACGAGGAGGGTTATAAGAAAAAATACCCTAAATGTCTTGCCCAAACTTTTAGCGGGGTTATTAACGTTCATTCAGTATACCTCTGCTGTCATTTTAGAGGAGTAGAAACTAAGAAGCTCGGTGATCTGAGAGAAAAGACTTTGCTTGAAATATGGGCAGGTAGAAAGAGAATGATTGTATTGGAGGAGTTAAATCTTGATAAATGTATTGCCCACTGCCGTTTAGATCTAGTAAATAGACAGTTGCAGGATATGTTAGATTCTGTACCGGATCATGTAAATTTTATATAGAAGTAGTAATAACTCTTATACCCTCTTATATTTATATATGTGGGAATAGATCCTAATAACGTATTTGGACTGTTCGGAGATACTTCCGGATCCTCAGATTCTTTTGAAAAAGAGCCGGGAAGGATTGAGATCTCAGAGCATCCATTAATTCTAGTAGGGATGTTTACCCGTATGGTTCTTAGAGGGGAAGAGGTTAATAAAGATATAATGAAGTTCTTTCAAGAGATTGAACGTAAGGTAACTGCTTCAGAACAAGAACACTTTAATAAGTTTATGATTTATAACCGGGCATTATCTTTTTTAGCCCAAATTAATCTTGATGATCCTTTACATGTTGAAGTACTTTTAGATAAGACCGGAGAGGATTTCTTACAGGCTTGTAATGTGACTATTGAGTTCTTTACCGAACGAGAAGAGTATGAAAAGTGTGCATTTATAAAGAAATTTCAAGATTTTATAAAATTTTCTCAAAATAAGTTGCCTTTATAGTTTTCCGTGAGTATCTTAATATCACGGGGGTTTGATAAAACCCAAAGATAAAACAAGACATAAAAACTATGAGATATAGAGATATTATAATTAACAATGTAGATGTATTAGAGAGTCAATTAAAGACTTTAAGACGTATGGTACAGAGGGGGGAGTCAATAAAGGAATTTATAGCTACCTTAGATCAAGCAGATGAACGTTTAGAGAAAGTTAAATCTTACGTTCAACTTGAACCTAAAAGTCCTAACGAAGTAGGTGGCAATTAACCGTTTTCGTTCGTATATTTAGACTATGAACCTTACAGCAGAACAAATTCAAGAAAATTGGAATGAGTTTCTCTCAAACATTGAGACTCGTATTTCCGATCCTCGTAAACAGGCCCTTCTAGATTTTTACAAGACTAACGAAGAACGTTTTGTCTTAATGCCTGCCGCTCACACTACCAAGTTTCATAACTGTTTCCCTGGAGGATATGTAGAGCATGTTAACCGTGTTGTACGCTGTGCTTTAGCTCAATGTAATCTCTGGGAGAGTATGGGTTGTGATATGACTACTTTTACTAAAGAGGAACTTGTCTTTGCTGCTATTAACCATGATTTAGGTAAGGTTGGAGATTCATCAAACAATCTCTATATACCTTCCCAGGATGATTGGAGAAAAAGAAATTTAGGAGAACTCTATACGTTTAACGGGGAAGTAGGGTTCATGACAATCCCTGATCGTTCTCTTTTCCTTCTACAAGAAGCCGGTATTCGTTACACTCTTAACGAAATGCTAGCTATCAGAACTCATGACGGACTATATGATGATGCTAATAAGCCTTATCTAATATCCAGAATTCCAGAAAGTAAGCCTAAATCTGCCATTGTTTATATCTTACACCAGGCAGACTTGATGGCAGCCGTTATTGAGACTCAGAGAGGAAAAGAGGACGCTCCTAAATCTAAAAACTTTAAAATGGAGAAGAAAGCCTCAAGCCCGGTAACACATCAGCAGAAAGCTAAAAATAAAGCTTTAAGCAATGTTAAGTCCGAAGGTTTGAAAAACGTAATGGATAATTTCTTTAACGACTAAAAAATGCTTATAGCAATTATAATACTTTCTACAACGACGTTGGTTCTAGGTTTCACAACTTGGAACCTTCTTCGTAAGAATGAAAGACAGGAAGACGTCCTAGCTAGTTACCTAAGCTACATGGACTCTCTATCAAAGATCATAGAACATTCAGCTACCAGACTTAATAAAATAGATGAGAAAGGTACTTTTAAATCTGATGATGAAATCGGATGGTTCTTTGAGCAGGTTCTAAACATACAATCAAGGTTAAACAATTTTAGATTAATTAACACCGAAGATGGAACCGCAAAAGAAAAAGAGGAGACCGAAAAGTAAAAATTACTTTACCTCAGATACAGAAGACGCTATTATTAGATATAATAACGAACCAGATCCAGAAGTTCGTAGTAAGATTTATAGGGAGGAGTTAGACTATCCCTTTTTTAAATTAACACAAAACCTAATTCACACCTTTAAATTCTATTACACAGAAGAATCTAATCTAGAGGATTTACAGCATGAAGTGGTAACTTTCCTACTAAGTAAATTACATCTATTTGATCCCTCTAAAGGAGCAAAGGCTTATTCATACTTTGGAACAGTAGCCAAGCGTTATCTCATAGCTTCTAACGAAAAGAACTATAAGAAGAGAATGCAGATGCTTTCCCTAGATAGTATCTCAAGAGAGGAAGAAGGAGAATGGACTCATGGTGAACTACCTGATATGTCTCAAGAAGATCAAGGAGCAGTAGCATCACACCACGTTGATGAACTATCAGACTTCCTAGACGTGTATGTTGAGTTCTGTACAAAAAACATCTTTAACATATTCCCTAAAGAAGAAGATGCCCAGATTGCTGATGCAATCCTTGAATTATTTAGAAAAAGAGAAAGTATCTCAATCTTCAATAAGAAAGCCCTATACATCTATATCCGTGAAATGGTAGACGTTAAAACACCAAAAATTACTAAAGTAGCTAATTAATTAGGGGATATCTACAAAAAACACTATTTACATTACCTAGATCACGGTTATGTAGAATTCAGAATCTAAGTGGATTCTATTTATAAAAAATAGACCCTTTATGAGCTTAGAAAAGATTATATTTAAAGAAAAGCGTTACTCCGAACTTTTAGAGGAGATCTACGATAATCAAAAAAGAAAAGAAAAGCAGATATCGGGATTAATATCCGAACTACGTCCTTTGATTCAAGATACCGGTGATGCAACCATCATCGTTCCTTTGATTAAGGAGTATATGGAGATAGGAGTTAAGAATGACGAACAGTTAATCAAGGTAGCGACTATCCTTCAAAGAGTATTTCAGAACCAGGATTCAGGAGCTGAAGGCTTCGGTATTTCTGATGAAGAAAGAGAACAGCTTTTAAGAGAAATTGACAATATTCAGAACAGTCAAGAACCACCAAAACAACTTCCAGAAGGAGATAAAGAATAATAATGGCCAGCTCTTTAAACTTAGAACCCGTTCGTGTACTTGCAGTTATCTTAGATGATAAAGAGTATCCTGAGTTATTTAAAAAACACGGAGAATGGGCTTCTATCGGCGGTATTATATTTGAATTCGTAAAACAACCTACTAAAGATAAAAACCTACTCAACAAACAATTTGCCGCACCTTTATATTCCAATATAAAACACCTACCAGTTGAGCATGAAATAGTACTAGTAGTACAAAGCTCAGACTCAGGTATATTAGATAACCTCAACTCCTTTAGTTACTACTACCTACCCCCAACTAACGTGTGGGCTAATAGTCACCATAACGCTGTACCAGATCAAATCTTCGCAATACCTGGAGAAGGTGATGGACTACCTGATAGAAGTAGGTCTGATTATGTTACTGTAGGTGATAAAGTTGTACGTCAAATAGATACTAACGGTACAGAAATTTTTAAACCAGGAGATCCTTTTACTGAATTTCCATACATCTCAACATTAACACCTTACCCAGGAGACCTAATACTAGAAGGACGTTGGGGAAATAGTTTAAGGTTTAGCAGTACTAATTCAGATTATGGTTTAGGTAGAAACTGGGGAAACTACTTAAGTACTAACCCTCCAATCACAATCTTGAGAAATGGAGTAGAACCTAATTTAGGAGAGACTAAACCAGTATGGGAGACAGTATCAGAAGATATAAATAAAGACTACTCTTCTATATATTTAACCTCAGAACAAAAAATCCCATTAAAACCTTCTGCATTCAGAACAACCTCTTTTGAAGAAAACAAAACACCTATATCTATACCAGAATTTAGAAACCCACAAATAATCCTATCTTCAGACAGGTTAGTATTTAATGCAAGTCAAGATTCTATACTAAATTGTGCTAATAAAACCTTTACAGTAACTTCTAATGAATCTATAAATCTACAAACGAAAAAAACCGTAGTAGAGAGTCAAGAAGTACTACTAGGTTCTAAAGATGCAGAAGAGAGATTAATAAAAGGGGATACTTTTGTTAAAGAGATGCTTTCCTTTTTAAATGCAATGAAACAAGTTCAAAGAGCTTTAGGAACCGCAACAGTACCGTCCACAGATCCGTTAACCGGATTACCCGTTAATATACCTATTGAATCCTTAGTAGAAGTAAGTACGATGTTTGGAGCTTCCATAGATAAATTTGCAAACGTATTAGGTAAAGTAAGAGGACCTATGGCAGAAGTTTCTGATTCTACAGTCTTATCTAACACCACTAAAACACAGTAATGGCTACTGCTTATCCAAATACAGGCCCTTTTAAACGTGGATCCAAAGGACAGGATGTTAAACTCATACAGAGTCAATTAAAACTATATTATGCTATAAGAAGTTTAGATCTCCCTGCTAATATAGCAGTTCTACCTCAAGATGATGATCAACCTGGTTATGGAATTTATGGACCTGCAACTGAAAAAGCGGTTAGAACATTTCAAGAAACAGCTCAGATAAAAGTAGATGGTCTAGTAGGCCCTAATACATGGAAAGTTTTATTTGCAGAACCAACAGAAGAAGTTGTACCGGAAGAAGAACCTGTACAAGAAGAAAAAACCGAAGTTACTTATAAAGAGTATATCGTACTTAAAGGAACTATTGCTGATGATTTTGGAGATCCTATAGGAGGAGTAAAAATACAATACTCAGGACAGGAAAAAGGTCCAGATGGAAAATACGTAGAAGAACCTATAACAACTACAGATACGACAGAAATACCAACTCCTGTAGATACTGTAACTACACCTAAATTAGTACTGATTGCTGGTAAGACTATAGACGACCCTAAGAAGACTAAAGAAGAACCTCCTGAAGGCTCTTCTCTTATCGACGTATTTACTGCCAATCCTGCAGATGGAGCATTCGGAGAATTTCAGTTATTTATACCACTATCTCAATTTGACCTCGATACAGGTAAACTCAGTATAATACCCCAAGATAAAGGAGCAGATACGAAAGTATCTACAAAAACTATTGATAAAATTAGTACAGCTAATCCATTAGTATATGTAACCGAGGACGTAGTAATACCTAAAAAGGTACTCAAACTATACACAGATGAAGAAGTACCTAAACAAGGTTTAGCTATTTCAAATCAAAGTACTGCTTATGATTTAGGTACTATTAGGTTATCTGCTTTATTACGCGGTCTAAAAGAAATACAACGGTATGCAACTGACCAAATCAACGAGTATACAGGTAAATTTAATGAAGTTAAAGGTAAATTAAAATTACCCCCTCAAATAGAATTAAAGAAAAGGTTAAATCAAGTTATTGAGGAGGTTAAAGAAAATCTACAACCTATCGTTTTAGAACTCCTGCAGGAATTTGGACCCCAGATCCTCCAGCTGGTAATGTCAAATGCAGATAAAAATATTATTGAAGCAAATAAAACATGTCCAGATGAAGAAAAAATTAAAGAAATTATAGCACGTAGAAACAGATTAATTAGAGCACTAAACAGCCTATACAGTCTAGTCCAAATAGGACTACTCTCATCCGCTGGCTTATCTGCCGCTATACAAGCAGCTAAGATAGGGTTAGCTGTTTATAACGCAAACCCATTTCCAACACCACCTGCCGTAAATTCCGCTAAAGAGTCCATTATTTTAAGGTTAAATCTATATGGATTAGTTGCAGACGGTCTCACTACAACTTTTGCAATCCTAGGTTATATTCTTGGCTTGATATTAGACAATCTAAACTCTTTAGATAATTTAATACTGGGATGTAGTAAAGATCAAGAAATACCATTCGAAGCTATTAACGAAGAATTAAATAATTTAACAGATCCTCAATTAACACAGGAGGTACAACGTGGAGAAATAGGTTATAAAGGTTTTACTCTAAAAGTACAATTAACAGGTAAGGATGTAAGCGGATACCAGAGTAGAATAGGTATAGCTTATGATAGATCAGGAGTAGCAGTATTAACAACTCCACCCTCATTCACCTCAGTACCCGATCTACTATTAAAACAATTACAAGTAAGAATAGATGAAGAAAATCTAAAAGCAAACTAAGAAATATTTATAAATAATGAAATCAGACGCTCTAAAGAAATTAATTAAAGAAGCTGTTAAAGAAGCTATCCAAGAGGAACTAAAGGAAATTCTTCTAGAGGCAGTTCGTGCACCTAAACAAGTTGTAACGGAGAATGTTCAACCGGCAGCAAGACCGGCAGCAGCTCCAACCCAAACAGGACCTTCTGTAAGAGAGAAGTACTCTTCTCTATTAGATGGAATGGCCCAATCAAGAAACGGAAATTTAAACATGACTTCCACCGACGCTCAAGGCTTTGGAGCCGGACCAGCTTACCAGCCCCCGGCATCAGCTAACACAGCCGGTGAAGGATCTGCATTACCTCCAGGGGAAGTATCTCTTGACCAGGTAATGGGAATGATAAAAAAATAAAATAGATGGCAATCAGAGTAGCAAATAAGACTCTAGCAGATATTCAACCTAGAACTGCAGTAGGTATTAAATTGCCCTTCTCAGGAGAAGCTGTATTTAACAGTACCTACACTACTGGTGAGCAGATTAAATATAACATTGAAAACTTCTTTAGCACTACTCCTGGAGAACGCTTTATGAATCCTACTTTCGGAGGAGGTTTAAAGGATGTTATTTTTGAAAATCTAGATGATGAATCTTTTGATCTCGCTCAACAGAGATTACAAAGTGATCTTGCTACGTATTTCCCGAATGTAGAAATAGTAGAATTACAAGTATACTCAAACGAAGATAGTAACCAGTTATTAGTTAAATTAACTTATAGAGTTAAAAATCTACAAGTAGAAGATACACTTACTATAATTATATAAACCTTATATGGCAGTTCAAAGAAATATAAATTACCTAAACAGAGATTTTAACAGCTTAAGAGAGAGGTTAATAGAATTCTCCAAAACATACTTCCCAGATACCTACAACGACTTTACACCATCTTCAACTGGAATGTTGTTTATGGAAATGGCTGCTTATGTAGGTGATATAATGTCTTTTTATATTGATAATCAAGCTCAAGAAACTTTTATTCAATATGCAAGACAGACTAACAATCTTTATGAATTAGCCTACTTACTAGGTTATAAACCTAAAGTTACATCTGCTGCAATAACAACGGTTGAATTTTACCAAGAACTTCCCGCAGTAGCAGGTCAACCGGATTGGAACTATACTATAACGATTCCACAAGGTTTTAAAGTAGGAAATCCTTCAGACTCTTCTATTAGTTTCATTACTCAAGACACATTAAATTTTGCAGTGTCTAGTAGTGAAAATCCAACTACAACCTCTATATATGAAATTACAGGAGGTAATGTCGAGAGTTATTTATTAAAAAAATCCGTACAGGTTATATCTGCTAGAACAAAAACAAAGACTTTCACATTCGGAACCCCAGAATCTTTTAGTACAGTAGATATTGAAGATGCCGATATTATCGGAATTGAGTCTATTGTAGACAGTGAAGGAAATATTTGGTACGAAGTAGATTATCTAGGTCAAGATGTAATTTTTGATAGTATAAGAAATACTAACCCAAATACTCCTACCGAAGATTCCGAAGTACCCTACCTACTTCAAACAAAACAAGTACCTAACAGATTTACAACTAGATTCTTAAACGAAACAACTTTACAGTTGCAATTTGGCGCAGGTACTTCTGAAAATGCAGATGGAGAAATTACTCCAAACCCCAACAACGTAGGGTTAGGTTTACCCTCAGAACAAGATAAACTCACAACAGCTTTCTCGCCTACAAATTTTATCTTTACTAATACCTACGGAACTGCCCCTTCAAACACCACACTGACCGTTACCTACCTTGTAGGAGGAGGTATAGATTCTAACGTACCTGAAAATACATTAACAACATTAAAATCCAATACTGCAGTTTTTAATAATGCAGGAATAGATCCAGTCATCTCCCAAACTATTTTTGATAGCCTATCTGTAAATAACCCAGAAGCAGCAACCGGCGGTAGGGATGGAGATAATATTACTGAGATAAGACAGAACTCACTATCAACATTTCAAAACCAGTTAAGAACAGTTACTGTAGATGATTACCTGCTCAGAGCTCTAAGTCTACCATCCAGGTACGGTACCATCGCTAAAGCCTACGTTACAAAGCAAAGCTTAAACGATGTACTACCCGGTGAAGTACCTTCAACTTTAGATCTTTACGTACTATCCTACAATTTAGGTAAGAGCCTTGTTACTGCAAGCGATGCACTAAAGAAAAATCTAAGAACTTACCTATCTCAGTATAGAATGGTTGGAGATAGTGTCGGTATAAAAGATGCATACGTAGTTAATATAAAGGTTAACTTTGAGATTATTACTTACCCTAATACGAACAGCAGTCAAGTATTAGCCGCATGTATTGAAAGATTACAAGATTATTTTGATATCGATGACTGGCAAATAAATGAACCTATATTGCTTAATGAATTGTATATTGAATTAGATAAGATTGAAGGAGTACAGACGGTTAAAAACATAGATATTATAAATAAAACTGGCATTTCAGCAGGATATAGTACATATTCATATGATATAAAAGGAGCAACTAAGGATGATATAATTTACCCATCTTTAGACCCTATGATTTTTGAAATCAAATACCCGAATAGTGATATAACCGGGAAAGTAGTTTCCAGGTAATATTCTATTTATAAAATATATATCTTAATGGCTGAAAAAATTACATTAAATAAGACCGTTTATAATAAACAAGCTTTTGATAATACTATTAACACCAGTTTTGAAGAAGTAGTAACACCGCCTACAGAAACACAGCAAACAATAACTGTTTCAGAATTTTTTGATAATTACCAGCAGATATTTTACAACATCCCAGCAGAAGGAGGTTCAAACAGCCATGCTTACTTAGCAGAAACAAGTGGACAGTATGCAGGTATAGATCAACTACAATCTATCGTTGAACCCTTAATACAAGAGATAGATAATTTAAGAGCAGCAAATCTAGAGCTAGAGAAAAGACTTGCAGAATTAACAAATACTAATACACAACAAACAACTGTATAATGAGTACTATAGTAACTATAAGTGAAGCAGAAGTAAATAGCTTAATTGAAGTTGATTTAGATCAAATTGATTCTTCCCTTATAGTAAATACAGGTGAAGAAGCTGAATTTGATACAACTCAAGATACAATAGAGTTATTTAGCCTAGATTCTAACAAAAATATTACTGCTACCAATTATAACTATGTTAACTGGAGAACCAATAATGATTCTTCTAAAGGTAGTACAACAGCGCTATCCAATATAGAGCTTAATCCCGAAGAAGATGGTAGTAATTTAGGACTTTATAACGGGTTCGGATATATCATATACCAGTTTGTAAATAATAAACTTAGCTCAAATAGTCAAAACGTACTTTACATAGATACAATCTCCTCCGATCGTACAGAATTAATACTTAAAAGTAATACTATTTCTGGAATTGAACTACAAAACGGTACACAACTACTCCGTACCGAGATTCAGCAAAATGAAGATTATTTTAAGGAATTTTATATAGCATTTGAAGATGGTAATAAAGAGATTGCTACTAATATTCAATATGAAGAAACTAACGAAACATCTCCAAGAGTTTTAATAAAGCTCTATAGACCTCTTCCAGACGAATATGATATAAAAAGTACACTTTGGATACAAACCCTAAAAGCAGATCCAGTTGCTTATAGAGTAGATTTTGAAACTACCTTTGATGAAGAAACACTACTAACGCCTTTAAGAAGTCCCAATTTTGACGCATTTAAAAACACAGAAGAGCGAGGAAAAGTTACAATTTATAAATCTTATAACGATCTAAAGCAGACAAACTTAACCAGCTCTCTAAGTCAAATAGACTACTTACTAAATAAAAATCAAGCTCAACTCAGTACTGATTATACAAGCTTCTCTAATTTTGTACATTTTTCTTCTGCAAAAAAGAGATTAGAGAATTTTTACTACAAAGCCAGTCAAATAGAATCCTATCAGAATTTAATTGATAACTTACTGACTTCTCCGAGTACTAATTATAGATCTGGAAGTGTTCAAATATACCAAAACTCTATTGACACAATAATCAAAGAGTTTGACGAGTATGACTATTTCTTATACTACGACTCAGGATCAAAATCTTGGCCTAAAACAAACTCAACTAGACCTTACACCTTAGCTTCTACAGGATCTGCTGCGGTAACAACATGGTATGGATCAGATTTAGAATCTTCTGGGAATTACGGAGGTGAAATACTTTCTGCATCCCTATATGATAATACCAACAAAGATAATTTAATATTCTCCATACCCAGCCAACTACGAGATAATTCCGATAATTCAAAATACCTAACCTACGTAGAGATGATCGGACAAGTACTAGATGAACTCTTTTTATATACTAAAAATATATCAAGTAAGTATAGCGGTGATAATAGGTTGAATTACGGATCTTCTAAAGATTTAATCGCAGATATACTTAGATCGTTAGGTTTAAAATTGTATGAGAATAATTTCTCTTCTGCTGACTTATTCTCTGGACTTTTAGGATTAACACCTTCAGGATCTATATTACTCCTACCGGATATAACAACTTCCTTCCCAGTTACAGGTTCAGGAATTGAATATATTGAAACTATAGTAAGTGCTTCTAACGACACTGTTACATTAGATGATTTAAATAAATCAGTTTATAAGAGACTTTACCATAACCTACCAGCTTTAATTAAAAAGAAAGGAACTTTAGCAGGTTTAAGACTCTTAATTAATACCTACGGAATTCCAGATACTATCTTAAGAATTTCTGAATTTGGAGGTAAAGATAAAGATAATTCTAATGATTGGGACTACTGGCAAAGAAAATATAATTTAAAAGCTGACCTTAATGGAACAGATCAAGTTATTAGAGCTTTCTGGTCTTTAGATTCTGATTGGAATAGTCCGGATGATGTACCAGGTACAGTTTCATTTAGATTTAAAGCAGAAGAAGTAACTGCCGATACAGCACCTACTAACGCTTCTCAATCTGTATGGTCTGTAGCAGAAGCTATAGGAGGTACAACCTATATGAATACGGTCTTAACTTACACCGGTTCTGCTGGTACTTCCGGATCATATTCAGGATCAGTAGTTGATCCATATTACCAGTACGCTACCTTAACTTTCTTTCCAGACTATGCCGATACTACTCAATCAGCAAGCATTTACCTACCGTTCCACGACGGAGGATGGTGGTCTGTTATGGTTAATAGATCTGCTAGCATTTATAACATTTATGCTAAGAATAGCATCTACAACGGAGATACAGGAACTGAGATAGGATTTCAAGCTTCAGCTTCTTTAGACGCTTCAACCACTCACTGGACTGACCTTACCAATAGAAGATCCTTCTTTGGGAACTCAATGGATACTTATAGTAAGTTCTCCGGATCAGTTCAAGAATTAAGATATTACACTACTCCATTATCAGAGTCTGTTTTTGACGACTTTGTAATGAACCCTAATTCAATTGAAGGTAATTCAATTAACTCTAGTGCAGATGAACTAGCATTTAGAGCAGCATTAGGAGGGGAGTTGTATACAGGTTCACTATCAATACATCCTAAATCTGCAGGAGCTAATCCAACAGCCTCTTTTGGATTCGGATTAGATAATACATTCCAGATAACAGCCTCTTTTAGTTCCAATACAGAAGTTCAATTCTTAGATCAACCAGCTGTAGGTATTAAGAATAGAATCTCAGATAAGATAAGATTGGATGATAATAACGCTTACGGAACTGTTCTATCCAATCAGAGAAGCTTAATACAAAACACCCCAGCAACTAAAAAATATACCAGGGATACAAACTATCTAGAAGTAGGTTTCTCTCCTCAAAATGAAATAAACGATGATATTATAAACCAAATTGGATATTTTAATATCGGAGATTATATTGGAGATCCAAGACAGATCTCTTCTAGCAGCTATACATATGCAGATTTAGAAGCTCTTAAAAATGCCTACTTTGAAAAATATTCTAAGTCTTACGATTGGAATGATTACCTTAGGCTAATTAAATTTTATGATAACTCATTATTTAAAATGCTTAAAGACTTCATACCTGCCCGTACCAGTGCAGCGACTGGAGCAATTATTAAGCAAACTATTCTAGAAAGGAATCGCCAAAAACCAGCTCAAGTTTCCTGGACTAGGCCTGAATACTCTGCTTCAATACAACCTCAATCAAGAGGTTATGAAACAGGGTCTATAGAGGTTGTCACAGGTGGTCCTGCAGGAGCAGTTAATGACTGGATAGATATTAACCAATCATGGACTTCTTCTATTCTAACCCCAGAAGGGCTAGTGACATCAATTGAATCTTCTGAAAGAGAATTTTACACCGGAGAATATTCCGGATCAGTAATTGATGTAGTTAACGGCGAGTTACAGGATAATCCACTACTTGGAGAAGCTTATAGATTATCAACCGGGGACTTGCAGAGCTTATATGCTTCTTTAGATGGGAATTTTAACGGAGGATTAACTCATTTAGATGGAGGATTCTATAGAGGTTCTGGAAGTTTAATATTCGACCAGTTAGACAGTGAGATAGAATACTATGATACAGTTTCCGGAGATTACACCCCTGCTTATACCAGAGTATCAAACCTACAGTTAAATATTTCCGGCGCTTATACTCAAGTAGAAGAAGATCCAACTTTATTTAGTTTTACATTTAATTTTGAAAACTTAACAACCGGAGAAGTACTTGCAACAACAACTTATAGTTACGACAATGGAAGCACGTTTACTTTCGACGTACCTTTTACCGCTTCTTTAACGTTAAATGACCTTACAGTAGATTCTGGAAGTATATACGGGTTAACCTGGAGTGGGTATACCGATGCTGTTGGAGATGGATCCGGACTTACAGTTTATGGTACTTCTTTTACTTCGTATAGAATAACAGTAGCTGACCTTTCTAAAAACTCAAAATACTATAATGACCCTACAGTTTTCGCACAGCAGAACTTCCCAGGTAATCTAGAAAGATTTAACGACTATAACGCAATTTACAATAACGTATATTCTAACAGAGTATCTAATAAATACTTCGATGTAGATTATACAAACGGTGCTTTAAATCCAAGCAACTTCGGACCTATTATAAGCCAGTCAGCATTGTATGCCCAGATTCAAGATTCAAATTATGATAATAAATCAGCATTCTTTGAAGCAAGATTTGGAGGAACTAAAAATACCGGAGAGTATAATTTTACAGAATTAATCTCTTCAGAATCAATTGTAGCAAATCTACCGATTGATTACTTTACAAATTACTTTGCATATTTTGACTGGGTAGGCGGAGCTAATCCTCAATATCCCGGAGGAGGTAATGTACACTGTATTTATTTAGTCAACGCAGAAACCAAAGATACACTAACACTATCCTCAGAAAATAAGAACATAGATATAATATCTCAAATTTTCAAAAAAGGAGATCCTGTATATATGCTACCGGTGACTGCTGGAACTCCATCAAGTGCACTTTATGACTCTACAATCGTAGAAGGAGGTGCTTTATATAATACAATAATAGTTAAGAGCGGATCCGTTCCAGATTCTGATACTAAATTAGACATAGTATATGAAAATTCGGCCTATGATGGATCCGGATCATTAAGAACAGGAACAGACGAACTATTATCTTCTATTACAGTAAATGAAATAACAGGCTCTACCGGATCTACTCCTAGTTCATTTGTAGCTTCAGCTTCTAACGCTAACGTTACAGCATCTTTTATAACCACCTGGGCTTTCCCTGACCCCTGGGCAGTAGTAACCAGTGTCACCGTAACCGGACAAGCCGGATTCTTTTACCCTACACAACAGTTAATATTTCCAAGTGCATCAATGGGAGCAACTACTGGTTCCGGTCAAGACGTAGTCATTACCCTTAACTCAAGCGATCTCTATACTTATGATACTACCTACGATGATATATTCTTCCAAAGAACAGACCAAAGCGGTACCGGACCCATCCGTCAAAATCCTTATAACTTAGCAGGAGCGTTAGATGCCGGTTACAATATTACCGGTAGTACAAGCCCAGTAAGTGTGTTAGATGTAAGATCCCCAGATGCCAACGTAACCGCCTCAATAACTATTAACTCAGATACAAATATATCAGCAATATATGTTACCAGTGTCGGTGATTTCTCTATAGGTCAATCTTTTACATTTACATCTCAATCCATAGGAGCAACCAAACCCAACGGAACAGATGCAACTATAACACTACGAGCAGAAGATCTAATATATCTAACCGATGGATTAAGAGATGCCGGATCAGCACCTCCATATTCAGCAGGATGGTTGTCTTCTATGATTACTGGATCTTCTCCGACTTTAGGTAAAGTCTTATATTACGGATTCGATAATGATACTATTCAAATCTTTAATAAAACTAAAGGTAGGTACATAACCAGCGGATCGGATGTTGTTGATTATGAAGATACATACTTCCCATTGCAGGCAGGAGATTTTATAAGATTTGGATCAGCTTCATTAGGACTTAACGGTTTAGATTATAATTTTTCCGACAACCTCTATACTGTCAAAAACCTCACTGCCGGTGATTATAACGATGTAAAAAGTACAATAACAGTAACAAGTAAAACCTTAGATGAAGACTTCTTTAATCAATCTAATCAAAACTTTAGAATCTTCAGAAGAATACCTAACGAAACATTTACATTAATACAGTCGCTAGGATATACAGGTGCAGGTTTACTTTTACCTAAAAACTTTAACCCTAAGTATGACCCAGTGAAAATTGCAACAGAGGTAGGTATTATTAATAATACTAACTAAAATAAAATAAAAGTTGCAAAAGAGCAGAACATAAACTAAATTAACTTTAAACTAGACATATATTTATTATAAACTATGGGATACCTAAATAATACAGCAGTTACAGTTGATGCTATCCTGACTAAGAAAGGTAGAGAGCTTCTTGCCAGAGGAGACGGTTCTTTCCGCATCACACAATTTGCATTATCGGATGATGAGATTGATTACACTCTCTACAATCCAACACATCCATCCGGATCAGCTTTTTACGGAGAGGCTATTGAAAATATGCCGCTACTGGAAGCATTTCCTGATGAGACTCAAATAATGAAATACAAGCTTGTAACTCTACCAAGAGGAACAGCTAGAATGCCAGTTCTTGATATTGGGTATTCTGCAATCAGAATCAAGCAAGGTGCAAGTCTGGCAATTACACCACAAACACTAAACTACCTATCTCAAACAAGCGTTAACGAATCATCAGGGTACACCTTTACAATCTCAGATGTAAGATTATTTAATACCTTTAACGGTATCGGTATAACGACTCCTGAAGCTCAAGCAGCTAATCAAACTACTACTATAGGAACTAACGTTTCTAAGACAATTATTGGAACCACATTAAATCTTACAGCTACTACTGTTAATACTTTATTTGGAGGTAACACAAACTTGACAGCAACCTTACAAGTAGTAGGTAGAGATTCCGGAGCTAGAATTCAGATACCAGTAACAGTAACTAAAACAACCTAATTAAGACATGTCATTTAAAACCTTAGACCCAGAAGATTTTTTAGTGAGTGCAGATTCAGTTACTGCAACTGCTTGGTCAACTAATTCACCGACCTTAAGTACGTTCTTTACCTCATCAACAACTTCTACTAACGATTCTTATTATAAGAACGTATACCAGACTGGATCCGACCTAGCAGGAGCAGCTGTTCAATTTGCTATCGCTTATGGAAATGAGCAGGGATCTGGAAGTGCTTTATTTAACGATTTAGTAGCAGGAAAGTCTCCTACAAGAACAGTTTACGGACAATACCGTAACTTAGTTTATGGAGATGAGAATGCATCTTTTATATTCGGAGGAATAACCGCTTCCGACTTCTGGGCAGTATCAGTTGAAAGAGCAAGATATAAAGAACATCTTCTAAAAGGAACCTTCAACATAACATTGACTAACGGATCTGACACTATTAAACTAACAGATAATTCAGGAACAGTATCAACAGATACTTTCTTAGATTGCGGTAGGGTTTATCAAATTGTATCTGGTTCAAACGGAACTCCTTATACCGGAGTAAATGCAAACGGATACTCGGAAGCTTCTGGATCTTACGGATTATTCTTACCAGACGTTGGAGTAATGTTGTTTAACCCCTTAGCACTTTCTGCATCTATCAATTTAGAGCCTAACAGATCAAATGATTCAGATGGTTCAAATATACAGAGTATGTTTAATGCTATTGACTCCGGAAATGCATTCCAGCTTAATAGTGAAGAGACAGTAACCTCTGATTTTGTTTATATTAGGACTAGAAACGCCGAATTTAACTACTCAGAAAACCCTTCATTCATTTCAGGTTCAACCGGAGACGTACTTTACACTCAGTTTATTAATTCACCACAATCCTATATTACAACCGTAGGAATGTATAATGATAATAATGAACTAGTAGCTGTAGCTAAACTATCCAAGCCGTTAACTAAAGACTTCACAAAAGAAGCATTGATTCGAGTTAAATTAGACTTCTAAAATGAATGGGTGCTTTCAAGAAACTTCTATCTTCCGACTTAATAGTCACTCCGTTTGAGGTAAATAAGAGCTTCTCTTTTACTGGAGCAGCTGCCTTTACCGGATCTGATGTTGGTGTAGATAGGTATTTAGGAAAGAATCTACAGACTACTTACTTCCAATCTGGATCCAATCCACAAACAGGTGAGATTCAAAAGTTAGATCAAGAGTTAGTTTATAATTCAACCAAGCAGCTTTACTATACAAACTACCAGAGTTCTTCTTTCGGTGATGAACCTACACTACCGTTCGTAGTACCTGGTTTAGATGAAACCGGAGATGTAAGAATAGGACCAGCATCATCAGCCGGTAGATTTGAAAACTATCTTCAAACCACTTTAAGAACCGAGCATTATTTTCCAACCGAATCAAATGCTATTATAGGTGTTATTTCTGTACCGACTAAACTATACGGGGAAAGAATACAACCTGGAACTTTTAGCATAAGTGCTGAATCCGGAAGTATAACAGACGATGGTAATGGAGGGCTCTACGCTAACAGCAACTACATAGGTAATATAATTTATCAACACGGACTTGCAATCCTAACTTTAGATCAAGCAGGTATAGGAGCAGGAGCTATATACGGCAGTGGAGTTTACGGAACTGCTTCTTATGGAGATACCGGAGCAAGTGGTCTGATTGAGAATATAGTAACTTCTTCAAATGCTGTCTGTTCTTTTTCAAGCTCCTATACACTATTTGAAACCCAGTATAAATGCACTGTAGATTCTAACGAATTTAGCTTCACTCTAAATCCAACGGTTATTTCCGGTTCCACAGACGGAACAGTTTATGATTTTGCAACCGGTTCTTATTTTGATCCTTACGTAACCACGGTAGGACTTTATAACGAAGCCCAGGACTTAATCGCAGTTGCTAAATTAGGAAAACCGCTTCCTTTAAACTCAACCACAGATACTAACATAATTATTAATATAGACCGATGAGAAAACTAGAAGAAATTTTGGATGAAATCCTAGCAGAGAAAGCCAAAAAAGCAACCTGCTGTCATAGATGCGGTCGTAAGCATGTTAAAGGTACAGCCTGTAAAAAGCCGTATCTGTCAAAAGACAACCCCAGACACTGTAAAAATAAATAAATGACCCAGAATTGGATTTATATTGATCCGGTCCACCCTGAGGACTGGTTTGGATTCGTATACGTGATTAAAAATAAAGTCACCGGAAGAATCTATGTAGGTAAAAAAGTCTTCTGGAATAATCTTAAGAAGAAACTTACCAAGACTGAACTAGCAGAACAGACCGGCCCAGGTCGTAAGCCGACTCATAAAAGAGTAACCAAAGAATCAAATTGGTTAACTTATTGGGGTTCTAATAAAGAACTTCTAGAAGACGTTAAGGAGCTAGGTCAAGATAACTTCGAAAGAAAGATCCTAAAACTTTGCAAATCTAAAAAAGAATTAACATATTACGAATTACACTACCAATGCAAGGAAGAGGTTCTATTAACTAATTCCTATAATGATAATATCTTAGGTAAATTCTACCGGAGAGACTTGCTTTCGGAAGATTAATTTCGTATCTTTATACCGTATGGTAAATCACCTACTAGTAAATCTAGTAAATAACGTTTTAGGGAATGGTAAAGCAACCTCGGGTGCTAACTACTCCTACCATTGTCCTTTCTGCAATCATAGAAAACCTAAACTCGAAATTAACTTTAGGGAGAATGAAGAAGGTTTAAATAACTGGCATTGCTGGGTATGTAACCGGAAAGGTAAAAAACTGATAACATTATTCCGTGCCATAGACGCTCCCCAGCACCGTATTGATGAATTAGGATCTTATGTTAAGATTGCCTTTCATGACCAGAAAGGAAAGCAGGAAGAGACTTTATCCCTACCTAAAGAATATAAACCTTTATACCAGGCTGATACCAAAGACATAACCGTCCGTCAGGCCCTTAGGTACCTTAAAGAAAGAGGCATAACTAAATTAGATATTGCCCGTTATAATTTAGGATACTGCGATAAAGGCCGCTATAATAATATGGTCATTACTCCATCCTATGATGAATCAGGTACCTTAAATTATTTTGTAGGAAGAAACTTCGGACCGGGGGTAGTCAAATATAAAAACCCTTCTTTCTCAAAAGATATAGTTCCTTTTGAATTATTAATTAACTGGGAGAGTCCGATTATACTATGTGAAGGTCCTTTTGATGCAATGGCAATCAAACGTAATGCCGTTCCTTTACTTGGAAAGACTTTACCTAAGAAATTATTGAAAAAGATAGTGTCTTCTAAAGTAAAACAGATCTTCATAGCACTTGATAGTGATGCCTTAAAACAAGCTCTCTCCTACTGTGAGACACT
>Ga0255772_10001973_pt1 | contig 20163 bp, 15 predicted proteins | sample 071ome_34_FD_179970 | JGI IMG/M metagenome (GOLD analysis project Ga0255772, IMG submission 179970) | Coastal salt marsh microbial communities from the Groves Creek Marsh, Skidaway Island, Georgia - 071411BT metaG (version 2) | ecosystem: Environmental > Aquatic > Marine > Intertidal zone >...
AGGGGCCAATTGCTTGAATTCCTTCTCCCAATAGCGCAGGTTGGACGTGTTGAGGTCAAACATGGCTGCGACCTCACCAATATCATAATAGAGTTTGTCCAATTGCGGGACCATAAATCCTGTTTAAATACACCTAAAGATAACACACTCCCTTGGTGTGCCCAAAACATTAATCGAAGCTCTGGTTCGAGTGGCTGCTGATTTCAAGCACATTGTCGTACTCCTCCGGGCTCAAGTCGTTGAAGTAATAATTAACGGGATTGATTTTACGACCATCCTTGATTACTTCGTAATGTAGGTGAGGTGCGGTAGAGCGACCTGTGGATCCAACATAACCGATGATATCACCGCGTTTTACCTTTTGGCCACGTCTAACATCAACCTTACTCATGTGAGCATATAAGGTTTGGTAACCATAGCCATGATCGATGATGATATGATTCCCATAGCCTGAACGAGAATTTTTATATGTACTGACCCTTCCATCACCTGTAGCATAAATAGGTGTGCCTGTTGGAGCAGTAAAATCCATACCCCAATGCATTTTACGAACTTTATAAATGGGGTGAATACGATAACCATATCCCGATGCCATTCGTTTCAAGTCTTTGTTAGCCACAGGTTGAATAGCCGGAATTGAAGCTAGCATTTGTTCTTTATCTCGTGCCATTTCAACAACGTCATCGAAGCTTTTACTCTGAACATAGGCCCGTCCAGAGATTTGGTCCAGCTTTTTACGTGTATCGATTAATAGCTCGGAGTTATTGAATCCCTCCAAGTTTTTGTATCGGTTGGCACCCCCAAATCCGGCGGTACGAACTTCGTTTGGAATAGGACCGGCTTCAAAGATGGTGCGGTAGATTTCATCATCGCGTTTTTCGATATCTCCGAGTACGTCGGTTAATTGGTCCAATTTTCCATTCATCAAGTCATATTGGATGACCATGTTGTCCAATTCTCGCTTCATTCGACGCTCTTTCGGGCTTTCGAACCAGAGGTCAGCGGCTAGATAAAATACGAAACCAAATGCCGATGAAACGAGTGCAAAGAGACTGATTTCTCTTAGGCGCACTTTCCAATTACGGTCTATCTTTTTGTAAGACAGTGTTTTAGAATCGTAAGTGTATTTTACTTTAGCCATGCTTAATGCGTTATTTTTGCTTAGACGCAATTACTACGCGAATATTGTGCCACAAAGAAACAATTTTCCGCTAACACCTTAATTATCCCTCATGGGGAATTTTACACAGTATGCTGACTTCTAAAGAGATACGTCGCAAATTTTTAGAGTTCTTTGAAAGCAAGGGCCATGAGATTGTTCCATCGGCACCGGTGGTGAATAAATCGGACCCTACACTCATGTTTATCAACGCGGGTATGAACCCGTTCAAAGACTTCTTCCTGGGCAATGCGGCCCCGAAGAATGCACGTATTGCCGATACGCAGAAATGTTTGCGCGTCAGTGGTAAACATAATGATTTGGATGAGGTAGGGCACGACACGTACCACCATACCTTGTTTGAAATGTTGGGGAACTGGTCCATCGGAGATTACTTCAAGGAGGATGCGGTGAATTGGGCCTGGGAATTGTTGACTGAGGTCTATGGCCTGGAAAAGGACAGATTGTACGTGACCGTCTTCGGCGGTGATGAAGGCGATGGATTGCCTCGCGATAATGAAGCGGCAGGTCTTTGGGCGCAGCACGTGGCCGCCGACAGGATTCTTAACGGAAGTAAGAAGGATAACTTCTGGGAAATGGGCGAAAGCGGTCCATGTGGACCGTGTAGCGAGATTCATATTGACCTTCGTGGTAATGAGGATCGCGCGGCAGTACCAGGAGCCTCACTGGTCAACGAAGATCATCCTCAAGTCGTTGAGATCTGGAACCTTGTGTTCATGCAGTTCAACAGAAAAGCGGACGGAACTCTAGAAAACTTGCCTGCGCAGCACATCGATACCGGTATGGGCTTTGAACGCTTATGTATGGCATTGCAAGGCAAGCAGTCGAACTACGATACAGACGTCTTTACTCCATTATTGAATAAAATCTCGAGCATTTCAAGTATTGCCTATGGTAAGTCTGAAGCCACTGATATCGCACAGCGCGTGATCGCCGACCACATCCGTGCGGTCGCTTTCGCCATTGCCGATGGTCAGTTGCCTTCTAGCTCAGGTGCGGGATACGTGATTCGTCGTATTCTTCGCAGAGCGATCCGCTACGGCTTTTCATATTTAGACTTGAAAACACCTTTCATGTTCCAATTAGTGGACACCCTAGAAGCTCAAATGGGTGAATTCTTCCCTGAAATCACCACACAGAAATCCCTAGTGATGAAGGTAATTGAGGAAGAAGAGCAAAGCTTCTTGCGCACGCTCGCGCAAGGGTTGGCTAAACTCGATGATTTCTTGGCGGAGGGCAATAAAACCCTAGACGGTAAACGTGCTTTTGAATTGTACGATACCTACGGGTTCCCCATTGATTTGACCGAGCTCATCATGCGTGAGAACGACAAGATGGTCGACATGGCGGAATTCACAGCTGAGATGACCGCGCAAAAAGAGCGTTCGCGTGCCGCGACAAAACTCAGTACTGACGACTGGACCGTTCTCGAAGACGACGAAACGCAGGAGTTCGTGGGATATGATTATATCTCGGCAGAAGTACGCATCACACGTTACCGGAAGGTCAGCGCCAAAAACAAAGAATTTTACCAGCTCGTATTAAGCTTGACTCCATTCTATCCTGAGGGTGGTGGCCAAGTAGGCGATACGGGTGTTTTGGTTCAAGGCGATCAAAAAATTGGCATCTTCGATACCAAGAAAGAGAACGGCATCGTCGTTCACTTCACGAAGGACCTACCTTCAGACCTGAGCGGTTCTTGGTCGGCTGAGGTAAGCGAAAGCAAGCGCCGTGAAACGGCGAAAAACCACAGTGCCACGCACTTGATGCACGAAGCCTTACGCGAAGTATTGGGCACGCATGTGGAGCAAAAAGGTTCGTTGGTGAATTCAGAATACTTGCGTTTCGACTTTTCTCACTTCCAAAAGGTAAGCGACGAAGAGCTCGCGCGAATAGAAGCATTAGTCAACCAACGCATCCAAGCCAACTTACCCTTGGAAGAATTCCGCAACATCCCTATCGCTGAGGCAAAGGATATGGGTGCTATGATGCTTTTCGGTGAGAAGTACGGCGACACGGTTCGCGCCATTAAGTTTGGTTCTTCCATCGAATTATGTGGTGGTATTCACGTGAAGGCTACCGGTGCTATCGGCCTCTTTAAATTCACTAGTGAAGGTGCAGTAGCCGCTGGAGTACGCCGCGTTGAGGCAGTGACGGGAATGGGTGCGATGAAATATATCAACGATGCCTTAAGCACTTTGCGTGATGCTGCGGAGGTGTTGAAGAACCCGAAAGATCTCGCCGGAGCCATTCAGCAGTTGAAAGAAAAAGAAGCTGCCGCTCAAAAAGAAGTGGAAGCCTTGCGCAAGGAAAAAGCAATAGCTGCCGCTGGTGAGTTGGAAAATAATGCCGAAGATCATGGCGGTGTTCGAGTTATTGCTGCGAGAACAGCGATGGACGCGGGCAGTGTGAAAGACATGGTCTTTAAATTAAAAGGACAAGGAAATACCTTGGTCATCTTTGCCAATGCTTGGGAAGGAAAAGCCACGGTGAGCATAGGGATCAGTGATGAGATTGTGGCCGATAAAGGCTGGCACGCGGGAAATGCCGTTCGAGCCTTAGCACAGCACATCCAAGGTGGCGGAGGCGGTCAACCGGCCTTCGCAACTGCCGGTGGAAAGAACCCAGAGGGTTTGGACAAGGTATTGTCGGATTGGAAAAATCATTTTGCATTATGATGACATTGAAAAATTGGGCCTTAAGCCTAGCCATCTTATTGCCTGCCATCGCATGGGCACAACCGAAAAATGAAACCATCGAATACTTCACCGATGATGAGGTACGTGACACTCGTTTTTCGTTCCAACTGTTGTATGCTCCCGAATACGCCTCTCGTAGATTGGCCTTGTACGAGCCGGTACAGGATGGCAATGAAATCTACGCCTTGACTTCAGAAGATGCGGGTGCCATCTACGGACAACGCATGGGGCTGATGAGCTACTTCGAACTTCGCGAGATGTTCCATTTGGGCATAGGATTCACCACCATTAACTCCGGTTTTGTGACCAATGGTTTTGCGGCCTTTGACCAAAACGCCGTGTTCCAAGATACCATCGCCAACCTGCCGGCAACAACACGTTTTGAAGCCATTGCCGTACCCATTCAGATCATCTTCCACACGCAGATGAATGATGTTTGGGCCTTGCAAGTTGTGCCTTCATATGATTTGATTTTCATGCAAAAAATCGAACGTCAATGGGAGAGTGGAGCGCCGAACTATGCAGCAGATGCGGCGACCGGAGCCCTTGGTCTTATGTACCAGCGTGGTTCGCAAACGAAATACCACAACGGTTTCAATGGCGCCATTGGGTTTGCCATAGGCAACGAATTCCGAGTAGCGAACGACCTTGTTTTTACGTTGCGAGGTGAATTTAGATTTGGCTTGTCGCCCATTAACAATGCGGATATCGGACTCAGAGAGATTCCCTACAGTGTAGGTGGCGCTTTTGGCTTCCGATACTATTTATAAAAACACTACACACAAAAAAAGCCCGGGCATTCGCCCGGGCTTTTTTTGTTTAGGATCGAAAATATTATTCTGCGCTCGCGCCATCAGCCGATCCAGCTGCTTCTTCCTCGCTTGGATTTTCGCGATTTTCGTTTAGCATATTTACCATTCGCTCGGTAATATCGAACTCGGTATTGGCGTAGATAATCTGTCCGCCTTCTTCGTAGAGTAGAATGAAGTCTAGGTTGAGTTCATCTTTCAATACATCGATGGCCTTGTCCATATCTGCTTTGAGCATATTAGCGAGATCGGCTTGTTTACTGAGGAGCTGTTCCTGGGCAGCTTGTTCTATCTGCATGTATTGTTGTTGTACTCGCATTAAATCTGCTTCATTCGCATTGCGTTGGCTCTGTGTCATTTTCGGAGCTTCCTGCTGGTACAGGGCAATATTTTCTTGAAGAGTGATTTGACGTTTCTGCAAATCAGCTACAATTTCTTCTTCTTCAGCCCTTAACTCATCGGCCAATTCCTGGAAGTAGTTGTACTGACTCTGCATAGAATCAATACGAACGTAGGCCAAACGAATGCCTTTCTCCGTGTTTTCTACTGCGGCTGGCTGTGAACAGCTCGCCATCATGCTTAGGCCTACAGCGGCCAAAAAGAACTTTTTCATCTTAAAAATCTAGGTTGTTCAATACGTTTTCGTCTACGAGCTTAGGCACGGTCACCTTCAAATTTGGGGTACGCTCCATCTCGCGCTCGATGGCGAATATAGCTTCTTTATTTCTAGCCCACGACCTTCTTGCGATACCATTGTTTACATCGTAGAGCAACATGTTTTCGAGTTTGCGCTCTGCTTGGGCAGAACCGTCGAGTAACATTCCGAATCCGCCGTTGATGACTTCGCCCCATCCAACGCCGCCGCCGTTGTGAATACTCACCCAGGTAGCGCCTCTAAAGCTGTCTCCAATGACGTTTTGGATGGCCATATCTGCTGTAAAGCTAGAGCCGTCATAGATGTTTGAAGTCTCGCGGTATGGACTGTCTGTGCCACTGACATCGTGGTGGTCACGGCCCAATACCACAGGGCCAATCTCTCCTGCGGCAATCGCTTTATTGAACGCACGTGCGATCTCAATGCGACCTTCGCTATCGGCATATAGGATGCGCGCCTGAGAGCCCACGACCAATTTGTTCTCTTTCGCGCCTTTGATCCAACGAATATTGTCGTCCATCTGCTGGCGAATTTCTTGCGGTGCCTTGGCCATGAGTCCTTCGAGGATTTCTTGGGCGATGGCATCGGTCTTATCTAAATCGGCCCCATCTCCACTGGCACATACCCAACGGAACGGACCAAAACCGTAGTCGAAACACATTGGGCCCATGATGTCTTGCACATAAGACGGATAGCGGAAGTGCTCGCCGTCCGCGGCCATGATTTCCGCGCCGGCACGAGAGCTTTCTAATAAGAATGCATTGCCGTAATCGAAGAAGTACATGCCGTTTTCTACCAAAGCATTGACGGCTTTCACGTGACGCTTCAAGGTCGCTTGGATGCGTACTTTGAACTCATCAGGATTATTGGCCATCATCTCGTTCGACTCATCGTATGTCATGCCCTGAGGGTAGTAGCCTCCGGCCCAAGGGTTGTGCAGGGAGGTCTGGTCAGAGCCAAGGTCAACGTGAACATTGCGTTCCACCATGCGCTCCCATAGGTCCACAATGTTTCCAATGTAGGCGATGCTTCGTGCACGTTTCGCCGCCTGGAATTCCAGGGCCATGTCGATCGCTTCATCGGTGCTGGTGGTAATCTCATCTACCCAGCCCTGCTCGTGACGCTTGTAGGCTGCTTTTGGGTTGATCTCTGCGGTGATGCTCACCACCCCAGCAATATTACCTGCCTTTGGCTGCGCGCCTGACATACCGCCCAAACCTGCAGTGACGAATAGTTTCCCTTCCGGTCCACCGCTAGATTTCATGCGTGCAGCATTCAAAACGGTGATGGTCGTGCCGTGTACGATCCCTTGCGGGCCGATGTACATGTAAGAACCGGCCGTCATTTGACCGTATTGGGTAACGCCCAGGGCATTGAACTTTTCCCAATCGTCCGGCTGGCTGTAATTCGGAATCATCATTCCGTTGGTTACCACCACGCGCGGTGCTTCTTTTGAAGAAGGGAAGAGGCCCATGGGGTGGCCGCTGTACATATGTAGGGTCTGCTCCTCAGTCATTTCGCTGAGGTATTTCATCGTCAATAGGTATTGTGCCCAATTCTGGAACACCGCTCCATTCCCGCCATAGGTAATGAGCTCTTCCGGGTGTTGCGCCACAGCCGGATCCAGGTTGTTCTGAATCATCAACATGATTGCTGCCGACTGAGGGGTCTTGCATGGGTATTCTTCAATCCCACGAGCATGCATGGCGTACGAAGGCTTGAATCTATACATGTAGATGCGTCCAAATTCCTTGAGCTCCTCTAAAAATTCTGGGGCCAATTCCGCATGCCACTCTTTGGGAAAGTAGCGCAAGGCATTTTCCAAGGCCAGGCGCTTTTCGCCGGCACTCAGGATGTCTTTGCGCTTGGGCGCTCGGTTAATTTCTGTAGGCACTTCGCGCTTCGGAGGGAGTTGGTTAGGGATCCCTTCGGCAATGGCGCGCTGAAATTCGTTGATCGTTCTAGTCACGTATTCTGTGGGTTTTTTTATCGTATCCGTACGGACAGTGTTTACACCCGCTTTGGCAGCAATAGCCACGTTTGAGGTGGTATTTCTCGGTGAAGATGATGAAGCCTTCAGGGCTTTTGTAGTAATCTTCAGGGTCCAAGTCTTTATTAAACATGTCCGATTTCGGAATTTTTGGGTTCTTCAAAGGTAAGGCTCCTTAGCTTTGTATCATGGATGCTATACCAATGCCATTTTTAACACCTTCTCCCGTACAAAAGTTGACGGTGAAACCGGAATTGGACCTATACATCAAACGCGACGATCTCATCCACCCCATAGTTTCCGGTAACAAGTGGCGCAAGCTCCAAGGATTCTTCCAAATACTAACACCTGGAGAGCCCATCACAACCTTTGGTGGTGCCTTTAGCAATCACTTGCCGGCCGCAGCTTTTGCCGCCAAGCACTTTGGTCATCCCATCACAGGTGTTGTGCGCGGCGAGGAATTGAATGCTTCGAGCAACGACTTGCTGAAGTATTGTCAGGCACAAGGGATGGCCTTGGATTTTGTTTCTCGCAGTGCGTTTAGGTCCTTACGCAAAAGCGGTTGGACGGGATACTCGGGCAGGGTACTTCCTGAGGGTGGTGCTGGGTCGCACGCCATGGAGGGTTGTGGGGCGATCTGGAAAGAATTGGTCCATGAACCCGATCACCTCGTGCTCGCCTCCGGTACAGGTACGACCGTATTTGGCATTCTTACGGCGATGCCTCCACACTGCAAAACCCAGGTCCACGTAGTGAGTGCCGTGAAAGGCGCCCACAAAGAATGCGCCGCCGTGCAGCAGCAGGCCTTGGCGAAACACATTACACTTCACTGGGAAGATGAAACTCATTTTGGCGGCTTTGGAAAATGGTCGCCTTCGCTGCTCGAGGAGGCCAAGACGTTTGAGCAAACTACGGGTATACCGTTGGATCCAAACTACAACGCAAAGGTGTGGGCCTATCTTCAGCGCACCAGCTTACAAGGAAAAGTGGTGTGGATTCACACCGGTGGGGTTCGGTTCTAAAGAGCAAATTCAACCGTTTTTTTCTTTATTACGCTCTCTCCTGTTAAGGTAAAGCAACCCAAAACAACCGCCGAAAATAAATGAGGTAATTAAAGAAGGTCCATCCGGAAGAAAAAAAGAAAAGACACCACATGTAATCCCTGTATAAAAGAGAAAAGGGTCTGTAAATCTAATTTTCATGGTCCGGAAGTTATTTTAACACTTCGAAAAGTCGGAGCACTTCTTGCTCTACCTCGTCGCTGTCCCAATGCTCCTCGACACCTTCCATGGCTAGAATTTCTTCCATGATTCGATCATGGCGTTCTCCTTCGGCCTTTGCTTCATGGTACGGGATGTTGGTGAACTTCACCAAAGTGTAGAGCGGCGTCCATTTGTCAGGATGATTGGCTTGCACCTTACGCTCTATTTTCTTGCGCAATTGGAAGCTTGGGTCCGCCACCAGGTCGCGCATTTCAATGAAGTTTCTCAAGCTTAAGTCTACCAAAGCATTGCCCGCCGGTACACGCTGTTCTGTATAGATCTCCAGTACTTTTTTCATATCGGAATCCCCGTGCTCGTCGAGCAGCTCTAAGAATACGCGAACATCTTCCAGCGATCCGTTCATGCCTTCGCCATAGAAAGGAACAGTGGCATGTGCGGCATCACCTATGAGCATGGTGTTGGTGCCCCAATGGTAAGGTTCACAACGAATACATGCCAAGGCCGACGTAGGGTTGCTTTCCCATTGCTCCTCTAAATTAGGAATGAGCGGGATGGCGTCTTTGAAATACTTCTCGAAGTAACGCATGCCGTCTGCCCCCGTTTTGAGTTGGTCCAATCCGTATTCGCCGTCGAACGGTGCGAAAACAGTTCCGGTGAAACCGTTGTCGGTATTGGCCAGTCCCATCAGCATGAATTCGCGGCGCGGCCAGATGTGCAATGCATCGATATTGAGTTGAGGTTCACCATTACTCCCAGCAGGAATATGAACTTCCTTGTACCCACTGTCGATGAAGTGTTGGCTGTAATTAAAGCGCGGTTGCTTCATCAAGGCCCCACGAACCGAAGAGCCTGTTCCATCGGCCCCAACGATGAGGTCCGCTGAATAGGCATTAAGCTGCTCGCCTTGCTTCATATGAACGGTCCCCGTATTGAAGTCCACATGTTCACAGAAGGCATCAAAGGTGATCGTTACATTCGGCAGTGCCTCGGCCAATTCTACTAACGTTTTGTTGAACTCCCCGCGGCTGATGCTGTGAATGGCTTTGTTTTCAATGTTGTAGGCAAAGTAACTTTCGTTGCCCTCTATGTCGTGGATCTGACGCCCGTATGCCGGGACCACAATCTTGCGGATCTCTTCCTCTATTCCCGCGTAGGCCAATGCCGTCCAGCCCCTATGGCTGACGACAAGGTTGATGGATCTTCCAGAGCCGTAACTGGATTTGCGGGGGTCCGGTCGTTTTTCAAAAACCTGAACCTCGTAGCCTTTTTTACCCATGGCGTAGGCCATGTACGATCCTGCCAAGCCGGCACCGACGATGATTACTTTTTTCATACTTGCTGTGCTTTGAGGTAGTTCAACAAGATTTCACCAAAGGCGCGAATGTCCTCGAAGTTATTATAGAGCGGAACCGGTGCCATTCGAATGACATTGGGTTCGCGCCAATCGGCGATTACGCCGTGCTCCATCAAATAGTCAAACAGCGGTCTTCCGTAGCCGTGCACGAGCAGTGATATTTGTGCGCCGCGCTCCTCTACAGGAGTGATAATCTCGAAATTACTGCTCGATTCTTCAGCTACAAACTCCAACACCTCCTGCAAGTACCCCGTCAGTTTTCTGCTCTTTGAACGTAGATTTTCTGGCCCCGCTTTATCAAATAAATCGAGACTCGCACGAAGTGGCGCCATCGCCATTACCGGGGCGTTGGACAGTTGCCACGCCTCTGCCGTAGGTATAGGCTTAAAGGTTTCGGGCATTTCGAATCGTGTTTCTTTATCGTGTCCCCACCATCCTTCGAATCGAGGGATGTCGGCCTTGCCATGGTGGCGTTCATGCACAAAGTACCCGGCCGTTGCACCGGGACCTGAGTTGATGTATTTGTAGTGGCACCACGCGGCAAAATCTACATTCCAGTCGTGTAATTTGATTTCGATATTTCCTGCGCCGTGCGCCAGATCCCAACCTACTGTAATGCCTTTGTTTTGCGCATAGGCAGTAAGGTGTTCCATGTCCATCACTTGGCCGGTATAGTAATTTACCCCACCGATCATCATCATCGCAATTTGTTCTCCGTGGGCATCGATAGCGGCCATGAAGTCTTCCTTGCGAATGTGGTGTTCACCCTCGCGCGGTCCCACCTCGATCAGGTGTTCTTTTGGGTCTAATCCATGGTAGCGTAGTTGAGAGGCTAAGGCATATTGGTCCGACGGAAAGGCTTTAGCCTCGCACAGAATCTTCGTGCGCTTTCCTTCCGGACGAAAGAAGCTTACCATCAACAAATGCAAGTTATTTGTCAGTGACCCCATGACCACAACTTCTTCAGGTTTAGCGCCCACGAGTTTTGACAGGCTTTTCGAAAAGAATTCATGGTACGGCATCCAAGGGCGGCGGGCATGAAAATGTCCTTCTACGCCCCAGTTCTTCCAATCCTCAAGTTCCTCTTCGAGGTATTTTTCGGCTAATTTTGGCATCAGCCCCAAGCTGTTGCCCGTGAAGTAGAGCGTTTGCTTGCCGTCGATCACGGGGAGGTGAAATTCGTTGCGGAAGTGGGCCAATGAATCTTTGGCATCGAGTTCCTGCGCGTGTGCTTTACTAAGTAAGTTCATGGTTGTATTATGGGTGCCTTAAAGGTAGGGACTAAGGACCCATAGTCCTAACAGTAAGAAAGGGAGTCCTTCAATGAGCAGGCTGTAGTACAGGTCGCCCAATTTTGGGTTGGCCAGAACAATAATGACGGAGCAAAGGAGGTAAAGTCCGAAGGTGTAGGCGAGGGGCATTTCAAATAATTGGACCTGGAGGTAAAAGCTGAACCAAAGCACTAGGTTCGCCAACCATACCGTATTTCGAGATCCCACCATATGTGGCAAAGTACGGATGCTGCCTTGATCTACCATCATATCCCGAACATCGAAAGGCAAGGTTAAGGCCGCGGTCCACCAAAAACGCTCAAAGAATACTCCTATGGTAAAGGTCCCCTCGTGAACACTGGGAATGACGGCAGTTACATACGCCCATACTGCCGCAATTATCACGAGTTTTAGTCCCGGAATAGAGCGCAATCCGCCGCCAGATTTTTTTAAAATAAAGGGGAGGGGGTATAAGGCAGCCACTGCGATGGCACCGACGTATAAAAACAAAAGGTTCCAAGAACCGTAGAGTGCCCACCAAATGGCTACATATGCGACACCAAGTCCCATGCTTAGTTGTGCGGTTTTTGGCAAGGCCGATCGCCATTGACTGATCTTACTTTGCAACCCTTCATCACCAGGGGATTCAAACAATCGGGCAAATCCGTAAACAATGAGCGTACCGGCAGCGTTTAAACCAGCAAAAGATGGATTCAGCAAAACGTAGTCGTTATCAGCCATGGCCCCTACTTCCCACCAATTTGTCAATTGGAATTCGGACAGTCGGGTCAACGCCCAAACCGCCCCAGCGACCCAAAAGTTCGCGTAGATGAATGGCCTTAGGAGGCCCAAAAAAATGTTTATAACCGGGTGGATATTTCGTGTCATTATGGCCTGATAAATGTACGCTATGTTCGGCGAGCCTGCCGTACTTTTGCTCCATCTAATATTAACAGAGTATGAAGCGCAATTCCTTTGCCTACCGACACATCGGACCTAAACCACTCGAAGTCACCGAAATGCTCCAGACCATTGGGGCTGAATCACTAGACGCTCTCATAGACCAAACCGTACCTGAAGCCATTCGTTTCAGAGGAGAAATGGACCTTGCGCCTGCGATGACAGAGGCAGAGTTCGCCAAGCACATCGGCGAGCTCGGTCAGATGAATACCGTATTCACCACCTACATCGGTATGGGATACCACCCGACCGTGCTTCCAGGGGTGATCCAGCGCAACATTTTAGAGAACCCAGGATGGTACACTGCCTACACGCCGTACCAAGCTGAAATAGCACAAGGCCGTTTGGAGGCGTTGATGAATTACCAGACCATGGTCGTTGACCTCACGGGAATGGAACTCGCCAATGCATCTCTCTTGGACGAAGCCACTGCGGTAGCAGAAGCCATGAGTATGTTCTATGGTGCCATGTCACGCGCCAAGAAAAAAGCCGGTGCGAATAAATTCTTTGTCGATCAAAACACCTTCCCACAAAGTATCGCTTTGTTGCTCACACGTGCGGAGCCTATCGGGGTAGAGTTAGTCTTCGGAGATTACAAAACATTTGAGCCTACAGAAGAATTCTTCGGTGCTTTGGTACAATACCCAAATGCCGACGGTTCAGTAGAGGATTACCGTGCCTTTGCAGCGGCATGTAATGCTGCTGAGGTTCAGCTAGTCGTGGCAGCGGATATCATGTCGCTCGTATTGCTCACGCCTCCGGGAGAGTGGGGCGCGGATGCTGTGGTAGGAACGACACAACGCTTCGGGATTCCTCTAGGTTATGGGGGTCCTCACGCAGGATACTTTGCGACGAAAGAAAGCTACAAGCGTTTCATTCCAGGTCGTATCATCGGTCGTACCATCGATACAGATGGTAATCCAGCTTTGCGTATGGCCTTGCAAACACGCGAGCAACATATCAAGCGCGACAAAGCGACGTCAAATATCTGTACTGCCCAAGTATTGTTGGCGGTGATGGCCGGTGCCTATGGTGTCTACCACGGACCGGAAGGACTAAGAGACATAGCTTCAACCATTCACTTGCATGCAACTGCATTGAATGAAGCTGTGAAAGGCATGGGATTGACCCAGCACAACATGCATTTCTTCGATACCTTGAAAATCACCCTAAAGAATTCGACAGCCACCAAGGTCAAAGCATTGGCAGAGGCGGCTGATGTGAACTTCAGATATTTCGACGAGCAGACCATTGGTATTTCATTAAACGAAACCACCACTGATGCAGATTTGGCAGATATCGTCGCCATCCTCGCAAAAGTTGAAGGGGTAGAGACCATTGAAATGGCAGATCCTACCGGCAACTTGCCAGAAGAGTTGATTCGTTTATCTGATTTCATGACGCATGAAGTATTCCACAGCTACCATAGCGAGACGGATATGATGCGCTATTTGAAATCTTTGGAGCGTAAGGATTTGGCCTTGAATCACAGTATGATCTCTCTAGGTTCATGTACTATGAAGCTCAATGCAGCTTCTGAGATGATTCCACTTTCCACAGCAGCTTGGAACGGTATTCACCCGTTCGTACCTGTGGACCAGGCGGAAGGTTATGCCGAGGTAATTAACACATTGGAGCGCGACCTAGCAGTAATCACAGGTTTTGATGCCACATCTTTGCAACCAAACTCTGGTGCGCAAGGCGAGTATGCAGGTCTAATGGTCATTCGTGCTTACCACCAAGCCAATGGTGAAGGTCATCGCGATATAGCCCTTATACCTTCTTCTGCACACGGAACGAACCCGGCCTCTGCTGTGATGGCAGGAATGAAGGTTGTAGTGGTCGCTTGTGATGATCACGGAAATATCGATGTAAAAGACCTAAGTGCTAAAGCGGAACAACACAGTGCGAACTTGAGTTCACTGATGATCACCTACCCATCAACGCATGGTGTGTTTGAAAGTGCAGTGAAGGAAATTACTGACATCATTCATCAACACGGTGGTCAGGTATATATGGACGGTGCCAACATGAATGCCCAGGTAGGATTGACCTCACCGGGTCTGATCGGCGCCGATGTTTGTCACTTGAACTTGCACAAGACCTTCGCCATTCCTCACGGAGGTGGTGGTCCAGGTATGGGTCCTATTTGCTGTAAGGCACACCTTGCCCCATTCCTTCCGAAACACCCGGTAATCGACATGGGTGGTGAGCAAGGAATCAGCTCGATCTCTGCAGCACCATGGGGCTCGGCATTGATCCTATTAATTTCTTACGCCTACATTAAAATGTTGGGTGCAGAAGGATTGACAGATTCAACCAAATACGCCATCCTCAACGCCAATTATATCAAGGAGCGCCTCGCAGGAGCATTTGATGTATTGTACTCTGGAGAAAACGGTCGTGCGGCACACGAAATGATTCTAGATTGTCGACCGTTCAAGAAGGATGCAGGCATCGAAGTTACCGATATCGCCAAGCGATTGATGGACTATGGATTCCACGCGCCTACAGTGAGCTTCCCAGTAGCGGGTACCGTAATGGTAGAGCCTACGGAAAGTGAAGGTAAGGGGGAACTCGACCGCTTCTGTGATGCCATGTTGAGCATACGTACGGAAATTGATGCTATAACTCGCGGCGATATGGATGCTTCAAACAACGTATTGAAGAATGCGCCACACACCCAGGCTTTGATCTGTGCAGATACTTGGGAGTTGCCTTATACACGTACACAAGCAGCCTTCCCGCTAGAATATGTTGCTGAGAACAAGTTCTGGCCATCTGTACGTCGAGTAGACGATGCTTACGGCGATCGCAACCTTATCTGTACTTGTGAGCCTATTGAGAGTTACATGGAAGAAGCTGCCGAGGCGTGAGCCGAGGCAAAACTTTGGAATTAAAAAACCCGGGTGCAGTGCGCCCGGGTTTTTTAATGCAATGAAGTTCCAGTCAGTTAAGACCTATCGCTTGTTATAGCTCTAATATCTGCTCCAGTAGGGTTCTGGAATAAGGCTAAATCGAAATGTCGAGTTGCTGCATACAGGTGATCGAAAATATCTGCCATAATACCTTCATATTCCTGCCAAACAATGGTGTTTGTGAAGCAATAAACCTCAATTGGCAATCCCTCTGTCGTAGGTTGAAGTTGTCTCACCATTTGGGTGAACTCATCGTGAATCCCTGGATGATTACTCAGATAAAAGGCCACATATTTTCTATACAGCCCAATGTTTGTTTGACGTCGTCCATTTAATTTACTCGCGCCTTTAATGCCTCGTTTTTCATTATTAGCATCAATTTCGGCTTGACGTTGCACCATGAAATCATGAATAAGGTCGATTTCGCGTAGGCTATCTGCCAAGCCTTCATCTAGGTGACGGATGGATGTGATGTCAATATGAATGTTGCGCTTAATACGTCTTGCTCCACTTTCACTCATTCCTCGCCAATTGACGAAACTTTCAGAAATAAAAGCAGTAGCAGGTACTGTGCTCACAGTTTTGTCAAAGTTTTGGACTTTGACAGTGGTTAAATCAATGCTTAATACATCACCATCTACACCGAATTTACTGAAGCTGATCCAATCACCAACTTTTATAAGGTCGTACATGTGAATTTGAAAATTCGCAAGTAAACCTTTTATACTGTCTTGGAATACTAATAAAAGCACTGCAGTAGTCCCAGCCAATGCTCCAAGAATGGTAGTTGGGTTTGTACCGGTGAGGATACTGATTATGGAGATTAGAGCTCCAAAATAGGCTAGGATTCTTACTACTTGAGATAGGGTTTTGAATGGAGTACTGTTGAATTTTTCACTTTTACTGAACCAATTCTCCAATGCCTTTAATGTTTTATTGATGACGTTAACGGTCAGAACAATAACATAGATTAATACAATATCTTCAAGTACAGGAATGGCGGCAGGAACATTCGTGAAAAGAGTTGGAATGCTTACATGAACAATCCAAGCAGGTACTAAATGCGCTAGGTTCCTGAAGACTTTTTGCTCAAAAAAGTAATCATCCCATTTAGCTTTTGATTTTTTGACAATCCTTCCTATTAAATTTAAAAGAAATTTACGGGTTAAAAAGTCCGCAATCCAGGAGATAAGAATAAGTAGAAGCAAGTCAATACCGAAGGCAATCCAGTCAACAAATTTTTCTGGAACACCTTGGTTTAATAAAAATTCAGTGGTTTGGCTGAGAAAGTTCATTAATAAGGATGGAATAAGGTTATACTATCAAATCTTACTGATGTAGCGTAAAAATAACCCAAACCATAAACTGTAGTATCATCCGAACGACGAATATTTCCAATCTGCGGGCTGTATGGCACGCTGAACAACCCGCCACCACCTATGTTATTGGCCATTACGGTGAGGTAATCGTACATGCCTTCGCTCAAAGTGCGCGTCTCGAATACGAGGTTAATCAAGGTGTCGCGGTAGACGGTGTATGGAGGGCCGATGAAATTAAATCGGCTGACCTGGGCGCCTTGAATGAATTGGTCGTCGTTAAAAATATTGATCTCAGAATTCAAGCTCTTTTCAGTCTCTTGAGGTTCAAAAGGTCCCAAATCAGGTCCGTTTGGCGCATAGATTTCTGTCGTCCAGTAATTCTTTACCCAATAAGCGTTGCCTTTTCCTACAGGATCATTCCACAGCGCATACGGGCTGTAGTAGCACGAATCTGCGTCGGCATACCAGACAGAATCTCCGGTGCGGAAGTCGATCCAGCTGCTATCGTCTTCCATGATGGGGAACATAGGAGCGAGGAGTGTGAAGGGTGTATTCACCACGTCGGTGGTGCTTTCCCACAAACCAGTGGCATCCCCATAACCGCTTGGTACATCGATGAGTAAACTATATCCGTGACCGATGGTTGCGACCAGCGTAGTATCCTCGTAGCGTCCTGGGCTTACTTCTATCAAGGTACTGACCAAGCTGTCGTTTTCATACACTTCTACGATGGCTCCGGTGATGGTGGCAGGTGTGCCAGTTTCTAAATATGGGGAACTGATGGCAAGGTCGACATAGGTTCCGGTGCCCACTAAATCTGTGACTGAACCACTGACCGAAAGAAGGGCTGCGCCATCATAAGCGTCGGTTTTCACCTTGTCGGTAACGTCTGTTTCACATGCGGTTAAAATTGCCGCGGCGATGATGAAGTATAGGTACTTTCTCATGGGAATTAAAACTCTAGGTTGTAGGTAATCATTGGAATGGCAGTAGCGAAAATGCTTAACTGCGTGGCTTTCGTTTGTCCCGTTGGGTCGCCGTTATCGTCCAATTCTTCCTCGAAGAATATGCTAAACGCATTTTTACGGCCGTAGGCATTGTACACCCCAACGTTCCAGCTGGCTTTGTTATTACGCTTGCTCGGAACGGCGATGTCCATACTCAAATCAAGACGGTGGTAGGCTGGTGTACGACTGTTGTTTCGGCTTAATGCAAACGGGTAAATGATGCCTTCAAATTCACTCTTCGCTTCCGGGTAGGTATAGGGTTTGCCCGTTTGGTAAATGAATGAACCTGAGAAGCTGATGTTGGGTTTCCAAGCATAAGCGGCAACCAAGGCAAAATCGTGTGGTTTGTCTTGGGCAGCAGGGTACCATTCGCCAAGGTTGATCCATTCATCTGGGGTATTACCCAAATCGACTTGGAGTTCCGAGCGGCTGTAAGTGTAAGCGATCCAACCGGTAAGTTGGCCGACTTTCTTGTCCAATTGCATTTCTAAACCATAGCTGCGTCCTTGACCGGTCATCAAGGCTACTTCAATATTGTCTATACCTGTTGGCTGCGCACCATTCTTAAAGTCAACAAGGTCGCGCATGCTCTTGTAATATGATTCTACGCTGAGTTGCCACTCGCCGTCGTTGAAGTTGCGGTTCCAGCCGATGGCTACTTGGTCCGCAGTACCTGGTTTGATGTAACGACCTGCTGGACGCCATGTATCAATCGGTAATGAAGAAGTGGTATTAGATATCAAATGCAGGTATTGACGCATGCGGTTATAACTCGCTTTGAAAGCAGAGTTCTCTGAAGTCTTGTAATTGATACCCAATCGTGGTTCTAGACCCTGTAAACCGTCGAAAGATTCGATGATTTCGCCAGAGGCATATGAGGTGGTATCCACAATTAGGTCGTTGCGAACGGTACCGATAGAGGTAGGGGTGTAGTTCACTACGTCGCGTGCGCCCACGTTGTAGAAAGAGCTGTAGCGCAATCCCCCACGAATAGTGAGTCGGTTATTGATCTTCCAATCGTCTTCGATAAAGAGTGCTGGTTCAATTGCGTACTCGTTTTGAAGTTCGATGGAGATGTCCGTTAGGTTACTGTCGATGTAATCCAAAGTAGTTGAGAACGGTTCAAAATCATATACGGTGGCTTCGACCCCATAGTTGATTTGGTGTTGCGCGTTCGGGAACCAGCTGAATGAGATTTTATTGGCCTGGTTGCGGATGTAGGCGATGTTGTCAATTTTAGCTTGTGGGAAATCAAACAAGATGGCGTAATCGTAATCAGAGTAAATGCTGCTGACGTTCATGAAGAGTTTATCAGAGAGCAGGTAGTTCCAACGAGCCGTGAGTCCTAGGTTACCCCAATTAAATCCTACAAGCCCCGGTACTCCAAAGGCGTCCTTGCCGTAATAAGCACTGAGGAAGAGACGGCTTTTATCGGAGAATTTATAATTGACCTTGGCATTGAGGTCGTAGAAGTTGGCGATGATGTTGTTCAGATCATCATTAGGGCTCAATTTCAGTAGCACATCCTGGTATGAACGGCGTCCTGCCACCATGAAGCTGGCCTTGTCTTTAACAATCGGACCCTCGAACATTAAACGAGAGGAGAGTAGACCCAAGCCCATGCTTCCTGCAAATTCTTTGTTGTTCCCTTCCTTTTGGTAGACGTCGAGCACAGAGCTCAATCGACCTCCGTAGGGTGCGGGAATACCTCCCTTGTATAACTTTAAATCGCGTACTGCATCCCCATTAAATACGGAGAAAAATCCAAAAATGTGCGAACTGTTGTACACCGGCGCTTGGTCGAGTAGAATGAGGTTTTGGTCGGTTTTACCGCCGCGCACATTGAATCCACTGGCGCCCTCGCCTACGGTCGTAACTCCGGGCAAGAGGGTGATGGAGCGAACCACATCAAATTCACCCAAGAACTGTGGGATGGCCTTGATTTGTTTTGCGCTGAGCTGAGTGGTGGACATTTCGGCGCGGTTCAAGTTCTCATCTAATTTCTTAGCGGTTACTTCAACTTCGGCCAATTCGTTTGTAGCCTCGCTCAATTCAAAATCAACGGTTTGACTACTGCTTAGGTTGATGGTACGGACCTCGCTTGTGTATCCAATGAAGCTCACCGTGAAGGTTTGTTTTCCGACAGGAAGGGTCAACGAATAGAATCCGTAAATGTTGGAGACGGTTCCCTGACGCTCTTCATTGATAATAGAAGCATTAATGAGCTCCTCTCCCGTTGCAGCGTCGCGGATGTATCCACTGATAGTAACGTTTTGAGAATGAGCGGAAAGAGTAAACGCTAGTCCTAATAAGGCAAGCCATTTTTTCATATTGCGGTTATTTAATACTTACATAAGCGATTTCTCGCTTTTTTGTTCCGCAAAGAGGCAAAGTTTATGCCACGGCTTTATTGAGCCAAAAGATTTTGTTGAGATAAGGATGGACAATATCCGGACTACTCTTTAATGAAGATTTTGAAGGCTAGAATGGTGCCTGTCAAACTACAGCCAATAATATTGGCGAGAATGAGTGGAAAGTCTTGAATGAGCACGCCATAAATCAACCATCCACCCTGTCCTGTAAACATCATGGCATACATCGTTAAGCTCAAATCCTTTACCCTTCTATGTCGAATGATTTTGAAAGCTTGTGGAACGAACGAAGCAGTGGTCAATGAAGCTGCAATAAATCCTATGCTATTAATCCAATCCATATCATTAAATTAATGAACTACGCCTTTAATATGACTTGTTAGTCAATCAACTTCATAATCTCGGC
>Ga0255772_10001975_pt1 | contig 20151 bp, 18 predicted proteins | sample 071ome_34_FD_179970 | JGI IMG/M metagenome (GOLD analysis project Ga0255772, IMG submission 179970) | Coastal salt marsh microbial communities from the Groves Creek Marsh, Skidaway Island, Georgia - 071411BT metaG (version 2) | ecosystem: Environmental > Aquatic > Marine > Intertidal zone >...
TCGCCCCGGTCTTCGCCGCAGCGTTCACCGTGGTGATGCTCTCCTCGATCGGAGTTCCCGGCCTGAACGGTTTCGTTGGCGAGTACCTGATTCTCATCGGGTCGTTCCTCACCGCCCGTTGGTGGGTGGTCGTGGCGGCGACCGGGGTCATCTTGGCCGCTCTCTATCTGCTGTGGGCCTATCAGCGCGTCTTCCATGGCGAGCCCGATGAGGAGAATCGCTCCTTCCCGGAGCTCCGCTGGAAAGAGGGCTTGGTGCTGCTGCCCTTCATTGGGATCATCGTGTTCACCGGCATCTACCCGAAGCCGATGCTCGAGCGGATCGAGCCGGCGGTTCACGACTTGATCGAGCACGTCTCGGATCGGACCGGCTACGTCGAGCCCCAACCGGCTGCCATCTCCATCGACGACGAACATGGGGAGGGTGAGTGATGCCAGAGCAGTTCATCGCTCCGTCCATCGATTGGTTCGCTCTGTCGCCGTATCTGGTCATGGTGGCCGGTGCTCTCGGCCTGCTGGTGGTTGGCGCGTTGACTCCTCGGTGGCCCCGCGGCCTCTACTCGCTGGTGTCTGCGTTGACCGCCACCTCAGCCGGTGTGCTCGCGGTGTTCATTTGGAATGACGTCGCTGAGTCGGGACCGGGCACGCTGGTGGGCGGCGCGCTGTCCCATGACGCGTTCGCGCAGTTCGTGACCATCGCGGTGTGTGCCGCGACCGCGCTCGTCGCCCTCGTGACCGACGCCGAGGTGCGTGGGACGGTGCTGGAGGGTCCGGAGATTCACGCGCTGCTGCTCACCGCGGCCACCGGCGCCATGGTGATGGGGGCGAGCAACGACCTCATCGTCCTCTTCCTCGGACTCGAGACCCTGTCGCTGGCCCTGTATGTCCTCGCTGCCTCCGAGCGGACCGCGGCCGGCCAGGAAGCCGGGATGAAGTACTTCATCCTGGGCGGTCTCGCCTCCGCGGTCTTCCTCTACGGCATCGCCCTCCTCTACGGGGGAGCCCGCTCGACGAACCTCGGCGAGATCGTCGCCCGGTTCCAGTCGACGGTCGCACTCGAGCGCAACGACTCGCTCGTGCTCGCCGGCCTCGCCTTGCTGATCGTCGGACTGGGCTTCAAGGTCGCGGCTGCCCCCTTCCACGTCTGGTCGCCCGACGTGTATCAGGGGGCCCCGACCCATGTCACCGCCTTCATGGCCTCCGTCGGCAAGGCCGCCGCCTTCGCGGCCATGTTGAGGGTGCTGGTGATCGCTCTCCCATTCCATCGCGACGACTGGCGTCCGGTGATCTGGGTGCTTGCGATCGCCTCCTTGGTGATCGGTTCGACGCTCGCCGTTGTTCAGACCGATGTGAAGCGAATGCTCGCCTTCTCGTCGGTGAGCCATGCGGGTTTCCTGCTCGTTGGAGTGGAGGCGGCCGGCCATCGCGCTGGTGAGCAGATCAGCGGCGATGGTCTCGAGAGCGTGCTCGTCTACTTGGCCCTCTACTCGGTGCTCGTCGTCGGCACACTCTCGATCGTCGCCGTCGTGTCGCGTCACGCGGGCGGGTCCACCGACATCTCGGTGTTCGCCGGCCTCGGTCGCCGACGGCCAGTGCTCGCTCTGGCGCTGACCATTCTGCTGCTCGCCCAGGCTGGCGTTCCGTTGACCTCGGGGTTCGTCGCGAAGTGGGGGGTCATCCAGTCGGCGGTCGCAGAGCGGAGTTACGCGATCGCGATCATCGCGATGGTCTCGGCGGTCATCGCGGCCTTCCTCTACCTGCGGATCATGGTGAGCGCGTGGCTGGCCGACCCTTCGGAGGTCGAGCCCGAGCCGGTTCCGGTGATGACAGGTGTCGCGATCGCGCTCGCGGCCGCGGTCACGCTGATCGTCGGTGTCTATCCGGAGCTGTTGCTCGGCTGGACCGACGCCGTGAGCAACTACGCGCGCTGACCTCCACCGATCGCGGGTGATCGTTACGGTGGCCTCATGAGGAGGGTGTGTCGCCTCACACTGCTCGCTGTGGCCCTCTCGGCCTTCGCTGTGGCGGATGGCCGAGTCTCGGCGCACTCCGATTTCTCCGGTTCCGAACCCGAGGCTGGTGCGATCGTCGGTGGACCACTCGCGATGGTCGAGATGCGTTTCGCCCTGCCGGTACAGGCTCGACCAGGGTTTGAGATCCGTGTCGATGGAGGGCTGGTCGAGAGCTTCTGGGAGGCTTCCGACGCTGAACGCACCGTTTGGTCGGGAACCACGCCGGATGGGCTCAGCGGTGGAACGGTCACAGTGACCTACGCGGTGACGGCCGACGACGGCCACCTGATAGAGGGCGAAGTCTCCTTCACCGTGACCACCGCCGAGGTGACGAACGTCGTCCCGGCCGAAACGGCACCGGTCGAGGCAGCAGTCACGACGACCACCCCGATATCGATCTCCCCGACGACGACCATCGCCTCGACCACCACGGTGGACGAACCCATCGCGCCGCTGTCCGTCGCAACTCCGCGAGTTGGGGATCGACTCGAGCACCTTGCTCGCGCTGTCTCGCTCCTTGGGGTCGTCCTCGTGCTCGGACTGTCGTTCTTCTCGTTCGCGGTATTGCGATCCGGTGTCCCCGGCCCATTCGCACGAGTCGTGATGTCGGCCTCAGCGCTCGTCGGCGTGTCCGCGGTTATCGAGCTGGTGGCAGTCGCCGATCGCCTCGGCCTCAACGCGGCGGACGCGATCGGGGACCCGCTCGCCCGAGGCCCGGTCATCCGCCTCATCTTCTCGGTGCTCGTGGTGCTCGCCGGGCTCGCCGCTCGGGTCGCCCCAGCGTCGTCGACGGCCCCCCTCGTGGGAGCGGTGATCGGCGCGGTCTCCTTCGCGTTCGACGGCCATGCGGTGACGTTCGGGTGGCGGCCACTCCACGCCGCGTCATCGATGGCGCACGTCGTGACCGCCTCGGTGTGGGTCGGCTCGGTGATCGGTCTCGCCCTCATCGGTCGCCAGGAACCGGACGTGGCGAGGCGGGTGATCGTGCGACTCGGTCGGCTCTTGCCGATCACGGTCGGAGCTATCACGTTGAGCGGCGTCGCGATGGTGCTCATGATCCACGGTTGGTCGCTTGGCCTCGGTGACTCCGAGTGGGGGAGGACCCTGATCGTGAAGACCTCGCTCGTGGCGGTGGCCGGGCTCCTCGGTCTCAGGCATCACCTCAGGGGGCGCCGTGGCGCCTCGGTCGCGGGGGTGTCACTCTCGGTCGAGGCGATCGTGTTGGTACTCGTGCCGGTGATCACCGCCGCGCTTGTCGTCGCGATGCCGTGACCGCGCGTTCAGTTCGCCGCTCTACGAACCGCTGAAGGTCGACCACTAGGTTGGCCGTCATGTTCATCGACGGCGAATGGTGTGAAGCGGCTTCGGGTGGGCGTTTCGAGGTGACGGACCCGGCGACCGGTGAGGTCATCGGCGATGCCCCCGACGGTACGGCCGAGGACGCGGTGCGGGCGGTCGAGGCCGCTGATCGTGCGTTCGCCGGATGGTCGACGACCACCGCGAAGGAGCGAGCCGATCTGCTCTACGCAGCTTGGCAGTTGATGAACGACCGTGCGGAATCCCTTGCCGAGCTCATGACCCGCGAGCAGGGCAAGCCGCTGCGCGCCAGCCGCAACGAGGTCGCCTACGCCGGAGACTTCCTCCGTTTCTACGCCGAGGAGGCCACTCGGGTGACTGGGGAGTGGCTCCCGTCAGCGCGGGCCGACCAACGATTCTTGGTGCTCCGTCAACCCGTCGGTGTCGTTGGGATGGTGACGCCTTGGAACTACCCGATCTCGATGCTCACCCGGAAGATGGGTCCTGCTCTCGCCGCGGGTTGCACGCTCGTGCTGAAGCCCGCTGAGGCGACACCGCTGTGCGCTCGGGCCGTATTTGAGATCTTCGAGGAGGTCGGCCTCCCGGCCGGGGTCGCGAATCTCGTCACCGCTCTTGATCCGGTCCCGATCGGTGAGGTGCTCACCACCCACCCGGCCGTTCGAAAGATCACCTTCACCGGCTCGACGGCGGTCGGGCGGCGACTCGCCGGGGTGGCGGCTGGCAACCTCAAGCGCATCTCGGTCGAACTCGGAGGCCACGCCCCGTTCATCGTGTTCCCGGACGCCGACCCGGTACGGGCGGCGAAGGGAGCGGCCGCGCTCAAGTTCCTGAACGCCGGCCAGGCCTGTATCAGTCCGAACCGCCTCTATGTCGCCGAGTCGCACGCCGACGCCTTCATCTCCACCATGACTGAACGGGTTGGAGCGGTTCGCGCCGGCAATGGCTTCGCCGAGGGGGTCGGTGTCGGCCCCCTCGTGAACGAGGCGGCGGTCGCCAAGGTCGAGGCCCAAGTCGACGACGCGGTGGCCAAGGGTGCCGACGCGGTGGTCGGCGGTCACCGACTCTCCGAGGGCGAGTTCGCCGCGGGCCATTTCTTCGCGCCGACGCTGCTCACCGGGGTCGATGACTCGATGGCGATCTATCGGGAGGAGACCTTCGGTCCCGTCGCGCCGGTCATCACCTACGGCGACGTCGACCAGGTGCTCGAGTTGGCGAACGACACCGAGTACGGGTTGGCGGCGTACGTCTACACCCGGGATCTTTCGACGGCGATCCGAGCTTTCGAGGGTCTCCGATTCGGGATCATCGGCGTGAACGACGTCAACCCCACCGCCGCCTCGGCCCCATTCGGAGGCATGAAGGACTCCGGTATCGGTCGCGAGGGCAGCCACGATGGAATCGCCGAGTATCTCGAGACGAAACTCGGTGGATTCGCCGTCTGACACCCCTTCGAGGGTTTGGGACAGGCTCGGAACCGGCTGGTAGCCTCGGCGAACGATGTCGCTGTTCCTGCGCGATTACCTCAATGTCGTCTGGTTCGGCCTGGCGGCAGTCCTCGTGGCCGGTCTCCTCCTCGGTCTGGCTGCTGCTGTGCGCCCGTCGAATCCCACTCGCGAGAAGCTCATCGCCTACGAGTCTGGTGTCAATCCGGTCGGGATGGGCTGGTCGCAGAGCCAGGTTCGTTATTACGTCTTCGCGCTTCTCTTCGTGATCTTCGACGTCGAGGCGGTGTTCATCTTCCCGTGGGCGGCCTCAATCGAGCGCTACGGCGCCTTCGGCCTCATCACGATGCTCGCCTTCATCATCCTGTTGCTCGACGGTCTCGTGTACGCCTGGAAGCGGGGGTTGCTCCGATGGGTCTAGTTGACCGAGGGCGCATGCCCTCCCCCCTCACCAAGCTCCTCAACCTCGGTCGCTCCTATTCGATGTGGGTGTACCAGTGGGGTCTCGCCTGCTGCGCCATCGAGATGGGGGCCGCGTTTGGCTCCCCGAGGTACGACGTGATGCGCCTCGGCGTGATCCCCCTGCCGGCTAGTCCGCGGCAGGCCGACCTCGTGGTGATCTCGGGCACCGTGACCGACAAGATGGCTCCGGCGATCAAGCGCCTCTACGAGCAGATGCCCGAGCCGAAATACGTGATCTCGATGGGTTCGTGCGCCAACTGCGGCGGCCCCTACTGGGACTCCTATTCGGTCACCAAGGGCGTCGATCAGATCATCCCGGTCGACGTGTACGTACCTGGCTGCCCTCCTCGGCCTGAGGCCTTGCTCGAGGGCGTCGTCCTCCTGCAGCAGCGCATCAAGAACGAGGACATGGCCGCCAAGTGGAGAGGTGAGGAGTTCACCTCGCTCCAGCGGACCGAGGCTGAGCGCGCCGCCGCGGAGCCGATCGTCGTCGGAGGTGGGCCCGTTGAGTGAGTCCACCGACACGGGCGCCGAGCCGACCGCTCTCGCCTCCGACACGCTGCGAGAGTCGATCGTCGATGCCCTCCGTGAGGCGATCGGCGACGATCTCCTCGAGTCGCATCTGATTCCGAACGACGACTTGTGGATCCGGGTCGCGGTATCGGCTTGGCGACGGACCGGAGAAGCGCTTCGCGAACAGGGCTTCGACTACTTCTGCTTCCTCTCAGCGATCGACTGGCTTCCGTCCCCCTTTGGTCGCGGTGAGGATGATCCCTCCGCCGAGCCCGATGAGGCCGAGACTGAGTCGAAGGAGATGACCCAGGGCTACGCCGGGGGAGCGACCCGTTTCCAGATGTTCGCGCGGGTGACCGACCTGCGTCGACACGTCGGCGTGACGCTCAAGGCCGATGTCGACGAGTCGATGGTGGTCGAGTCGTGGATCCCGGTGTACGCGGGAGCCAACTGGCACGAGCGGGAGACCCACGAGATGTTCGGCATCGGTTTCGCTGGGCATCCCGACCTCCGCAACATGTACCTTCCCGGCGATTTCGAGGGCTACCCGATGCGCAAGGACTTCCCGTTGCTCGCCCGGATGGTGAAGCCCTGGCCGGGAATCGTCGATGTCGAGCCGATGCCGGTCGACGACGATGGCGAGGAGGCCGAAGCATCATGACGATGCTCTCCGAGCGCCAGCAACTTTCGTACATCGCCTCTCAGGCGGCCGATGCTCGACTGAACGTCGAGCTCGAGACCGAGGGCATGACCCTCAACATCGGTCCGCAGCACCCGGCCACCCACGGCACCCTTCGCATCATCGCCCGGCTCGACGGCGAGCAGGTCATTTGGGCCGAGCCGTCAGCCGGCTACATGCACCGCGGTTACGAGAAGTTGACCGAGGTGCGCACCTTCCCGCAGGTGACCAGCCTCATCAACCGCATCGACTGGCTCGGGAGTTTCGCCAACGAAGTGCCCTTCATCCTCGCTGCCGAGAAGTTGATGGAGATCGAAGCCCCGCCTCGGGCGCAGCACATCCGAACCATCCTCTTCGAGCTCTCCCGGATCGCGAACGTCGGCCTCTTCCTCGGTGACCTCGGAGTGCAGATGGGCGCGATCACGCCGGTGTTCCTCGCCTTCCGCGACCGCGAGTACGTCCTCAACCTGATCGAAGGCGCGACCGGCGGTCGGTTCCATCCCAACTTCGACCGGATCGGTGGCCTGAAGGACGATCTGCCGCAGGGTTGGATCGACGAGACCCGTCAGGTGATGAAGAAGCTGCGGGGCTTCTGCGACGAGATCGAGGACCTGCTCTTCGGCAACGAGATCTTCCAGAGCCGCACCCGCGGTATCGGGGTCATCCCGGCCGATGTCGCCCGTCAGTACGGGCTGTCGGGCGCCAACCTCCGCGCCTCAGGCGTCGACTGGGACCTTCGGCGTGACCAGTCGCTCCCGATGGCCTGGGACAAGGTCGACTTCAAGGTGTGGACGCACCCCGATGGCGACTCCTGGGCACGCTGCTGGGTGCGCCTGCAAGAGGTCCGCGAATCAACGAAGATCGTCGACCAGCTCCTTGACACCATGCCGGCCGGTCCGGTCATGGCGAAGGTGCCGCGCATCATCAAGGTGCCCGAGGGCGAGGCCTGGGTATCGACGGAGAACCCCCTCGGGGAGATGGGCTACTACGTCGTCTCCAAGGGTGATCTCGGGCCGTTCCGGGTGAAGATCCGCTCGGCCTCGTTCAACAACATCTCAATCACCCCATGGGTACTCAAGGGTGTGTACGTGCCCGACATCATCACCATCCTCGCGAGCCTCTACTTCATCCTCGGGGACATCGACCGTTGATCGCCCAACTCGCTGTTGAGATCCCCTATTGGGGACAGTCGCTCCTGCGCGTCGTGGGCGGCCTCGTGGCCGTGCTGTTGCCGGCCGGAACGATCGTCTACCTCTTCCTCTTCAAGATGATGTCGTTCATGCAGAGCCGTCTCGGACCCATGGAAGCTGGTCCGTTCGGCTCGATGCAGCTCTTCGCCGAGGTCGGCAAATGGCTGCAGAAAGAGGACATCGTCCCCGAGAACGCTGACGCCCGCATCTACAAGATCGCTCCGATCATCGTCCTCGTGTCGACCTTCCTCCTCGTGGTGGTGATCCCGTTCGGGCCCGATGCTTGGTTCACGAACTTCTCGGCTGGGGTGTTCTACGCCCTGGCGATCGGCTCGGTCTCGGTCATCGGCATTCTCGTCGCGGGATGGTCGAGCGCGAACAAGTACTCGCTCCTCGGTGGGCTCCGCGCCGCTGGGCAGCTGATCGCTTACGAGCTGCCGATGGTGCTCGCTGTGGTCGGAGTGGTGATCCAGGCCGGATCGATGAACCTGCAGGACATCGTGATGGCTCAGAACACCGGCGAGATCTTCGGGTGGTCGGGAATCGGGTTCCCCTTCGTGCTCACCCAGTTCGTCGGCTTCCTGATCTTCATGATCGCCGTTCAGGCCGAGCTCACCCAGGCGCCGTTCGATATGCCGATCGCCGAGTCCGAGCTCGTCTCCGGGTACATGACCGAGTACTCGGGGTTCCGGTTCCTCATGTTCTTCATCGGTGAGTTCGCGACGGCGGGTGTCTTCGCGCTCATCGCGTCGGTGCTCTTCCTCGGCGGATGGGGCATCCCCTTCTCGTGGTTCGGTTGGGAGACCATCGATCAGGTCGACAACTGGATGAACATCGCGGGCCCGCTGATCATGTTCACCAAGATGATGGTGCTGACCGGCATCATCATGTGGGTCCGCTTCTCCTATCCGCGCTTCCGCGAGGACCAACTCCAGCGGTTCGCGTGGAAGGTGCTGATCCCCCTGTCCCTCGCCAACATCGCGGTGACCGCGATCGTGAAGGTGGTCGTCTGATGCCGAAACTCCCCGGTCTCATCAAGGGTCTCGGAGTCACGATGGGCACGCTGGTGCGCACCGTCAAGGACGGCGCGAACACCGTGCAATACCCGCACGCCAAGGAGAGCCCGCCCGTGCGGGCCCGCGGCGTCATCGCTCTTCGAGAGGACAACTGCACGGCGTGCATGCTCTGCGCGCGGTCCTGCCCGGACTGGTGCATCTACATCGAGGCCCACAAGCAACTCGCCCCACCGCGCCGCGCCGGCGGCAAGCCGCGTCAGGTGAATCACCTCGACCGCTTCGATATCGACTACGCGCTCTGCATGTACTGCGGGATCTGCGTTGAGGTGTGCCCCTTCGACGCCCTCTTTTGGAGCCCGGAGTACGAGTACTCCGAGCCGCGGATCGCCGATCTGCTCCACGACAAGACGAAGCTCGGCGAGTGGATGGAGACCGTGCCGGAGGCCCCCGCGCTCGAGGTTGGAGCGGAGAAGAAGAAGTGAGCGCTCTTCTCGCCTCCGAGGTGAACGTCGCCCAGAACGTCGGCTTCTACATCATCGCCGCGTTGATGGTGTACGGCGCTTTGCGTGTGGTGTCGACGCGCAACGTCGTGCACGCCGCGCTGTGGCTCGTCGTGGTGCTCGGTGGGGTGGCCGCCCAATACATCCTCGCCGCCGCTGAGTTCGTCGCGGTCTCGCAAGTGATGGTCTACATCGGGGCCGTGATGGTCCTCTTCCTCTTCGGCATCATGCTCACCCGCGCCACCATTGGCGCCGAGTCCGACCTGAACAACCGTGGATGGGGGATCGGCATCCCGGTCGCTGCGCTCCTCCTCGCCGTGATGGTGTGGGCGATCATCGACGAGTTCGGCTCGTCGATCATCGAGGAGCCGGCTCAGCCGATGCCGACGACCGCCCTCAGCGATGTGTTCCTCCGCGAGGGACTCGTCCCGTTCCTCGCGCTTTCGTTCGTCTTGCTCGCCGCCGCGATCGGCGCCATCGTCCTGGCGCGGAAGGACTGATCCCGGTGTACGCGGCCAACTTCTTGCTGCTCGGAGCCGTGCTGTTCTCGATCGGCGTGTTCGGGGTGATCGCGCGGCGCAACGCCGTGATGGTTCTCATGTCGATCGAGCTGATCCTGAACGCGGTCAACATCAACTTGATCGCGTTCGCGTTGATGAACGACTCCGCCGAGGGGCACGTGTTCGCCCTCTACGTGATCGCCGTCGCGGCCGCCGAGGTCGGCGTCGGTCTGGCGATGGTGCTCATGATCTACCGCAACCGTCGATCGATCGCCCTCGATGAACTCTCGGAGATGCGCGGATGATGCTCGCCGCCTCCGCCTCAACGGGCTGGTTCCTTGAGAACGCCTTCCTCATACCGCTGATCCCGGCGATCGGCTTCGCGATCATCATCGGCTTCGGCCGGCGCCTGCCGAAGGGTGGCAGCGAGGTGGGCATCGCCTCGATGGCCCTCTCGCTCGCAATTGCGATCGGAGCCACGGTGCAGTGGATCCAGCGGGTCGGTTCGGTCGACGAGGGCTCCGGAGAGCACGCGCTTGGCGGGGTGTTCGGGTTCGCCCGAAGCGTGTTCCCGACGGCCACCGAGGGTGGCCACGGTGGCGAGGCGTATGTGGAGCCCGTGATCCGGTCGTGGACCTGGTGGCAGTCGGGGAGCCTCGAGTTCGGCCTTGGTCAGCACATCGACGGCCTCGCCGTGATGTTGTTGCTGCTCGTCGCGTTCATCTCGCTCCTCGTGCAGATCTTCTCGACCGAGTACGTCGCTGGTGATCGTCGGTATACGCACTTCTTCGCGGCGTTGACCCTGTTCTCGGCGGGCATGCTCGTCATGGTCTTGGCCGAGAACATGATCCAGCTGATTCTCGGCTGGGAGATCATGGGTCTCTGCTCGTTCATGCTCATCGGTCACTGGTGGGAGGAGGAGGCGAACTCGCGCGCAGCGCTGAAGGCCTTCTTCACCGTCCGGGTGGGCGACATGGGGCTGCTCGTCGGCACCGCCGTGATCTTCTTCGGCGCGAACCAGTGGGCGGTCGAGAATGGTTCCAACGGCTTCTCGATCCAGGCGATCTCCGGTTGGGCGATGTCGGGTGAGGCCTCCACCAGCGTGCTCTTCTGGGGCGCGGTGGCGCTGTTTATCGCCTGCATTGGCAAGTCGGGTCAGTTCCCGCTCCACACCTGGCTCCCCGACGCGATGGCCGGACCGACCCCGGTGTCGTCGCTGCTGCACTCCTCGACGATGGTGGTCGCTGGCGTCTTCTTGGTGGCCCGCCTGTACCCGGTCTTCTACACCGGCTTCGATATCGGCGGCACGAACGTGAACCTGATCGCCGTGATCGGGGCGATCACGATCGTCATCGCCGCGGCGTTGGCCTTCGTGCAGAACGACATCAAGAAGGTGTTGGCCTACTCGACGGTGTCTCAGCTCGGCTACATGATGCTTGGGCTCGGGGTGGGCGCCTGGCTGCCCGCCGTGTTCCACATCTTTACGCACGCCTTCTTCAAGTGCTGTCTGTTCCTCGCCGCCGGCTCAATCAGCCACTCGGGCTCTCACCACTCCTTCGACATGAAGAAGGACATGGGCGGGCTGTGGCGCAAGATGCCGATCACCGCCGGGTCGTGGATGATCTCGACGGCGGCGCTGTGCGGTGTCCCGTTCTTCTCGGGCTTCTTCTCGAAGGACGAGATCATCGACAACGCCCACAACAACGGGTACACGTTCTTCTATTACGTCGGTCTGGTGGGTGCTGCGATGACCGCGGCGTATATGACCCGTGCCACCTACCTGACCTTCTTCGGCACGGCCCGCGGGGCGGCTGCTGGGGAGCATCACGACGAGCACGAAGCCCACGACACCGCGGCGCATCACGATGATCACGACGCGGACCATGGCGCTCACGGCGCCGACCACCACGGAGCGCACGCCGGCCCGCATGAGTCACCGTGGCGCATCACCGCGCCGCTCGTGATCTTGGCCGCCCTCGCGATCGGCTCTGGCTACCTGAACGCGCCGGCGGTGGGAACGCATTACTTCACCGACTGGGTGGAGCCCCGCGGGGCAGCGGTCGAACTCGACGGCTACGCCTCCGATGAGGGGCACTCCGAGGCACTCGGCCTCGCCGCGCTACCGCGAGCCGAGGAGGGCTACTCCGAGGGGTGCGGTTACACCGACCCGTCCCCGGGAACCGTCTGCTACGCGCCGAAGCTCAACCATGCGGAGTTCTCCTGGGGTAAGGCGGCGCCGTCGATCATCCTGGTCGCGTTCGGAATTGGCATCAGCGCTTGGCTCTCCCTCGGAGTGTTTGGCGGGCGCCGCAACCCGTTCGTCGGGCTGACCCGACGGTTCGCCCCCGCGCGTTGGATCCACACCCTGCTGGTGCGCAAGTACTTCCTCGACGATCTCTACGAGCGCGTCATCGTCCGTTCGGTGGCCCACCCGATCTCGAAGGCGGCCTACTGGGTGAACCAGAACATCCTCGATGGCGTGGTCAACGGCGTGGGCAAGTCGGGTCGCTCCGCGGGCGACTGGGTCTACCGAAACGTCGACCAGCGTGTGGTCGACGGGGCAGTGAAGGCCTCCGGGGTGGTCGCGAGTGAGTCCGGTCATGCCCTGCAACCGATCCAATCCGGTCGTGTCAATCAGTACGGCGCGCTGCTCTTCGGAGCGGCGACCGTCGGCGCGATCCTCCTCATCCTCCTCAACATCTAAGGCAACCGAAGGGTCTTCGATATGCAGACACTCACCAACGACAACTGGCTTCTGACCGTCGGGACGTTCCTGCCACTCGTCGGCGTCGCGTTGATGATGTTCGTCCCGGCTTCGGACGAGCGCGCCCACAAGCAGATCGGCATCGTCACCTCAGCGGCGACGCTCGCGGTCGGCATCTGGACGCTGCTCCGATTCGACTTCGACCAGAGCGAGAAACTGCAGTTCTTCGTCGATAGCGAATGGATCACCGTCATCCACTCGAACTACACGATCGGCCTCGATGGCATCAGCTTGCCGCTCTACGTCCTGTCGATGGCCGTGACCCTGCTCGTCATGATCTACACGTGGGACAACATGCCCGACGCTGGGAACCCGAAGTCATTCATCATGTTGATGCTCGTGCTGCAGGTCGGTATGGCGGGCTCCTTCATCGCTCAGGACCTCATCCTCTTCTTCGTCTTCTTCGAGGTGGTCCTCCTGCCGATGTACTTCATGATCGGCGTGTGGGGAGGCGAAGATCGCCAGTACGCCTCGCTCAAGTTCTTCCTCTACACGATGTTCGGATCGGCGTTGATGCTGGTCGCCTTCCTCGCCCTGTTTTTCCAGACCGGGGCCGAGTCGTTCTCCTTCCACCATCTCGCCGAGGCCGGCGCGCTGATCGACCGCGATGTGCAGGTGTGGATTTTCGCCGGCATGTTCATCGGCTTTGCGGTGAAGGTGCCGATGTTCCCGTTCCATACCTGGCTGCCCGACGCACACACCCAGGCGCCGACGCAGGGCTCGGTGATCCTGGCGGCCATCCTGCTGAAGCTCGGCACCTACGGTTTCGTCCGCATCGCGATCCCGATGCTCCCGCAGGGCGCGAAGGCCTGGGCGCCGGTCATCGGCATCCTCGCGGTGATCGGCATCATCTACGGCGCGCTTGGATGCCTCGCTCAGACCGACATGAAGCGCCTCATCGCCTTCTCATCGGTCGCGCACATGGGATTTGTCATGCTCGGCATCTCGACGCTCACCGAGTTTGGTATCAACGCCGCCCTGTTCGGCATGGTCGCCCACGGTCTCATCACCGGGATGCTCTTCTTCCTCGCTGGATCGGTGAAGCACCGCTACCACACCCTCGAGATCAACCGCCTCTCGGGAATGCTCATCCAGATGCCGCGCCTCGGCTGGATCCTCGGCTTCGCGGCCATGGCCTCGCTCGGCCTCCCCGGCCTCGCCGGGTTCTGGGGCGAGTTCCCGGCGATCCTCTCGGCGTATAACCCGAACTTTGGTCTCGACGTCACCCTGTACCGCACGCTCATGGTGATCGCGGCGCTCGGAACGGTGCTCGCCGCCGCCTACCTGCTGTGGCTTTACCAGCGCACCGCTTTCGGTCGTCCAAACCCCGAGTTCGCCGGAACACACTCGGTTGGGGCCGCCGCGGCCGACGACCACCACGGCGCCGATATCCACGACGTGACCCCGATCGAATGGATCGCTTGGACTCCGTTCCTCATCGCGATCGTCGTGTTCGGCGTCTACCCGCAGCTGATGTTCGGTGTGATGGACCCGGCGGTTACCGCCCTCGTTGAGCGGGTCGGAGCCGGCATCCCGTGATCACCGCCCTCTTGGCCCAGGCCTGGCAGGCCCCGACGATCGACTGGCACGCGATCGCCCCCGAGCTCGTACTCGTGGCTGGCATCAACCTCGTGCTCTTCATCGACCTGTGGCTCGACGAATCGAAGAAGTGGGCTATGGCCACCCTGTCCGGGATGGTCCTCCTCGGCGCTTTCGTTCCGGTGGTCACCCTCGCCGTAGTCGGCGGCGATGTCCGCGACGCGATCTTCGACGGCCGCTACATGATCGATGAGTACGCGCTGGTGCTGAAGGGCCTTTTCCTGCTCGTCGGCTACGTCGTGGTGCTCATGAGCCAGACCGAACTCGAGGAGGGCGGCTACTACCAGGGTGAGTTCTACGTGCTCCTGCTGGTCAGCGTGCTCGGCATGGTGATGATGGCCTCGAGCCGCGACCTGCTCTCGGTGTTCGTCGCCCTCGAACTGCTCTCGATCCCGGCCTACATGATGGCCGCTTGGCGTAAGCGCGACCCGAAGTCGAACGAAGCTGGCGTGAAGTACTACCTACTCGGGGTCTTCGCCTCAGGCGTGCTCCTCTACGGCATGAGCCTCCTGTATGGCACCACCGGCACGACGAAGTTGACCGAGATTGGCGCTGCCCTCGCCATCGGCGATCCGAGCGTCATGCAGGTGCTCGCGGTCGTGCTCGTAATCACGGGCTTCGCCTTCAAGATTTCCGCGGTGCCCTTCCACACCTGGGCTCCCGACACGTATCAAGGGGCGCCCACCCCGGTGACCGCCTTCCTGTCAGTGGCGTCCAAGGCCGCTGGGTTCACCGCCCTGCTCACCGTGCTCTACCTGGGTTTGTACGGCGCGACTGGGGTGCACGAGCCCTACATCTGGGTGCTGGCCGCCCTCACGATGACCATCGGCAATGTCGTCGCCCTGCGGCAGACCAACATCGTCCGCATGCTCGCCTACTCCTCGGTGAGCCAGGGTGGGTTCATCCTCATGCCGCTCGCGGTCATGGCCACCGATGCCGCCGAGTCGGCCTTGCGCGCCGTGGTGATCTACCTGCTCATCTACGCCTTCTCGAACCTCGGCGCGTTCTGCGTGATCATGGCCGTGGCGCGAAAGACGCGCAGCGGCGAGATCTCCTCGTTCGGCGGCTTGATGGGCTACGCCCCTGGCCTCGGTGTGCTGATGACGGTCTTCCTCGCCTCCCTCGCCGGCATCCCGCCGCTCGGTATCTGGATCGCGAAGTTGCAGTCGTTCCGGGCCCTGATCGACGCCGGTTCGACCGCGGCCTATGCCCTCGCTGTGATCGCCGCGGTCAACACCGTGATCGCAGCCGCCTACTACATGCGTGTGCTGCGCCAGATCTGGATGGCTCCGGCCCCCGATGGCGACACCAGCCCGGTCGTGGTGCCTCCGCCGATTCGGCTGGCCCTTGCGATCACCGCTGGTGGCACGGTGGTGCTCGGCATCCTTCCGGGTCTTGTGCTCCGCTTCGCCGACCTCCCCGACCTGACCGGCGCTCTCGGGTTCTGATTCGATGGCCTCGGGGCCGATGCCCTTCGAGGCCTTCATGGCCGAGGCCCTCTATGGGCTCGGCGGGTTCTATACCTCCGGTGGCCGGGCTGGTCGACGAGGTGACTTTCTCACCTCCCCGGAGGTAGGTCCGCTCTTTGGAGCGGTGATCGCCAGATTCCTGGACGCCGAGTGGCGTCGCCTCGGTCGACCCGACACGCTCGTGGTGCACGAGGTGGGCGCTGGTCCTGGCACGCTCGCGCGGACGGTGCTCGCGGCTGAGCCGGACTGTCGCGACGCTCTCGACTACGTCGCTGTGGAACTCTCGGGGAGTCAGCGAGGCTCGCATCCCGAAGGCATCAGATCACGCGGCGAACTCCCCGATGGTCGCCTCGAGGGTGTGGTGCTCATGAACGAGTTGCTCGACAACTTGCCGTTTCGCCTCGCAGTTCACGATGGCGCCTGGCGAGAGGCGTTCGTCGACGCGCAGGGAGATGAGGTGCTCTCCGCCCCGTTCGATCCGGTGCCCGCCGTGTTGCCTGCCGATGCGGCGCTCGGCGCGCGTGCGCCACTCGTCGACCGCGCGGCGACGTTCCTCAGCGACACGATCGAACGACTCAACGGCGTGCTCGTCGCCATCGACTACTTCGCGCCGACCACCGCGGGCCTCGCATCGAGGCCCTGGCGCGAGTGGTTACGCACCTACGCCGGGCATGAGCGCGGCCGTCACTATCTCAGCGAACCTGGGAGCCAGGACATCACCTGCGAGGTCCCCCTCGACCAACTGCCCGAACCAGAGGCGCTCCGAACGCAGGCGCAGTGGCTCGAACTCCACGGGATCACCGGGTTGGTCGACGAGGGTCGTCGGTTCTGGGAGGAGCACGCCTCCGCTCCCGACCTGACCGCGCTGCGGATGAGGTCGCGGATCTCCGAGGCCGAGGCGCTTACCGATCCGAGCGGACTCGGTGCCTTCCTCGTCGCCGAGTGGCGAGGTCGCGCCTGACCGGCCGGGGAGGCGTCCCGGAGCGTGCTCTATTGTCGGGGGCGACCAACGGGAGGCGAACATGACCGAGCAACCGACAGGCCACGACGCGATCGACTCGTTCTCGAACGAGAACCGCACGTTTCCTCCCCCCGCTGAGTTCGCTGCCGCCGCGCGCGTCAGCGATGGGAGCCTCGCCGCCGAGGCTGATTCCGATCCGGAGGCGTTCTGGGCCCGTCAGGCCCGCGAGTTGATCGACTGGCAAGTGCCGTTCGAGTCGGTGCTCTCCTGGGACCTGCCGAACGCTCGTTGGTTCGACGGAGGTCGCCTCAACGTCGCCGAGAACTGCCTCGACCGTCATGTTCGAGCGGGCCTCGGCGACCGGGTGGCGATCCACTGGGAAGGTGAGCCGGGAGACACCCGCACGATCTCCTACTCCGACCTGCTCGACGAGGTGTCGAGATTCTCGAACGTCCTCCGGTCGCTCGGTGTCGGTCGGGGTGACCGGGTCAACATCTACTTGCCGATGATCCCAGAGGCCGCGGTCGCGATGCTCGCCTGCGCCCGAATCGGCGCGGTGCACAGCGTGGTGTTCGGGGGGTTCTCCTCTCAGTCGCTGATCGATCGCATCAACGACGCGGAGGCGAAGATGCTGATTACCGCCGATGGCGGTTATCGGCGTGGTGAGGTGTTCCCGCTGAAGCCCGCCGCGGACGAGGCGCTTGGTGCAACCCCGTCGATCGAGAACGTGGTCGTCGTGCGGCGCGGCGGCAACCCGGTCGACATGGTCGAGGGTCGCGATCACTGGTACCACGACCTGATGGAGGGTGCCTCGGCCGATTGCCCACCCGAGCCGATGGAGTCCGAGGACTTGCTCTTCCTGCTCTACACCAGCGGCACGACTGGGAAGCCGAAAGGGATCATGCACACCACCGCTGGGTACCTGACCCACGTGACCTACACCCACCGGTACGTGTTCGATCTTCGCCCTGAGAGCGACGTCTACTGGTGCACCGCTGACGTCGGTTGGATCACCGGCCACTCCTACATCGTCTACGGGCCCCTCTCGAACGGATGCACCCAGGTCATGTACGAGGGGGTGCCGAACCATCCCGGCAACGACCGGTTCTGGGACATCGTCGAGCGATATGGCGTCACGATCTTCTACACCGCTCCAACTGCGATCAGGACGTTCATGAAGTGGGGCGCTGAGGAACCGGCCCGTCACGACCTCTCGTCGCTTCGACTGCTCGGCACGGTGGGGGAGCCGATCAACCCCGAGGCGTGGATGTGGTACCACGAGCACATCGGCGGAGAACGCTGCCCGATCGTCGATACGTGGTGGCAGACGGAGACCGGCGGGATCATGATCAGCCCGCTCCCGGGCTCGACGACCACCAAGCCCGGTTCGGCGACCTTCCCGTTGCCGGGGGTCGGCATGGAGGTGGTTGACGACGAGGCGAACCGGGTCGAGCATGGCGGCGGGTACCTCACGCTGACTCGACCCTGGCCGGGGATGCTCCGCGGCATCTGGGGTGACCCAGAGCGGTTCCGCGAGACCTACTGGAGTCGCTTCCCGGGGCGTTACTTCGCGGGTGACGGCGCGCGACTCGATGACGACGGTTATGTCTGGTTCCTCGGCCGAGTCGATGACGTCATGAATGTGTCGGGCCACCGGATCTCGACCACCGAGGTCGAGTCCGCGCTCGTCTCCCACCCGTCGGTGGCGGAAGCAGCCGTCGTCGGGGCGAGCGACGCGACCACCGGACAGGCGATCTTCGCCTACGTGATCGCTCGAGGTGGGGCCGAGGTCGATGTCGATGCGCTCCGCGCTCACGTTGCGAACGAGATCGGTGCCATCGCGAAGCCGAAGGCGATCTTCGTCACTCCCGACCTCCCGAAGACCCGTTCAGGCAAGATCATGCGGCGGCTGCTGCGCGATGTCGCCGAGGGCCGGAACCTCGGTGACACGACGACCCTGGCCGACGCGAGCGTGGTCGGCGAGCTGCAGCGCCGCGCCTCCGAGGCGTCCTCGGAGGACTAAACCGGTCAGTCGCGGAAGTTCTGGAACTGGAGGGGGATGCCGAGATCGGCCCCCTTCAAGAGGGCGATCACCGCTTGGAGGTCGTCGCGCTTCTTGCCGGTCACCCGAACCGACTCACCCTGGGTCTGGCTGGACACGCCCTTCGGCCCCCCCGACTTGATGAGTTTGTTGATCTCCTTCGCCTTCTCCGAGGAGATGCCCACCTTGATCGTCACGACCTGACGGACGGTGTTCTGCGAGGCCTCGGCGACGTCGCCGTAGTCGACGCCCTTCAGCGAGACGCCTCGCTTCACAAGGCGCTCCTCGAGCACCAGGCGCAGGGCGGCGAGACGGTCCTCGCTGACGGTCTGAAGGGTGAGGACCATGTCGTTCTGCTCGATGGTCGAGTTGGTGTTCTTGAAGTCGAAGCGGGTGGACACCTCGCGCTGGGCCTGATCGACCGCGTTGCGAACCTCCTGCGCATCGACCTCGGAGACAACGTCGAAACTCGGCATGGAGGGCAGGGTACCCGGGTGGGATCGGTCCGACAGCCGGTACCATCGCGGAGCGACTCGACGAGTCGACACCAGGGTCGGTGCCCGAGCGGCCAAAGGGAGCAGACTGTAAATCTGCCGGCATTGCCTTCGGAGGTTCAAATCCTCCCCGGCCCACACAATCGAGATGTGACTGCTTCGGCTCCGCCGGAACAGCCCAACCCCATGACGACCCGGCCGGAGCGATCCGACCGGGTCGTCGTGATTCCGGGTTAGAGCACGAGTTGCATGACGGCGACGTCGAGCCAGCGGTTGAACTTGCGGCCCACCTGACGCTCGATGCCGACCAATTCGAACCCGCAGGCCGCGTGGAGGGCCCGCGACGCGGTGCCCGAGGCCTCAATTCGCGCGACGACACTGTGGAACCCTGACTCCTCGGCGATTCCGCAGACCCGCTTGAGCAGGAGGGAGCCGACCCCACGGCCGTGGGCGGATCGGTCGACATAGACCGAGTCCTCGACGGTGGTGTTGTAGGCAGCACGTTCCTTGTATCGCGAGAGGGCGGCGAATCCGAGCACACCGTCGGGCCCCTCAGCGACGATCGCGCTGAAGGCTCCCGATCGGTCCTCGATCCAACGTTCCTGCTCAGCGAGCGACCGCGGCACCAGGTCGAAGGTGGAGACCGTATTCACGACCTCGTGGTTGTAGATCTCGGCGATCCGGGCGGCGTCGGCCACCGTCGCGAGGCGTATCCCTGGAGGCTGCTCAGGCACCGGGCGGAGGGTAGCGGCGTCACGCTCGCAGCGAGTGGGGCCCGGGTGGGAACCGTTGAGCGACCGATACACTTCCCGACCGGTCGTGGCCAGCCACGTCCAGCGCCCTCTTAGCTCAGTCGGCAGAGCACAGCCATGGTAAGGCTGGTGTCGTGGGTTCGATTCCCACAGAGGGCTCGACCAGACGGTCGATCCCCGGATCGGCCGGGGCAAGCCCCGGCGGCGTAGCTCAGTTGGTCAGAGCATCCGGCTCATAATCGGAAGGTCATCGGTTCGATCCCGATCGCCGCTACGACAACCTGTCAATACAACACCTCGGAGAAGGAAGAGAAATGGCGAAGGCGAAGTTCGAGCGTACGAAGCCTCATGTGAATATTGGGACGATGGGTCATATTGACCATGGGAAGACGACGTTGACGGCGGCGATTTCGAAGACGTTGTCGGATCGTGGGTTGGCTG
>Ga0255772_10001976_pt1 | contig 20147 bp, 10 predicted proteins | sample 071ome_34_FD_179970 | JGI IMG/M metagenome (GOLD analysis project Ga0255772, IMG submission 179970) | Coastal salt marsh microbial communities from the Groves Creek Marsh, Skidaway Island, Georgia - 071411BT metaG (version 2) | ecosystem: Environmental > Aquatic > Marine > Intertidal zone >...
TTTGGCCAACGGCTCTCGGCTTCGAATCATAGACTTGCGAAGTCAGCAGAGCTCTGCAAGTCTCACGGGGAGTTTCCCAGGCTCTTTCGCTTCGCAGGACGCGCTCGAATTCGTGCACATGAGCGGTTTAAAGCTGAGTGGATCGCTTCCCGATTTGTTCTCGAGCTCGTCACGAATCAGATACTTTGACCTTCACGACAACGAGTTCTCTGGCGTCATTCCGCCGAGTCTGGGCGCGATACCGCACATGGAGACTCTGTGGCTTGAAGATAACGCATTCTCCGGCGCGGTCCCATCCGGGATCTACGACCATCCAAGTCGAGTGGAAGTCAATCTGAACTCGAACGAGCTCACGACGCTGAGCGTCACGTCGTCGTATAGCACTCCAGGCGAGTCGCTCTTGTATTTTTTGGCGTCGGATAATAGAATCAACGAAGTTGGCATTCCCACAATCTTCACCACCATGGATCACCTCCAGTTGCTCTTCCTCGCGGGTAACGAACTGCGAGGGAGCATTCTTCCTAGTCAACCGATTCCACAGTGGGATGATTTGCTCTGGATCGACGTGCACGACAACGCTTTCACTGGCGCTTTGCCTGGGGCGAGCTATTGGGGAAGCATTTTCACGAACGTTCCTTATGAAAGAGGGTATAACTTTGGCGGAAACGCATTCGACGCCGACTCGTTAGTGTGGCTACAAGATTACGGAGGCGTATCAACGATTCCAAGCGACGGGAACGTGTACGCGCCAACGGTGAGCGAACTCGAAGAGACGTCGTCCGGGAGAAAACAAATGCCAAAGTTTTTTCTTGGACTCGTCATGACGGGGATGGCTTTTTTGAGTTTATTTTCGGCGGCGGCGTTGTTGCACTTCGTGCGAAGTCGTCATAACAGGAGAGTTCAAAATTCATTCCAAACATTTGTGGACGAAGAACACAATCAAGCGACGGGGCATCAGCGCATTGAGATGGCCTACCGGGTTTACAATTACAATTAAATTTGGCGCGTGCGCGACGAGGAGCCGCCGAGCTTCCCCACTTGTAACAAAAGCAGAAAAGTGTAACAAAACCAATCAACCAGTCAACCTGTGTGTTCGGTGAAAAAGGACAACGACGTCGCCGACACCGACGCACCGCGCCTCTCGAAGTGATCGTCTCCGTGAAGAGGCGGAAAAACGATGAACACCGCGGTGTCGACACCGGTGATGCGCGCGCGCGGACGACGAAGCGCCATCGCCATCGTTGGCGTCGATGGGTACCTCGGGCAGTTTGTGCTCGACTGGTGGCTAAAACGGTGTGCGGGTGAAGACGAGTACGAGGACGGCGACGGCGACGTGAACGCAACGGCAGCGTTCGAGTTCCCGACGGTTGCGTTCGCGTGCGGTAGGCGAGGGCAACCTTCAACGTCGGCGTCATCTTTATCGACGCCGACGACGCGTTGGATAAATCTCAACCTCGCGGATGAGGCATCGTGCGAAAAGGCGATGAAGGAAATGATTGAATCGAGCGATGTTGTCTTATCACACGTCGTGAATTGCGCGGCGATGAGCTCGCCGGGCGCGTGCGAAAAGGATCCGGCGACGGCACTCGCGGTGAATGCGCCTCGAGCGCTATGGAGAGCGGCGAAACAGTATAGCGAGGCTTTGGGCGAGCGTCCGCCGCTTTGGATTCAGCTGTCGAGCGACCACGTGTACGAGGGCACTCGCGCGCTGAGCACGGAGCGAGACGACTGCAAACCGGTGAATGCGTACGGAAAGACAAAGGTGGAATGTGAACGGGCGCTATGCGAAGAGTACGGCAATCGAAGCGTCGCACTACGTAGTTCAATAATCACCGGCCCCAAGCCTCCGTTGCGGCAGGTCGATCGCACGCTGTTCCTACACTTTGTAGCTTCGAGCTTTGGCAAGGAACAGGCGACTTCTTTTTACAGCGACGAGTTTCGAAATCCAATTTCAGCCTTTGACGTCGTTCGCGTCATTCGAGAGCTCATCTTTGCCGAAGCGCCACCCCCTCAGCGCGTGTACAACATGGGCGGACCGGACAGAGTGAACCGAGTCGACATGGCGAACGCCGTCGCTCGTCATCTCGCCGCTGGTGACGCCGACAAGGAGGCGCTATTTAAGATGAAAATTCAATCGGCGTCGTGCATTTCCGCGCAAAAAGCGCGGGGCGTCGCGGCGCCGCCCGACATTTCCATGGATTCGAGCGCCCTCGCGCGAGACGTGCTGCGCAATCGGTGGTCGCCGAGATCCTTCAAAGCGCAGGTTGTCGACGCATTCAAGGGCTAACGAAACCGTCGCTATTTTCTAATTAAACCAACCTATTCCATATTTGCCGCTAAACTCACATCGTCAACGTCGACGTCGAGCTACCGACGTCGCGTTGATGTCCGTCAAGCGTGCCGTGCAGAACGCGTCGCTCGGGGCAAACCTTTGCGGACGCGGTTCGAGATTTGGATAAATCAAGAGCGAAAAGTGATACATGTACATCTCGAAAGGTAGCTTCGTACTGTAATCGAACAGCTTTAAGTTTCGCAACACTGCTTTGCGTCTCTTCGCGTATCCTCGCTCGTCTTGCACAATCGCTCGCAAACTCCGAACGAGCGTTTTTCGATCCGCCTTTATGTCGGCGAAATACGACAGCTTGCGCCAATCGATGAACGACGGCAACACGCCGTACTGCTTTTCGTGGGTGAATATCGGCACCGTTCCAGACAGAATCGTGTCCATCAACCGATTCGAACCGGGTGTGTCCCCACGAACGTGAAATCCGAATTTCGCTTGCGCCAGCGCCGGGCATTGCTTCCCTGGGCCGCAGGCGTCCACCCGAAACGACGTATCGTTTCGCTTCAACACGTCGCACAATTTTATCCTCTCGCCTATTTTTTGGTTCCAGGTCTCAAAAGACGCAATCAACGCAAAGTCATTCGAAACCGGTCCTTGGCGCACCGAGCATCGTCTTCCTACGTAAAAGGACGGAAGCGCGAATCGTTCCGGCAGCTTCAACTCACCATTTTGTGGGACGCGCATCACCCTGTTTTCCCATGTGATGTGATTGCATCTAAGCATGCTCATCGGCGCGTAATCGGCGAAATCGAAATCGTGACTACTCGTCGTTATTCCAGGCGCCGCGCCGAGACGGCTCTGGAACACATTTGTGTTGTACTCGTCCAAGTGTACCTCTTTTCTCTTCAAGTAATCGTGTATGTAACTCGACATGACGACGACGTGATCGCGACCGAGACTTTTCTGGTACCACTTGGATTCTCTGAGCGCCTTTCCGTCTCTCTTTAATATTTCACGGCCACACAAAGTCTCACCGTCTTTCGTGTGATGGCAGAGACGCTGCCCAAACATTGATACCGCGTTCAACGGCGTCGGCACGTAGAACAGCGCGGCTTCGCTAGCGTTGTCCGTTCGCATCGGGTGACGCACGGCTTGCCGCGCCAACAGCACGTCGTCCAGGTGCTTGACGAGCGACGGACTGACGGTGTGCGTCGGTCTTTGCGGGTCGAGCGTCTCCAGTCGAACAGGCAGAGGCTTACCGTCCAGCGTCAACCTCGATGGGACCGCAAAGTCGTCGTAAACGTAAAACTTAACGCCGAGCAGCGAGTCGCCGCTTACGGCGGGCGTCGCGTACGGCGACCAAGCTGTCGCGTCGTCGGTAAACTCAGCAGAGTCTCCCAACGACGCAAACTTCTGCGCCCGATGCGACGCGACGACGAGACTGGCCAAACCGACGCACGCCGCGATCGCGCTCGCGCTCCGCACCACCCTGTTCCACGTTGACGAAGACGACGACGACGATGATGCTGCTGACGAGCTCAGCGCGCGTTCTCCATCGGCGCGCGCCGCACCGCCGTACTCTGCCGGCAGCGACGACGTCGTGGACAACGCCGTGGAATCGACATCACACAGCGGTGTCTTCGCGTTCACGGCGCCGACTCGCATCGTCACGTCTCGGACTGAAGCGCCACTTCGTGAGCCGAGACGCCAACACCCATTCCGTCACTCGTCAGCGCGTCCATCGTCGTCAACCAGTCATGGCTGACGAACGCGAACCACTGCTCGCGGACGACGTCGAGGGAGGCGCTGTGACGACGACGACGAAGACGACGACGAAACAGTCGTCACGAACGTCGAGGCCGGCGCTCGCAATCGCTGCGAGCGTGTGCCTCGTCGCGGGTTTGGGCTTCGCGTCGTACATCGAGCACCAACGACAGGCGATACCCACGACGCAAGGCGTGTGGTCCGGGTCGTTGTCTAGGGTGAGTTGGAACGCAGCGAGCGGGTTTTCGTTCAAGTACGAGTCCTACATCGATGCTTACTTGAAGCGCGCCCAACCGGCTGGGCGAGTCATCGAAGACTCGATTCGAAAGTATTATCCGCAGAGAATTACGCCGACGAGCGCGCCGTTTGACATCTTCTATACCATTCGCGACGAACCTGTGACCAAGTGTTTTGAAAAAAACTATAACGCCAAGTACTGTCGGTCTGAGTCACTATCGCCGGTTTTTGCGTTTGGAAGCTCGCCGAAGAACGCGAGCCGCATACCGTTTTTATATTCAGCGACGCTGTCCGTGCTCGCCCAGTGCTTGGACGAAGACGGGGTGCTGGGCGACAGCGAAGCTGTCATTACGGAAACGACGCGCTTTGAAAAGTGCGAATTACTTTCGATGGACGGCAGCGGCATGTTTAGAAAGGAAAATATGCCCGATCAATCAGACTACGAATGGTCCGCTTTGGACGACAAGGCTATTTGGAGAGGGAGTGACTATCCGTACCTCGCCCCGGCAGTTTCATCGACGGCGGCTACGGCTAGCGACCCATTCGTGCACTCGATCGAGTTAGCGGGCGACAAATCGGCAAAGATAAAGGAAATACTCGCCGGTGACGCAGTTGGTCCACGGTTCCGCGCCGTTTTGATGAGTTTTTTGCACCCGAACGTTATTGATGCAAAGTTCTTCAATCATTACCCCAGCGGTGGGACGCACGAGCAGACGAGACATAGAATGGGATTCTCTGCAAGCAACATGATGAATTTAGAGACTTTAGGACGATACAGGTATCAGTTGGATATCGGCGGCGCGGGTGGAACGACGTGGCGCGGCATCTTGCCGAAACTCGCGATGCCAGGAATTTTATTGCATCACGAGACACCGATGCGCGACAGTTTTTACGATAAGATTGAGCCGTGGAAGCACTACTTGCCGCTCGACGAGGATCTGGGCAACTTTTTCAAACTGGTTGACTGGGTGAAGGGTCATCCGGACGAGGCTCGAAAAATCTCCGCGACGGCGACACAGTGGGTTGAAGATTTTACAACCGTCGCGAGTCAGCTGCGACACAACTACGAAAAACTCGTCGTACCGCTCGGGAAGGCGCTCGCAGACGCTAAGGGTGCTCCGATCTCGCCCGTGCCTTTCACAGAGGCGCATCCAGGCCTGAAGGGCGTTTGAGAGACGTCCGATTTTATGCTGTACCGGACGATAGAGAGCACAGTATTGATGAATGGCAATCGCTTCTCTGGCGGCGACTGAGTGTAACGCGAATCACAAAGGAAGAAATGTACGGTACCGGTACCTACGTAGGTAGTGATTTTAAGTCGTTTGTAAGCTTTCGTTACAACCGATATTAGATTTTATCTGTTTGCTTCTTCTTAAAGCTCATCCTTCGGCGTTGCCTCTTCCTTTTCTTCAGCCTCCTCTTTCGCTTCATCTTCGGCGACGTGGAAGTGAGTTTCATCCAAGAGTTCGGCATCCTTCTCGACGCCCATGTTTGCGCCGAGCATGTCAAACACGCGTCCGGCGTAATCTCCGGGCTTTTCAAAGCTGAAACCAGACTCGAGCATGGCGGTTTCAAACATCAATCGAGCCAAGTTTTCAGTCTCGGTCGAGTCGGGTTCGGCGTCTGAGCGCTCTTTAAGGGCGGCAATCATCGGATGGCGCGGGTTGATTTCGAGCGTCTTCTTGCCTCGCATGTACTCGTGACGAGAGTCGTCGCCCATCGCTTGGGCCTTCATGATGCGCTCCATGTTCGCAGACCAGCCATACTTGGAAGAGACGACGACGCACGGGGTGGTGGAGAGACGGTTGGAAACCTTGACAGCTTCCACGACAGATTCGGGAAGCTTGCTCTTCCACCAGGCGGTGAACGGCTTGAACGCTTCCTTGGTCTTCTTAAATCTCGCCTTTTCGTCTTCATCAGCGTCGCCAAACTTGAGGTCTTCCTTGCTCGCGTTGGAGAACTTAAAGTCGTCGAACTCGGTGAGGTTTTGCATCGTGTACTCGTCAATCGGATCGGTGAAGAAGATGACTTCGAAATCCTTGGCGATGAGCTTTTCGAGAAACGGCGAATCCTTGAGCGCCGCGACAGACTCGCCGGTGATGTAGTAAATTGATTTTTGGCCCTCCTTCATGCGCTCAACGTACTGCTCGAGGGAAACGAGCTTGCCGTCCGACTTGGAAGTTTCGAAGCGCAACAATTTAGCAAGGCGCATTCTGTTGCTCGCATCCTCGATGATGCCGAGCTTGATCGCCTTGCCGAACGACTTCCAAAACTTGTCATACTTGGTCTCTTCATCTTGCTTCTTGTCTTCGACATCCGCGTCTTCCGGCTTCGAGTCATCGTCTTCAGCATCCTTGCCTTCTTCCGCGAGCTTGCGGATCATATCGAGAGCCTTGCGAACGAGCTTCTTCTTGATGGTTTTCAAACTCGTGTGTTGTTGAAGCGTTTCGCGCGAAACGTTGAGCGGCAACGTGTCAGAGTCGACGATACCCTTAATGAATCCGAGATACTTCGGGAGAAGCTCATCGAATTCATCGGAAATGAAGACTCTGCGCACGTAAAGCTTGAGCGCCGACGCGCGGCTGTAGTAGTTGTCAAAGTAATCGTGCGGGGGACGTTCCGGAATGTACAGAATCGCCTTGAATTCGACGTCGCCCTCCGCCTTGAAGTGCGAGTAAGACAACGGCTCGCTCGAGTCCTTGGAGAGCGCTTGGAAGAACTTGACGTACTCGTCCTCTTCCACTTCAGAGGTGGATCGGAGCCAGATAGCCTTGACGTCGTTAAGACGTTCCCAATCCCAAACCGTCTTGGTCACCGTCTTCGTCTTTGGCTCGTCGTCGTCTTCTTCATCCTCGTCGCCCTCTTCATCCTCGCCGTCTTCTTCATCCTCGTCGTCACCGGCGACGTCGGCGTCTTCGGAGTCTTCCTCGCCGTCGTCTTCGGCATCCTCAACCGGAACTTCCTCGGAAACTTCCTTGGAGTTGTACAGGTAAATGGGAAAGTTGATAAACTCAGAGTAGCGTTGGACGAGTTGTTGGAGCTTGACCTCATCGAGGTACTCTTGCGCCTCCTCCTTGAGGTGAATGTTAATCTCAACGCCGCGTCCGAGAGACTCGCCCTCGTCTTCAGAGATGGCAAAGTTTCCGTCAGCCTTGGATTGCCAGACCCATTGCTTGGCGTCGTCGTTGTGCTTGGAGCGAACTTCGACGAAGTCCGCGACGAGATACACAGAGTAAAAGCCAACGCCAAACTGACCGATGAGAGACATGTCGCCACCCTTGGACATTTGATCCAAGAATGCAGACGTACCAGATTTGGCAATCGTACCGAGGTTGTTCTTGAGCTCTTCCTTGGTCATGCCGATGCCCTTGTCGCGAATCGTCAACACCTTGCGATCCTTGTCCACCTTGATCCGAATGTCGAGGTCAGCCACATCGCCCTCGCCGAGCTGCTCCTTGTCAGTCAAGGACATGAAGCGAATCTTATCCAACGAATCGCTTCCGTTGGAGATGAGTTCGCGAAGAAAAATGTCCTTGTTCGAGTACAGCGAGTTGATGATGATGTCCATCAGTCGAGACACCTCGGCTTGGAACTCAAAGGTTTCGGCCCCGGCGTTAAACTCCGGGACGGCACCGCCGCCGGTCTCGACAGCCTCCGCGTCGCTCTCGGCGTACGCTGCGCGCGCGACGAAGATAAACGAGGCGTTCGCGCGTCAGTCTCGGCGAACGCGACGATCGAGCGATAATCGAAGATTTAAGAAAAGATGGCGCGTCGCGTCGCGTCGTACCCTTTGTCACGCCGTAGTTGGCGCTCGCGAAGAGCGCGCCGATGGCGAAGACGGCGACGCACTTGGTCCATCCCCGGCTCCCTCGTCGTCGCGCGGCGGCAAACATCTCCACCCGGTCGCTCGTTCGTTCGGTCGTTCGTTCGGTCGCGCGGGGAGTGAGTGAGTGACGCATCCATCGTCGGGACTGTTCGACACCATCGTGTGCCTCATCCTCGTCCGTGACGTAAATTTCCACTCGAAACGAAAATTGATTGGACGAGAGCACACGAACGCGTCTGGATGGGTCGATGTCAGTCGATGCGTCGATGGGTGATATCACGTTCGTGTACGAGCGTGATGGATGTATCGCATCTACATTTTAATCCGTGTGTGCGTCAGGCGTCAGGCGTCAGGCGTAGTGTTTTACATATGTAGTATATATATAGGTCTAATGTGTTTATAATACGTGTAATCGCATACGCGCCAGCTGGCTCGTTTCGCTTCGTTTCGCTCCTCCTCACTTGAGCACGGGGATGAGGACGGAACAGAGGATGATCATGAGGATGACCATGATGAGACAGGTCCACTTTCGCGTATTTTTCTGGTATTCCCTCGCGCGTTTGAGCTCGACGTGGCCTTGTTGAACGTACGTGACCGATTTGGCGACGTGACTCTCGACGTTGTCGATCATCTCCCCTTGCGCCTCGACGAGGACGCTCATGTCTAAAAAGACTTGGTTGAGCTCGAGAAGCTTGCGCTCGAGCTCGCGAATGGCGTGGTGGCGATCCTGGATCTCGTTCACCGTGTCGAGAATTTGCCCGCGGCCTTTTTCGAGGAGGGCGGTTTGGAAAATGGTTTCGCTTTCGCCCGTTTCAATCAAACGCTCCACCTCTCGCTCGTCGCACTCGGTTCCAGTCACCGCAAAGTACCGCCGCTCGACGATTTCCTTGTAATCCTCCCGTAAACGTTCGCGAAGGTTTTGAAATTCCCCCATCTGTTCCTTTAGCTTCGTCTTCATCGAGCTCGTGAGCGCCGAACGCGTCCTGTGTTCGCTCGACCCGACGTCCACTTTACCGCTCGACACGGCGCGTTCGTTATCCTGGTCGAGGTTTTCTAAGCGCAGTTTCGTTTCGCGCGCAATCTTTGACACGCGCTCTATCGTGGCGTTCATCCTCTCCTGGCGTTCCCGCATCTCCTCTCCTCGCGTCGATTGTTTCGACGCCTCGTGTTCTCGTTCCAGCTCGCGCAACGCCGACCGAATCGCCGTCATGTTTGACTTTATCACTTGCACGTCGGAAAAGAATGCGCTCATGACATTGTCGGCGGCTCCGGCATCGTCGCCGTCGCCGTCGGCATCACCGAAACCACTGGAAGACGCCGTCGGAACCGTCGAACCCATCTCAACGTCCCTCCGCCCTTCTCGGGGTCCCGGCGCGACGCCGTCGCCGTCGTACACGTTCGACGCGCCCACCGCGGCGAGAAGGTCATTCATGTCGATTTATACCCTATCTATCGCGTCCCCAGTTCGCCCGTTCGCGCGTCGTTCGCGCGTCGGAGTCGGTTCGGTTCGTCCCACCGAAGACCGAGGACCGGGCACTGAGGAGTGCACGACGCGCGAACGGACAGACGTGTCAACACCCCGTCGTGGACCGTCCGCGGTGCTCAGAGAAGGTCGCGTGAAAACACGCCGACACGGCGCGGGGTGTGAAATCATGATGGCGTTCAGGGGGGAAGGACGACCGCTGTTGACGCCGCCTTCGACGACGGCGACGACGACGACGACGAATGCGACGACGAATGCGAGCGAGCGTCAACACCATCGTCATCGTCCTCGAGTGTTGAGCGCGGTGGGCGTCTTGGGATTGATTGGGTGCGTCGCGACGGCGGCGTCGGCGGTGATGCGGGATGATTCCTTCGGGTCGTGGGGTTCTTCGTCCCCGTGGGGCGACGACGGAGGGAGACTAGGGATCGTGGAGAGGATCGTCGCGCGCGTGGGCGCGGCGAACACGTTGGAGCGAGAGTGGACGAACAGTCTCAACCGGGCGGATTGGAGACCCGACGGGGAAGGGTTTCGCATAGGTAAAGGGGAAGACAGCAATCCTCGCGTGCGAGCGGCGTACGCGTTTTTAAAACTCAACATACAGAGGTACTACCCGTCGCGAATCGCCCCGGGAAGCAAACCGTTTTCGGTGTATTTCAGCGTGGAAGACATGCCGAGAACGCAGTGTCTGAGTAGAAGCCGGCGCAAAAAAACGGGCCACTCGCACTGTCACTTTGACCACTGGCCGCTAGTGTTCAACTTTGGAAGTTCGCCGAAGGATCCGACTTTAATTCCAAAGATCGTCAGGGCAACCCCAATCACGATGACTGGTTGCGTGATGGATGCCATCGCGGGCAACGAGACGACGCTCACCGAGGAAACGAGCGTGACGTGCCCGTGGCTCACGTATCACAGCACAAAGTCTCTCGATACATTTTGCGACAAGGATGACGAAGGACACCAGTCGTTCGATTGCAAGTACTTAGGTTTATTTGACAAGCGTTACATGCCAAATCCAAAGGCGTACGAGTGGAACGCTTTGATTTCAAAAGCGTTTTGGAGAGGTAGCGATTATCCTTTCCTGCAGCCGTCGCTCGTCGGGGCTGCCGCAAAGCCGAGAAGCAGCGCCTTCTACAGACAGCTCAGCTCACCGCACAAAGTCGGCGCCGTCCGTGGGCTGTTGGCAGGCGACAAGATTGGCCCTCGACTCCGCGCCGTACTCATGTCCTTTGTACATCCTGAGTTGATTGACGCCAAGTTTTTCAACTGGAATCCAAAGGCTCAAGCGGGAAGGCCATTGCACGACATGGGAGTCGTCACGGATGATCACGTCGGTCTCGAAACGTTTGGAAGGTATAGGTATCAACTCGATCTCGGCGGAGGAGGAGGCACCACGTGGAGCGGCGTCATTCCAAAGCTTTCGCTTCCGGGAGTGCTCCTTCACCACGAAACGATGATGATTGATTCATACTTTCCGTTGTTGAAACCTTGGGAGCACTACTTACCGCTCGAGTCGGATTTGAGCAATTTGCGAGAACTCATCCAGTGGGTGGAGCAACACCCCAAGCAGGCTCAGATCATTTCTGACAAGGCGAGCGCTTGGGTGCGAGGCTTTACAAAGATGGGCCAGCAACTGCGATTCAACTATAAGAATGTCGTCATGCCGCTCGCCCGGGTGCTCGATCCGACGGGCCAGCTTAAACCAGTGCCGTTTACGACGGCGCACCCGACGCTGCACGACGTGACGTGGTGAGCGGGGGACCAAAGATTTGTATATCCTTCGGGATGAATGTGTAATAATGCAACTCTACAAGATGGCTAGCTATTCGCGAGCGCTCCTCACATCAAATTCGTCGCTTTCCTTTTCGCCTTAACGTAGCCCCTTAGAGCGTTTCACTTCCATGATGTACTCGTCGAGCGACTTTTGCGCTTCAAACCCGAGCACGCGCTTTGCGAGACACGTGCTCGCCAACGTGCCCTTAAGATCTTTTTCACGCATCGCAACGTTTTGTTGACTGGATGAAATCATATCCGCGAGCTCGCCGACGGTAGTGCTCGTACCAGAGCCAATATTAAAGGTGCGACCGACGGCTGTCGAGGTGAACGCGGCGAGGAGCATGCCTCTCGCCGCATCCTCCACGTAGACAAAATCTCTAAACTGCGTCCCGTCGCCCTCAACCTCCAGAGGCTGACCCGCGAGAGCAGAGGCGAAAAATCTCCCCGTGACGACGGCTTGGTCCCCTTCATCCGGTTCATTCTCACCGTAAACCATGAATAATCTAACCACAACGGCTTCGACGCCGTACATGGCGTAATAAAGCCGAGCCAAATCTTCACCCTGCGCCTTGGTCGTCGCGTAGGGCGTCGTCGTCGTTCTCAGATGCGTGTGCTCCTCGTCAAACGGCGTCGGTTGGTTTCCGTAATACGTAGACGACCCAGCGTACACGACACGCACGCGGTAATTCTTACCCTCCCGTTGAAGCTCCGTATCGCGAAGCCTGACGGCTCGCAACACATTTTCGGTACCCTTGACATTCGTTTCGACGCATGCGTAAACAATGTCATCCTTGCTCGAATCGAGTGTCGGTTTTACTTTGCTCACCGCCGCGAGGTGAAACACGTACGACACCTCCTTAACCGCGGCTGAAACGTCTTCGTACTTTTTCACATCCCCCTTGACGAATTCAAATCTCCCCTCCGTTTGCGCCTCTTGTGCGAATTTCAAACGTGATTCTGCGCCGGTGGATAAGTCGTCCAACACGCGCACGCGCAGACCGGCGTCGAGGAGCTGACGCGTCACCGCGCTTCCGATAAACCCAGCCCCTCCCGTCACCAGCGCCCAGTCGTCGCCGTCACCATTATCATCTTCCGACGCCGCCGCCGCCGACGACGACGACGACGACGACGACGACGACAACGATCGCCTCGAACGCGCCGTCTTGTACGCCCCCGTCGCGTCTCCTCTCCCGCGAACCCGCACCTCTCGACAGGGGTCGCGTCTATCCAACCCGACGGCTTTGTTCCACGCCTCTTGCGTCACCCCGCAGTCTCGACGAGGCGCGCTCCCATCCAACACCACCGCCTCCCCGCCTTCGTAATCTTCATCAAAGAAGCCGCTCGCTAATGACGCTCGCAGCGCTTCAATCTTCCCGCTCGTCGACGCCGTCGTGATGAGCGCCAGCAGCGTCACGACGAGAGCGACCAAACACGCCTTGACCGTTCTAGGCGTCGGACCGCTGTAATTGTGCGAGTGCGGTCTCGGCATCCATCGCGGTTTCCTTCCCGGCGGTGTATCCGCGTCCGCTTTCGTCGTCATCGGATTCGTCGCGCATCCGTCCATCATCAGCGACGCTCCCGAAGCTCCCGACGAAGAGGTTTCGCCCGTCGTCATCATCGTGTTGTTGGTGTCATCCGTCGACGATACCCCGGTGATTCTCTGCGACAGCGACTCGGTGGAGAAGAATCCTTGGTGTTGCGCCATGATCGCGCGCGCCGCACCGCGAGCGAGCGATGTTTCGGGCGTCTCGACGAACGAACGAACGAACGAACGAACGAACGAACGAACGAACAAACAGTGCGTGAGTGAGGTTTTGGAATGAGACGCGATGAACCGCTTTGACGATTTGACTCGATTTGATTAAATGTCCTCGAGCGCTAATTAAATGTCATCGAGTTGGGTGAAATCAGCGGGAACGATGCGATGAGATTGCCAACAGTTGACGTATTTACCGAACGTGCGCTTCACCATGATGAAGATCCAATCGGACGTCGCGCCCACCTTGTCGGAGACTTGGACGTCGACGCGGGTTCGGCCGTCTGGCATGACGGAGACGCTCTTGATGACGTGACCAGTGTTGCGAACAAAGGCGTCGTAGCGGGTCAAACACTTGCCGAGAAAGTGGTCAAAGTGGTACATGTCGCTGGAATACCCAAAGTACCGCGAACGCTCCATGTTTCCGTGCTCGACGGCGTACTCCCACATCACTTGAACGCCGTGTTGCAGCCGAGGAACGTCAATGTCGCGCATCGAAAAGAGTTGTAAATCCACCGCATCTGTGACCGTTTGCATCTCGTGCGGCTGGAATATCGGACCCGGGACGTTTTGTGGGTTTCGACACACCCCGACGCACTTGGATCCGTTCTCTTTGACTGGCGAATTCCTACAAAACGGGCACTCTTCGCTCGTAGGCTTAAAGGCGCGTCGATCGATGACTTGCATCAGCACCTCCTCCGCCGACGCCATGGTTCCGGGCAAGTACCCCGATCCCGATATGTTTCTCTCCGTCGGCTCATCCGTGGACGACGACGAAGCTCGCAGCAGCGCCGGCATCGTCCTTCGCGCCGCGCTTCTTCTCGCCGATGTGCTTCTCTGTCGCTGTGACGTGGATGATGATGATGATGATGATGATGATGATGATGATGATGTCGAAGTTGCTCCCACAGACCTGGACGTCGCCACCGACGCGGCCGCCATCATGATCACGCGCGCGAACGTCGGTTCGTTTCTCGTCGCGTTACGCGAACGCCACTCGCGTGATGAAACCGACCGCACCGGCGCTCGTCGCGCACTGCTGTCGACAACCGAGTCAGACGTGTGCGTGCGTGCGTTTGTGCGTGTGCGTCGCAGATGAGCATAAACCCTCGTAAGTACGAGGATACTCCAAACCCTAACCCTCTACGCCTAAACCCTCGATTCCTTCATCGTTCGCCTTGACTGCTTGACAACGCGACGACGACGCGCGTCGTCGAGCATGCGAGGATTACGAACGGGTGGTGGTCGCGCGATCGAGGCGACGACGATGACGAGGAGGAGTGCGCGCGCTCGACGCGACGCGCCGTCGGGACGCGCGGTTGATTTCGGATTTCGCACCACGCGACGCACCGCTGGAGTGCAGCGCAACCAACGATGCGCAGCGGCAGCGGAATCTTGTTCGGGTGACGACGACGACGACGCGCGCGAAGAATTGGCGGTGGAACGGAAAACGAACTCGAAGGATGTGCGTCGAGCGAGTCGAGCGCTTTCGGGATGCGAATACGAGGTGATTCGAGTGCGCGGGAACGGAGCTTGTCGGCTTTCGGACGACGCCGCGTTGACTTCGGACTCGACGGCGCCGCGCTCGACTATGAAAGTGTTCGTGATTCCGGGGAACCCTGGGGTTCCCGCGTATTACGAGCATTTCGCGATGCGTTTGTGTCAAAGGTTGACGGCGAATGCGGGCGCCGAAAGGGATGTGGAGGTGGAGATTGTCGGGTATCTGGGACACACGGTGAAGGAGCGATTCGGTCGCAACGAATGGTTTACGTTACAAGAGCAAAAGGAACACGTTCGAGCGCACGTGCGACAGAGTTTAGCGGCGGAAGGTGGAAAAACTGTCGAAGCAATGGTGGTTGGGCACTCCATCGGCGCGCATCTAGCTCTCGACGCGATGAAGGCGCTCGATTCAGATTCTATTCGGAGCGTCGTCGGGTTGATGCCGTTTTTGCACGTAAACACGCAAAGTCCGACGCAAAAAATACTGGGCTTTGTCACCAGACTGTCGCTACTCGTACACGCCATTGGTAAAACGTTAGATTTCATCGGGGCAGAATTGAAGAGGAAATTGCTCGCGAACACGGTTGCAAAGGAGATGGATGCTAGAGCGGCGAATATCACGTCGTCGTGGCTGCGATGGCAGAGCTTAATCAACATGGTCTTCATGGGCCGAACAGAGTTTGAGCACTTGCTCACGCCCATCGATGATTGTGATTTGGTACGAAACGCTTGCGAAAAGAAGTCTCTATGTTTGGTCTACTGTCAAGGTGACCACTGGGCGCCACTGCATCAGCGAGACGTCGCGACTAACATGAACGTGCCAGTGCAAAGTATTGAAGACGTATCGGTGCGACACGACTTTGTCGTCAAGGATGATTCGAGCACATCTGTCGCGGATATCACGGCAGCGCTGCTGTCCGGTTGGCTTGTCGGTGAACCACTCTAGAGTAGTTTCATAAGTGAGGTCATAAAACCATCATTTGTATCACATGGTTCTACTACCGGTGGATGAAAAGTAGTGAGTTAACGTTAGGTAGTATTATTTATTAGCCGTCGCCGGGTTCCATTATTGGTAACGAGATCGTAGAAAATATCGGCCGCGGTTTGTCAACAATCATTTGTTGCAGTCGCGTTGAGCCTGGCGTCGAACCAATCTGCGCGCCTCGGCCGATTGTTCTCGCTTTTTCATCCTCTCTTTTTGCCTCTTCTCTTTCTTCCACCTCTCTTTTTGCCTCCTGTCTTTTTGCCTCCTGTCTTTTTGCCTCCTGTCTTTCTTCCACCTCTCTTTTGCTGTTTCGCCGCCGTCCTACGTCGTGCTCGTCGCGTTTTGACAGTGAGCGGGCCAGTTGGAGGACTTCCAGACGTACTCGGTGGCGATGAAGCAGCGACGACGAGGTTGTCTGGTGGTGGCGGTGATGGTTCGGGTGGTGGTGGCGGTGATGGTTCGGGTGGCGGCGGAGATGGTTCAGGTGGCGGTGGAGCTTGTTCAGGTGGCGGCGGAGATGGTTCAGGTGGCGGCGGTGGTTTCACCATCGGTGGCGGAGCAACAAGGTAATCTGGAACGTTCATAGCGCTCGCGGGCGAACCTGGGGCGTTTTGCGTTGTGCATCCAGCCGTTGAGTTTAACTTGAAGTACATGGCACTCCCGGGAATGCCATCTCTGTCGTGGAAAAGCGTCGAAGTACGCCATGCGGGAGCGTCAGGCGTGATACCGGCGAAGAGCGTACACTCATTTGGACGTCCGTTGGGCACTATGTCGGTTTCCTTGTAGTAGAACGCCGTGCATTCCGCGGTTTCGTCGCACGTCTTCATGCATGTTTGCACGCTGACGTGTGTCACAGCGTCTCGATGTGTGTGCACGCACCAGGCTGGTGCAGCCATCCACCCATCGCCGCTCGATTTCCACCAAGGGATAGCCGACGTTGGCCAAGGCGCCTCGCTGCACATGTTACATATCGGTCTTCCCCAGTTCACGTTCAAGGAATATGACACACATTTCGCAGAATTTCTACATGCGGCGCCGCACTTTTCCATCGATCCGTCTTCGATCTTTCCCTCGTCGGCACATGTGTAGCCCGGGGCGGAGCACCACTCATTATCAAGCGCTACGATTGTCTTTGGAATTGGGTTCCGACCATCCGTGTAACCAAGCGGCAAAATCACCCTACCACTCGGGTAAGGATCTGCAACGGCACCCGGTTTGTACGAGTAGCTCGAACCCGCACATTTATGTTGATGTGCGACGGAGCATCCACTCTTTCCACGACCACAGCTGATTTCCTCGGCATCACCAAGACGAAGTCTTGTCGACGCGTCAATTGATGCGGCATTGTTGCCGTTGAAAGACGCGACGTCGTTCGTCATCTGGGCTGTTAGGAGAACGATCGAAGAAACACTGAGCGCGACACACAAAGCAGATTTGTACGTGATCACTTTCTTTCCTCTCAGACGTTCTTCTTCGTGAGGTTGGATGGGAAACGTGCCATAAGTCGCCGATCGCAATGACGTGCCGATTCTATGCCTTGCTTGCGCGCCAACGACGCCGACCACCAAGGTACTGATCAAAACGAGGGAGCCAGTGATGAGAAGGCTGTCGCGCGGAGTGTTGGAATGTGTATCATCGTCTGTAGAGAGCAAACGTCTTCTCGAGGACGGCGAGGCAGCACTTCCCAGTGAGAAATGCAGCGATGCAAACTTCAGCCCGTTGTCTCCTGCTTCGTAAGCGCCGATGGATTGAGCGAGCTTGTCCAAAACGACTTGGCCATCTTCAGTGGTGATTTTGATGTTTGCGCCGTAGCCCCATCGAAGCTTGCCCTTTGCCTTGAAGGTGTACGATCCGGGCTGCGCGCAAAATTGTACTGATCTACTGATTCCCCAGTCATAGCTCGTTTTAGGCATGGCCACCAAGACTGAGGATCCGTCAGAGATGGACCACGCCATGTTGAAAGGGTCATCACCTCCGCCGTATCTCGTCGCGCCAACTTGAACCGTGGCGACTGTGCCGCAATCGCTGTCAAACTTGAAAGTGTCGAACGAAAACTCATCTTCGATTGAAACCATGGTGCTTGAAACTCTGTCGCCCACGAGCGCCGGATTATCGAAGAAACCGTCGCTGGGAATGTCGAGCAATTCGATACCTCTCGACGTGACGACGACGGAGAAGCGCTCTTGCGCGGGACCAGACGCAACTTCACCATTCAGTTTGACTGAGTACGGAAATCCGGGCGGTAAACACGCCGTGAGCGTAGAACTACGGTCGGTCATGGTGATTGTATGATGACCTACAGAATTCGTACCGCTCATGAGCGTCACGGTCAATTGACCGACTTCCTCGTCGTCGGAGAGAGTAGACTTTATCACAATGTCGTCACACGCCGGTTTTGCCAACTTGATGGTCGCGCCGAGTGTCGAGCCAAAATAATTCACGTCGTAACCTTGATCCTGACCAAACTCATTGTAGCCAAGGAATTGCACAAACTTGAACTCGACTTCTTCTCCATAAAACGCTACGTCTTTGCTCAAGAGATTGACAACCACGCTCACCTTCTGGGCGTTGTTTTCATCGGTACACGAAACCGCACCATGTGTATAATCGTTTTCCTTCGCGGCACTCTTTCCGCCGCAAATTTCTCCACGTTCAGTGATCACGGTGTACGACGCCTCTTTCGCGCGTTTGTACGCTAGAGTAATGTCGGAATCCACGAGGTTATCTTCGCCGAGAATGAAAGTGGCTGTAAGCTCGACGCCGTCCGATTCAAGCTCCATGGTAGATTTGCATTCTGGTCCCGCGAAACCAGAGGGACACGTACACACGCAGTTTTGGGCGTCAAAGTTGCCCCCGTTTGCGCATTCATCGATGCCGCACGTGTCACAACCGGGTTCCGTACCGTCACGATTGCCGGTACCTCTCCACGGCGGCGGGCACCGACAGAGACCGGTTGAGAGATCCATTTCTCCGCCGTTCAAGCACGTTGGCTCGCTGATGTCATTGGGATCATACAGACGAGTGAAATCAGGATCGACAGACATGAGATGACCCTCGATGCAACAGTCATTCTGTCCCATGCGAATGTACCCAAAACCTCCGTCATTCCATCTACTTCCCCAGCTGTTTTGTATAATCCAGTACGGCAAGCCGTCCCGGTTGCCCCATCCCACGAGAATGACTTCGTGGTCAGTTTGCGTGCAGCCGTTAGCGCACTTCATAATGTCTGTGCCGTGGTCGACTCTCGGTAACGAAGCCGCTCCGACAGTCGCGATTATGGCGCCTCCTCTCATAATCTCACGTTTTGCCCACGCGATTACCTTGGCCGAGTCCATCTTGGTGCTCGCGCCGTGTCTTCGCAAGCCGAGATACCTGTTTGAGCTCGTAGACCCCCATGTGACGGTTGACATGTTTGGCGCGTAGACGCGAATGTGCGACGTCGGTCGCGCTACGCAGTCTTGCGACTCGTACGGCTGAGTGTACGGAAACCGAGTTTCTGATACCATAGCCTGCTGAGAGTCGCGATACTTGTTCATGGCGCTGAATGCATTCAAGTCAAAACCGCCATTACACGTACCTCCCCAATCGCAAGACACGAAATGCTGCGGAGAAATAAACTCGTTGAACGTTCCCTTAGACAGCGCGCATAAACGGTAGCTGTACGCCCACGTGGATGCAAATGCCCAGCACGAGCCGCAATACGATTGACTCCCCGGCGTGGTTGCCACACAGTTTGAAAACTTCTTTCTCGAGTCCCATTCGCTCGGCAGTGCCTTAATTTCTTCCTCGCTCAACTCTTGCGGTGCCTCCACGTTGAAACCGGGTCCGTAGGAGTCAGTCGCCGGCATGTATGCACCCAAGGCGGCGTAACGCTCGTGGGACGTACGCTCTCTCCCGAGCGCGTCGTGATGCGCCTTCAACGCGTCGCTCATCTCCCAGTGCTCACCACTCACGTAATACTTCCCATCGGACGTCATCTCTCCTTCGACGCGGTCGATGCGCGACGACGATCCCAGTCGAGCGGCGAATCGGCTCCTCGCCTCGCTCGGCGAGACATCGGGAATGTCGCACACTGAGTCTGCAATGGAGACGTCCCTGTCCTTTCGTTTCGTGAGCTTGATGAGCGTATACGGCCCCCACTCCCCGACGGCAAGCTCTGGACAATCGAGATCATCGGCGTTGTGTACATTATCAACCAACACCACAGCGTGCGTCTCGGCTTTGCCCAGCGTCACGTTGCCAAAGACGTACTTGGCTTCGGTCACCTTGTAATAGTGATCCATCACGTGCGCCGTCGACAACTCTGCGCAGGGCGGGTCGCTCCGCGCTCTCAAACAATTGACTTTACGTAAAACATACTCGCCAATCTTCCGCGCCTCTTCCGTAGCCGCCGAGTCTTGAAAATACCCACCGGGAAGTCCGCCCTCCGATCCGTGGGCGGCTTCCGCAAAGTTCTCCGGCTCGATCACTCGCTCCGAGAGCCCGTTCGCGGCGGAAGGTCGCAGCGAGCCGTCGGGCGCGGGGCTATTCGTCGACTTC